>Ga0213870_1000896_pt1 | contig 13808 bp, 14 predicted proteins | sample WICALVC2017_Meta_FD_160119 | JGI IMG/M metagenome (GOLD analysis project Ga0213870, IMG submission 160119) | Freshwater microbial communities from subterranean cave lake in Wind Cave National Park, South Dakota, United States - WICALVC2017 | ecosystem: Environmental > Aquatic > Deep subsurface >... | reverse complement strand
GGGCAGAGGCTTGTCCGTGTTCTTTGCCCCCAGTGCAAAGGAATCTCTCCAACAAAACAAGAGTCAGTCGCTAAACCCTCTCCTTTGGAAAGCTCACTTTTAAAGGCCCAAGGCTGTAAAGACTGTAACTATATGGGCTACAAAGGGAGAACTGGTATCTTTGAAGTCATTCCCTTTACGGCAAAAATAAGAGAGATGATTACCTCTGGCGCAACAGAAGACGAAATTCGTTCTGCTGTTATCGCGGAGGGCATTCAGACCATTTATGATGACGGAATAGAAAAAACAAAGCAAGGCGTTACCACACTGGAAGAGGTTCACCGTGTGATTGAAATAGAGGATATTCCAAAAACCCATTGTCCGCAATGTCATCATCTCATTCAGATGGATTTTTTAATTTGCCCGTACTGTGCCGCCGCTTCACCGTATGTCTGCGCGTCTTGCGGAAAGCCTCAACAGCAAGAATGGGTGATTTGTCCTTATTGCCGCCATCAAAAAATGGAGCCGAAAGGGTCGCCCCCTCCGAGGACACGAACCCTTGTGGCTAAAACCAGTTCTACGATATGAGCTACGCGCTGGTAAACTTATACAATAAGTTATCTCCAGAGAGAGATGATGCAGAACGCGGTATTGCTATAGGCGAAATTATTGCAATGGGCGTGAACCCGAATACCCTTTACTGCTATTGGGAAATAAACCATCTCCTTTTCACCGACATTATTCTTACAATCTATAACCGAACGGAAGAGATTTGTTGGGAGATTGAAGTGAGTCAGAAAATCGGAAATCTCTATGTAGGGATTGGGCAGAAAAGGGGAGATACTGCGTGTGAATTTCAGGTTGCAATGGGGATAAAAATGCGTACAGATGAAAGTGTCACGCCGATTGCGGTATCCAATATCGTTTCCGTTCCCCCTATTGCTCCCTCAAATCGATTGGATCAAGAATGGTGGGGTCCGCATCAGATGGCAACAGGATCCTACGAAGAGCGGGAATCTTTAGGGGAAGCGATCTCCATAGACGGCATCTCCTCTGCAGAGGGCGTTCCCTCCACAGACGGCGTTCCGTCTTCGTTTTGTCTTGCACTAAAATAGGAGCGATGAACACTGCAAATGGGAAAAGGATATATCGCACTCATACTCCATTGCCACCTTCCCTTTGTCCGCCATCCAGAACACGCTGAATTTCTCGAAGAGAGATGGTTTTTTGAGGCAATAACAGAATCGTATATTCCGCTGATTGATCTTTTTGATAGGCTGTGCGCCGATAGCATTTCTTATAAAGTCACGCTGTCTATTTCCCCTCCGCTTGCAGGAATGTTGAGTGATCCCTTATTACAAAGCCGTTATCTGTCGCATATTGAAAATCTCATTGAGCTTGCGGAAAAAGAAATTGTCCGCACAAAAAAAGAACCTGAAATAAATAGCCTCGCCAAGTTTTACTTGAAGCAATTTCAGCAAGCCAAGTCGACTTTTGAGAAATATGGACGCAACCTCTTAACGGCGTTTCGTGCCCTTCAGGATGAAGGGTCTATTGAGTTAATCACATCGGGTGCGACGCATGCCTATCTTCCTCTGATGGCGCATATCCCCAATGCCGTTCGGGCGCAGGTGCAGGTTGCCGTTGCCTCACATCGACGCCATTTTGGAACAGGCCCTTTGGGAATATGGCTTCCCGAATGCGGTTTTTATCCCGGTGTGGATCAATTTTTAGAGGCGTCCGCCATTCGTTATTTTATTCTGGACGCACACGGGTTGCTTCATGCCGCGCCGCGTCCTGTATACGGGCTTCATGCGCCCATTTATTGCCCGTCGCATGTCGCCGCGTTTGGAAGGGATCCTGAAGCGTCCAAGCAGGTCTGGAGCGCGGATGAAGGGTATCCGGGCGATCCTGACTACCGGGATTTCTATCGCGATATTGGATTTGATCTTCCACTTGAGACGATTGGGCCTTACATTCATCCAGATCAGATTCGTGTTCATACTGGGATCAAGTACTATCGCATTACTGGAAAAACGGAGCATAAAGAAATTTACAATCGATCTGCCGCAGAAGAGAAGGCTAAAATACACGCCGCGAATTTTATCCTGAATCGAGAGAAAGAGGTATTGTCTCTTTCCAGTAGCATGGATCGAAAACCGATTCTTGTAGCGCCATATGATGCGGAGCTTTTTGGGCATTGGTGGTTTGAAGGCCCATTATGGATTGAGGCCCTCATCCGGCAATTGGCTGAAAATCCAAAGGTGTTGGCATTAACCACTCCGGGCCGTTATTTGCGGGAATATCCGAAAAATCAGGTTGCCACGCCTCCCACATGTAGTTGGGGGTATAAGGGGTATAACGAGTTTTGGCTGAATGGCGAGAACGATTGGGTATATCGTCCTTTGCATAAAGCCGCGCATCGGATGATTAAGATGGCAAACGAGTTCCAAGAGAGTACAGGGATATTAAGACGTGCCTTGAATCAAGTGGCGCGCGAGTTGCTTCTGGCCCAATCGTCTGATTGGGCATTTATCATGAAAACGGGGACATCACCTCCTTATGCCGTTAAACGCACCGTGACACATTTAGAACGATTTAACAGGATAAGTGACGAGATCGATAAAAATGAAATGAATGAGTCCTATCTTAGAGATGTGGAAGAGAAGGATAATATCTTTCCCGAAATCGACTATCGGGTTTACGCCGATTAGCGCGGATTTCAGAATGAGACTGCTTAATATTTTACCTCCATTAAAAACAATCCATGAGGGGGCGCGGTTCTGTCTGCAAGACGGCGATCTTTTCCATCTAATATCGCTTTGATTGTATGGGCATCTCTTTTCCCTCGGCCAATCTCAACGAGAAGCCCCACGATATTTCGAACCATGTATCGCAAAAAACGGGAGGCCGTTAGCGTAATTTGAATTTGTTCTTTTTCTTTAGAAATTGCAATTTTCAAAAGATCAACGATATGGTTTTCAGCATCGTTATCTGTCGCACACAGAGATGTAAAATCGTGTTTTCCGATGAGGCTTTTGGCCGCTTTTCGCATCTTGGAAATATCAAGCGGTAATCCGAATTGCCATGTGGTTTGCCGCTTCCAAGCGGAACGCACTGCACTATTGTAAATAAAATAGCGGTAGGTTTTACGGCGTGCCCCATAGCGAGCGTGAAATGAAGCAGAGACCTTATCAACTTTTTTTACTGCGATATCGCAAGGCAACAAGGCGTTTATTCCGCGCAGAAGTGTCGCAGGCAAAATGGCCCGATTGAGTTGAAAATGCGCGACTTGTCCAAGGGCATGAACACCCGCATCGGTTCTTCCTGCCCCGATGATCTTGATTGTTTCCTGTGTAAGACGAGAAAGTGCGTTTTCAATACTGGCCTGAATGGTGGGACGATGAGGCTGTTTCTGCCAGCCATGGTAGAACGTTCCATCGTATTCTAGCGTCAGTTTGTAATAGTGCGGCATCTTCAATGTAGGGGCAGAAAACTTTCTGCCCCTATGGATTACGTTTTGCCTCGATATATTCCTTGATTCCCTGAAAAATAGATTCAGCAATGGTTTGGCGATAAGACTTTTCTCGTAGCCGCTCCTCTTCAATTTTATTACTGACGAATGAAATCTCTGCTAAAATGGCTGGCATTTTTGTATGCGCTAGCACATAAAAAGGGGCTTTTTTTACGCCCAAAGATGCCGTTGGATACCTTGGAATCAGTGTTTTAACAAAGGCATTTTGCGTGTAATGCGCCAATTCCAACGCCTCATTTAAAACGAAATCCCGTAAGAGATCGTTTAGAATAATCTCCTGAAAGCCTTGCGCGGATTTTATGTCGGTTGCGTTTTCACGCGCCGCCACCTCGAGTGCCTGTGCATCTGTAGCCCTTCCGAAGAGGTAGGTTTCAATTCCGTGCGCGGTCTTTCTTCGAGCGGCATTGGCGTGAATTGACACAAAAAGATCGGCATTCTTGTTGTTGGCCAATTCGGTTCTATCTTTTAATGGAATAAAAATATCGGTGTCGCGTGTCATGATAACCACTTTACGAAGCCTTTCCCGCAACAGTCTTACGACCCTTATTGACACATCCAAAACAATCTCGGATTCCGTTAATCCCCTTTGCCCAATGGCACCGGTATCCTCTCCTCCGTGACCCGGATCAATAATGATCGTAAGGATTTCAGAGGAAGAGGAACCCCGCGATCCCTGCGGCAAGGATGGGGATGAAGGGGTTTTAGGCGGCTCTGGTGCAGAAGGAGGTTCTGGAGTAGGCATAGGAGACAGTTCCTCCTTTGGGGAGGGAGGTTCCTCTATCGGATTTGTCACATCAATGACCAATCGGTTTGGATTTGTTAAGGCAGATACTTTATGTTTCCCCGGGTTTTTAAAAGTGAGCAAAACAACAACATCGTCTTCCCCGTCCTCCTTGGTCTCTAGTGTTTGTAAACTCCCTTGAAGAAGCAGAATCGGGGTGTCTAATAATAATTGCCCTAAAATAGCGTTTGAGAAATGTACCGATATCAGATGGGAATCTAGCATCCGATCTATCCGGTACAGTGGTGGCTTGTCACAGTCAATCACGACGCGGGTATATGTCGGATGGGACTTATATCGAACATCAGTTATTGTGGTTTTGTTGGGAACCTGCGACGTTTTAGCAGAGGCAGTGATCTGCAACAAAAATAGTGACAGCGATAAGGCTACTATCGAAATAAGAAGGTTCTGCTTTTTCATCCCGCATAAAATAATCAGTTTAAGCTATTAAAGTCAATGTTGCGGTTATCCTATTTTTATTGTACTATGTAGGCACTCAGGGACTCATTAAAGGAGAAGAATGAAACGGACAATTACTTGTTTTGTACTTTTAGGTTTTTTTCTCATTACAACTTTTGCCTCTGCACGAACTCCCTTTGAGAAAGACCTAAGCGTAATAGAGGAGTCTCAACGGGGGATTATTAAACTTGCGGAACTTGTCGTCCCGACCGTTGTGAATATCTCACCGCTGGACGCAGGCAGTGCTTCTCGTCCTTTCGGGCACCCAAGAGGGAAGAGAGAGGACGGGGGGCATAAACCCTCTCCGGGGCCAGGCGGAGGGTCTGGTTCCGGGGTTATTATAGATAAAAAAGGGTTTATCGTAACAAACAACCATGTTGTAGGAGATGCCGAAGAGATGGAAGTGCGCCTTTCTGATAAATCAAAATTTATAGGAAAAATTGTTGGAAAGGATCCAGATACTGATCTTGCATTGATTAAAATTGAGTCAGAGAACGATTTCCCGTATGTGCAGTTGGCCGACTCGAAAAAAGTAAAGGTGGGGCAATGGGTCATGGCCGTGGGGAACCCCTTTGGATTAGATCGCACCGTGACCATTGGTATTGTGAGTGGATTGGGAAGGGAAAATGTGAATCTTTCTCGCTATGAAGATTTTATTCAAACTGACGCCTCCATCAATCCGGGGAATTCAGGGGGGCCGCTTTTTAATGTTCAAGGCGAAGTCATCGGTATCAATACAGCTATTATTAATATCGCGCAGGGGATTGGTTTTGCCATTCCTTCGAATATGGTGCAAACCGTTGTGTCCCAATTGATGAACAGCGGGAAAGTAACGCGGGGCTGGCTGGGGGTTGGCATTCAACCGCTGACAGCCGAGTTGGCTACAAAATTTGGTGTCAAAGAATCAGGAGGCTCCGCACCTCTCACAGGGGTATTGATTAATGAAGTATTTGAAGGGGATCCTGCCTATAAGGGAGGTCTCTTACCGGGGGATATTATTTTAAAAGTGGAGGATGAACCCGTCGATACAACCAGTACGTTGGCGCGTGTTATCGGCGGTTTTGCGCCCGGGCAAAAGATTAAAGTGGACTTGATGAGAAACGGAAAGAAACAACAAGTCATGATGGCATTGGGAGAGAAAAAGGATGGGGCTGAACAAGCCTCAATTTCCAAAAAAGAGCCAGAACCATTTTTTGGTCTTATCATTGCAGATTTAACAGCAGAGAATATCGAAAAATACAAACTAAAAGAAGACAAAGAAGTGAAAGGAAGTGCGTCTCTTTCGGGTGTCATTGTGACGCAGGTTGCAACAGGCTCTCCGGCTGAAGCGGAAGGGTTAAAAGAAGGAGACCTCATTCTGGAGATGGAAGGAGACAAGGTCTCTAACTCGGAATCCTTTGCAGAGCTTACTAAAGGTAAGGAGAAAACAGAAACAGTTCTTCTTAGAGTGAGTCGGGAAAATAGAGCCTTTTTTGTTGTATTAAAACAAAAAGGGAATTAAAACTTTCTTCTCAATCGTCTATCCTCCGAGGTAGGACATCTCCACTTTTGGCAAGCGGGGTACCGTCTGCGATGTCGCAGTCTCTGCGCCGCGAATCTCGGAGTAACGATCCTCTCGATTTTGCCATACCCCTGCGATGGCATCCCTGATCTGCTCATCGGTCGCGCCACTGCGAAGCAGACCCAATAGGTTATGACCTTCCGTTGCAAAAAGACAAGTGTAGAGATGGCCGTCTGCTGAAAGCCGCGCACGATTGCAATCGCGGCAAAAGGGTTGCGTTACCGATGCGATGATGCCGATCTCTCCACTCCCATCGCGAAACCGCCATCGGCCTGCAACCTCCCCTTTGTAGTTTGGGTCAACAGGCGTTATTGGCATTTCAGAATTGATTGTTTTGATAATCTCTGATGATGGAACAACATCGTCCATGCGCCAGCCGTTGGAATGCCCCACGTCCATATATTCAATAAAACGCATGATATGTCCTGTTCCCCTGAATCTGCGGGCCAATGGCAAAATGTCCTTATCATTCACACCGCGTTTAATGACTGCATTAATTTTTATCGGGGCAAGGCCAACCTGCGTGGCCATGTCAATTCCTTCGAGAACCTTTGCAACCGGAAAATCAACATCATTCATTGTGCGAAAAACGGTATCATCCAATGAATCCAAGCTTACGGTGATCCGCTGTAAACCGGCGTCTTTAAGGGCTTCTGCCTTTTGAGCAAGGAGTGCGCCGTTGGTCGTTAGTGTAATATCCAAATTGGGAATTTGCGCGAGCATTGCAATGAGTTTTTCCACCTCACGGCGAAGCAGGGGTTCTCCTCCGGTAATGCGAACTTTTTCCACGCCGAGAGAGACAAAGATTCGCGCAAGTTTGCCGATCTCTTCGAATCGGAGAATTTTCTCGCGCGGGAGAAAGAGGTAGTCTCGTCCAAAGACCTCTTTTGGCATGCAGTAAGTACAACGAAAGTTGCAACGGTCTGTAATGGAAATTCGAAGATCGCGCAGGGGCCGATTTAGTTTGTCTGTGACTTTGTTGGGAATGGGTTCCATATATCCCCCTAGACCGATGTGATACGATATGCGCAACACCTATCTCCTGCAAGGATGTATTCCGTTCGCTCCACTTCAGCATCCTTACCGAGGACGGTGCGGAATAGGGACAACTCGCCACCGCATAGGTTTTGGCATAGGTGCGCCGCCTTTGAGATGGAGCAGTGATTCTCTACAAGCCGAAACGTTCCGTCCGGGTGGCGTTGTGCCTCGGCCATATAGCCCTCCTCGCACCGAATGCGCGCCAGTGCCGCAACGCGATCTTCAAGTGAGGCATTGGGCAGAGGCATTCGCGCGCTATAACTTGTAATCTGTTGGCGCGTTCTCTCTTCGGCCAGACGGTTTAAGCCTTCCTCGCCAAACGTATTCTGAATCGCTTGAATCATGTCAATTGCCAATTCCGCATGGCGGTCTGTAAATCGATCATACGCACTGGGCGTTAGCCGCCATAGTCGTGCAGGACGGCCTACTTGTAGGGGTAACGTGTCCTGCGAGGGTCGCACCCCCTTATGTTCATCGTCGCTGAATTCGACAAACCCTTCTTCTTGTAAGACCGCAAGATGTTGGCGTACGGCCATGGTGGTAATCCCCAAACGTTTACCAATCTGCCCAGCAGACAAAACCCCCTTTGTCTTTAAGACAAACAGAACCCGCTCTCTGCCGCTTCCGGGGGCATCCGTTCCAATTTCCGTTGCGTAGACAGAGTTATCTAATTTAGTCATGATATAGTAAAGGTACAAAACGGACGCTATAAAGTCAATTTTTTGGAGCTTTTCATTCTGGTATGGTAGTATCAACGTTTAATAATTAGGAAAGAGATGATTCCCCTAAAAGATGACCAGCCGACCCATTCGTTTCCATTTGCTACGATTGGTTTGATTGCTTTGAATATCGCGGTATTTTTTTATCAAGTTTCGTTAGGCCCTGCCACGGAGGCATTTGTTTTTACGTATGGTGCAATCCCTTTTAACCTGATGAACACTGTTGAATCCCGAGTGTCAGTTCCAGCAGTTGCCGCGTCTGTTTTTACTTCGATGTTTCTGCATAGCGGCTTTCTTCATCTGGGCGGGAATATGCTTTATCTTTGGATTTTTGGAAATAACATTGAAGATGTTATGGGCCGCAGTCGATTTATTATCTTTTATCTACTGTGTGGTATTGTCGCTGTTTATAGCCATTCATGGTTTGAGTCTGGGTCCCATATCCCCATGATTGGTGCCTCTGGCGCAGTCTCTGGTGTTCTGGGGGCGTATCTTCTTCTCTTTCCGCGAGCGCGCATCTTAACCCTTGTGCCGCTCGGAATTATTATGCCAATCATTCATATTCCAGCAGTGATTGTTTTAGGGTTTTGGTTTTTGGCTCAAATCGGAAACAGCCTCTTAACAACTTCTGGTGCAGGGGGTGTGGCATGGCTTGCCCATGTTGGCGGTTTCGTGGCAGGGATGAGCCTGATTTTCTTTTTCAAAAGAAGGAGGGGTACGACCCCTGCGAGGCGTTGGCACTATCGATGAAGTCTTGGTTGCCGTACGAATTTTTTATTGGCCTTCGATACCTCAAGGCCAAGCGTCGCCAGAAGGGAATTTCTTTGACCACGCTTATATCCATTATGGGTGTAACCGTTGGGGCCGCGGCCCTGATTGCAACGCTCGCGGTCATGACCGGATTTAAAGAGGAACTGCAAGATAAAATTCTGGGCGCAAACTCTCATATTGTCATTGATGATCGCACACGCGAGGGGATGGAAAATATCGAACCGATTATTAAAATCGTTACAAGTGTTCCGCGCGTTATTGCGGCAACCCCATTTATATTTAAGCAGGTACTTCTTTCATCCGATAACGGGGTGATTGGCGTTGTCTTACGCGGAATTGATCCAGAAGGGGAAGCCCGCGTTACTAAAATCGGGAAGAATATTGTGCAAGGGAAATTAGAATATCTTTCGCACCCAGAAGTCGGGACGCCGACTCCCGGTATCATTATTGGTGTGGAATTAGCCTCGCGGCTTGCGTCCTTTTTGGGGGATACGATCAATGTCATCTCCCCAGTCGGCATGGAGAGTCGAGGCGGGGGTACGACCCCTGCGGGTATTGGCGCAATGGGGATGACACCTAAGATTCGCAAGTTTAAAGTCGTTGGCATCTTTGATTCCGGTATGTACGAATACGATTCTGCATTGGCGTATATTACGATTACAGAGGCGCAGAAGTTTTTTAATTTTACGGGCAAGGTCAGCGGGATTGAGGTTAAAGTGAGCGATGTGTCAGTCGCACCGGAGATTGCGGAAGAGATTGAAGCAAAACTAGGATTCCCGTATCACGCACGCGACTGGCTTAAAATGAACAAATCTCTTTTTTCCGCCCTGAAATTAGAGAAGATTGTGATGTTCATTATCCTAACACTCATTATTCTCGTGGCTTCGTTTAACATTGTGTCCACCCTCACGATGACGGTGTTGGAGAAGGGGCGTGAGATCGCGATATTAAAAGCGATGGGGGCGACGCGAAAATCGATCATGCGTATCTTTATGCTGGAAGGGGTGCTCATTAGTAGTATTGGCGTTATTTTAGGGCTTCCCTTGGGGCTTTTGATCTGCTCATTGCTTGCACGATTCTATAAACTCCCGACCGATGTTTACTATATCAGTCACTTTCCCGTAAAGGTGATGACCTCTGATCTTATTTTGGTATCGGTCTGCACGCTTTTGATTGGATTTCTGGCGACACTCTATCCCTCATGGCAGGCCGCTAAGCTAGACCCCGCAGAAGCATTGCGATATGAGTAGCGACGGTCATGGGTTACTTCATTCTCTACCCAACTGGCTTTAGAAATAATCGGAACAGATTGTAATTATTTATATTTTATTTAGGCATTGTTATTGCTCATCATAATATGAGATATGAAAGAAGAATTAAAAAACGATGCTGATATTATGTTGCAGTTTAAGGGGGGCGACAAAGCCGCCTTTGAACAGCTTTTTGATAAGTATCATCGCGCGATTATCAATTTCTGCTATCGCTTATTAGGCAATCTTGAGGATGCGGAAGAGGTGGCGCAGGAGACTTTTCTTCAAGTCTATCGCAGTGCAGAGCAGTATCAGGCATTGGCGAAGTTCTCAACATGGCTCTACACGATTGCCAAGAATCTTTCCCTAAACCGCATTCGAGACAGACATTCGGAACGATTCTATGATATTCAATCAGAGGAGTCGGAAGGAAATGTTCTGGAAGAAACGATTCCATCGGATACCCCATCACCGGAAGCCGAATTTTCAGAAAAAGAGTTATCTGAAATAATAAAGAAGGCCGTTGATAAACTGCCGCCTTCTATTCGCATTCCTTTTATTCTAAACCGGTATCAAGAACAATCGTATGAGGAAATTGCAAAGATATTAGAGATATCGGAGACTGCTGTTACGTTAAGAATGTACCGCGCCAATCAGATATTAGCAAAGCGATTGTCTCATTATATAAAGATTTAAAAAATATGAAATGTTTGATGCGGAACGGTGTTTAAAGTGATATGGGGGATATTATGAACAACGATGGGTTGAAGGAAAAACAGGAAAAGGCGGTCTGGGAACTTACCGGTAGATGGAAATCGGTTGATCCAACACCTGATTTTAAAACAAGATTTATGTCGAAAATAAATGAGCCAGCACGACCCGTGCAACCAGAACAACATTTCAAGAAGTGGTTTTCATGGGATTGGGATTGGCGAGAAATCTTTATTCCAGCCAGTGCGTTTGCCGCAATGCTGATTGTTGTCGGTTCCTTTCTCGTTTGGTCTCCTTATGAAAATCAAAATCATACAGTGGAGATAGCGTCCGCAATTGATTTATTGGAAAACAAAGAACTGCTTACCGATATGGATCTTCTCTCCGATCTCGATCTCCTGATGATCATTGATCCAGCAGAATTAAAAAATTCATGAAATATATTCCTCTCTTCTGTGTTTAAGGGTACAGGAGGGAAAATGTTTCCCTCATTTATTCTACCTTCGCAGGGCATGTTGCCCTAAAAATAAAGGAGACAGGAAAATGAAACGACAAATCTATTTTCTCACAGGCGCATTATGGATGGCGGCGGCAATGCTGGGTTGCGGTCAGAATCTTGGGCAGAGCGTTAATGACATTGATACAGAAGACCCCGTTGCGGCACTTTCAAAACCGTTTGAAACATTAGGCACAACAGATGAATCAGTCGCGTTTGATGATGTTGATATTTCCGGAGCGGAAGAGGATGTTTTAACCCTTAGTAAGGCTACGGATGCATCGGCGTTGGGATTGGTAAGCCCTGTTTCTACAGGCGATCCTATTCTTGTGCCAGTTGATCCTGTTTTGGCTGACCCTCCCCCGGATGTGCCCTGCCCCAGATTAGAGACCTATTTTTTAAAGGTACGCTGGGGACAGATTTTCCGGGATCGCAACGAGATGGAAAGGGATGAGAGAGAGGCGGGAGAAAGGACATGGATGAACTGGAGCGGTTCCTTAGAGGCCAGTGAAGGACAGCTCACCTTGGTTAAGACCATCTTGTTTGAGAGAAACGGGAAGGATGCTCCCGGTCCGGATATGGTGCATGAACGTACCAATCGGCAAGTGATTGCGTTTGACTCCTACACCAAACCGCATTACGACGGTCTACTGGTGAAATATCAATATTGCGCCGCTACTGGCACAATTGATCCCCCTGTGCTCTTACCTGCGGACGGGATTGCTGTCGTTCCTGCCGATGATATTCTGCCAGTTCCTTCTGCGAGGACGATTACTTTTTCGGCTCGCGGGCTTGTTCCTGAACCCTTTTCAAAAACATGGACACTCACAGAGTTAAAGAAGATCAATAAATTCTATGAGGATGTTGATGCGAATCATGATGCATTTCATATTGTCTCTCTAAGACGGGATGATCAAGATCATTGCAGAGATATGAAAGGGGAAATCCATGGGGTATGGTTTAAGGTCAACGAACGATTTGGTCACATTAAAGGACGAGTTGTTTCGGCGAATGGCGATGCGGTTGGCCATATCAAAGGGTTTTATTCAAAAGCGAATGATGCAGGTGAACATAAGGTCGTCGCTAAATTTATCGGTCATGATGGGAAGTTTAAGGGGATTCTCATTGGAATCGGTAAAGACGGCGCCTTCTCTGCGGATATTTTCAACAGGGATAGGGTGAAGATCGGAATGGTTAAAGGCCGATATAAAGAAGGAGATTCCCGTCGCAAAGGAACCTTTAGTGCGATCTATGAAATAGAATGTCCTGTGTCTACAGTGCCACCCGTAGACCCGATAGTGCCCGTGGAGCCACCCGTAAGTGTGATTCCAGAGTAAGCGGTGTAACAGAAAAAGTGGGAGAGGTTTCGGCCTCTCCCACTTTTTTGACAATTTGATAGCAGGTCGATACAATTTGGTTTAAGAAGGGGGATATTAAAGATGTTTCTTGCAGTTGCGTTCGTGATCATGACAACCGTTGTTTCTGATGGCAGTGTTTCGCAGAATCTTGCGATTCCGAAAGACGAGATGGAACTGCTAGAACAACTGGAATTTCTGGAGGCGTGGGATATTCTTAAAAGTCCCGCGATAGATCAAGAAATGAAGCAGTTGCTTCCAGAAGGGATGGAGGGTCAGGGAAAATGATAAACATAAATGTATTTAAAAAGAGTTTGTTGGTAGGAATGCTTGCCGTTTTTATTTCCTTGAGTATCGGGAGCGCGGAGGAGATTTCACCTTCTAATCCTGAACAAAACCAGCATTTAGAGGAATTACAACAGCGGTGGCAATCGCTTACCCCTGAACGTCAGGCTGAATTGAAAGAACGGTTTAAAGAGTTTAAGCAACTTCCCCCTGAAGAGCGGACATTGCTAATGAAGAGGTTTCGTCAGTTTCAACGCCTCTCTCCTGAAAGTCAGGAACGAATACGGGGGAATCAAAAGCGATTTCGAGAACTTTCTCCAGAACGGAAGATGGAGCTGAGGAAGCGGCATGAGTCTTTTCAAAAATTGAACCCGAAGCAAAGAGAAAGATTGAGGGAACGGGCTAAGGAAAGACATCGGGAGGACAGCCTAAAGGATAGGAGAGATCAGCCGAGAAGGCGTGCGAGGGAAAGGAGGCTAGAGCAAGATTCAATTCGTTAATAATTATCGTATAATAAAAATGTTACAATAACAATAAGGAGAATAAATATGAATAGGTCAAACAATTTATTGATTGGAATGGTTGCGGTAGGGGTTTTATGTTTTACCCCCGTACGGGCGATGGAGGCGGAGAGTACGGATGAGTTGATGGCACCAAAACCAAGACAGATGGAGGCAGACAGTACGGATGAACTTATGACCAAGCCTGAGGTGGGCGACATGATTCAAGCACCACGGGACTCCGCCTCTGGCCAGTCTACAGGAAGGAGACAGTTTGGGGGAGAAGATCAAGGTGATAACATCACCACGAATACTCCGAATGCTGATAGGCAACAGGGGTCGCCGAGCATCAACAAGCCTAAGGGACC
>Ga0213870_1000895_pt1 | contig 13817 bp, 13 predicted proteins | sample WICALVC2017_Meta_FD_160119 | JGI IMG/M metagenome (GOLD analysis project Ga0213870, IMG submission 160119) | Freshwater microbial communities from subterranean cave lake in Wind Cave National Park, South Dakota, United States - WICALVC2017 | ecosystem: Environmental > Aquatic > Deep subsurface >... | reverse complement strand
GCTTTCAGTAATCTTTATACGGAGTTCTCAATCGGGTGCAATAGCTTCCTCGGAGGCACCCCGACCTGTGAGAACTTCTGCAGCGAAGAAACCTAGCCGCGGTGTTTCACGTCGGAAGCCGATAAAACGAATCGTTAGTGAAGTTCGGCCACCCAGAATTGAAATTGGTCCGCCAAAGCTAACCCGTTTTGAAAGGGCAAGGATAATTGGAGCAAGGGCCTTGCAACTGGCTCTAGGCGCTCCTCCCTTTGTACAGGTGAAACCTGAAATTAAGGATCCAATAAGCCTAGCTCTGTCCGAATTAGAGTCAAAAGCGCTCCCAATCTCGATCAGACGTACGCTGCCCGGTGGGAGTCATCAAGACATACCGATTGAGTGGCTACTTGAGTGAAGGCTGCCGGATAATAGGAATAATGTCTCCTCACATATCATCCCTAACCTTAAATACCGTACGGATTTTGTTGCGCCAGAAAGTGTAAACCGTTGTCGAAATCTGCAGCAGAGCGAAATCCCGAAGCGACTCCTGCTTCAGAGGAGCTTGAAACCGAGGAGCCTACAGAGGAAGAGTTGGAAGTTTCGGAAAGACCAGAGACTCACGTGCCAGTGCAAGAGAGAAAGTCGCCGCCCAACCACGTTTTCATAGGTAAGAAACCCGTAATGAGCTATGCTATGTCTTCGCTTATCCAGCTGACCCAAACAGGAGAAATTGTGCTCAAGGCGCGAGGCATGGTCATCTCCCGAGCTGTCGATGTGGCTGAGATAGTAACCAAAAGGCTGGGTAACAACGTATACGAGATCAAAGACATTAAGATCGGGACAGAGAGAGTTGGAGTCGACGAAGAATCGCGCAACGTCTCAACAATAGAAATTATTGTGGCGAAAAAGTAACTCGCTCTAAGGTTCATTGCGAGGGTAGCGCTCTAGTAAACGAAATTTCATAATGGATTAACAAGTAATCAGAAAAAAACTAGTCGAGATCCACAAAAGATTTATTAGCAAATTTTCAAACCCGTCGCCCACATAAAGTTGGTTGAGGCAATCTCGCGACCCGTTGCGAAAACTCGGGTTTCAACGCGGGTTTTCTCTGAGAACGAGATCAGAGAAATATCTCAGAAGTATGGGACGCCTGTCTTTCTAATCGATGAGGAGACTCTCCGACGAAAAGTGAGGGAACTTGAGGAAGCTTTCAGCCAGTTCCGCGGAGCCATAAGAATCGCGTACTCAATGAAGGCAAACTTCAATCCTGCTATGGTAAAAGTGTTCGCTTCTGAGGGCATCCTTTTTGACGTTACTTCATTAGGCGAGTTGTACTTCTACGACAGGTCTGGCGGCTCCCCTGAAAACGCTATTTACACCAGTGTAACGGAAGAAGAGGAAGAATTCTTTCAGGTTCTTCAATCAGGAGTGTCGCGCGTAGTCGTCGGTTCCTATAACGGGCTCAACAATCTCATTAGCGCCTCCCGACGTGCAGAGATCACCCCAAAGATAATGGTGAGAGTAAATCCTGAGGTTGCAGTGAAGGCAGGAATTAGAGCCTCCTATAAGCATAGCAAGTTCGGTGTTCCCTTTAACTCCGACACAACTGACAGTGCTCATAGCCTCGTCGCGAAGGTCATGGATTCTAACGGGCTCATCTTCGAGGGCTTTCATTTCCATCTCGGCTCCCAAATAGTCGATCCTCAGGGTTTTCTAGCCGCTCTTGACAAGCTAGAAATCTTCATTCACAGAATGTCAAGAGAGTATGCAGGGCTCAATGTGAGGGTTATTGATATAGGCGGGGGAACACCGGTCGAGTATGGGGAACCAGTTCCGACTCCTGCTGAGATAGCCGGAATGCTGATACCAAGACTCAACCAACTGGCCCAAAGGTTGACCTCGAATTTCACCGTAATCTTGGAAAGCGGACGCTATCTGTGCGCTGAATCTTGCGTTCTTATTTCCAAGATAGTCAACTCCAAAACCTACACTGATCAAAAGCTGATATTTGTGGACGCAGGCTATCACTTGCTTCTAGACGCAGCACTACTGAAGCAAGAATACCCACAGGACGTCATCCCAAAGGGGATTTACTCACCCGACTCAAGATTGACCGTCGCAGGAAGACTTTGCGACACGTATGATATCTTTCCAGCCTCGCCACTTTCGAATCTTGGTGGTGCATCGATCGGGAAGCTACTGGTTTTTCGGAATGTCGGCGCTTACTCAATAGTCTTCAACATGCCCTTCCACTGCCAAACCAAGCCAGCGATCGTAATGCGCCGCATGAACGGCGATTTTGTTGTAGTCCGAGAGCCTCAGACGATTGAAGAGCTGTATAAGGAAGAAGGTGGAGAGCTAGACATTACGTTTTAGCCCTCGTGGCAAGGTTCGGCGTTAACGTCAAATAGATTCGCGACACTGGGCATTTCGTGTCACTAGAGGTAATCGCGGGACCGATGTTTGCTGGAAAGACATCCGAGCTGATAAGGCTTGTAGAAAGAGAAGTTTACGCCAAAAAGAACGCAGGAATTTTCAAGCCTTCATTCGACACTCGCTACAGTGAGAAAGAAGTCGTGACACATAACGGTCTGAGATACAGAGCGTATGTGGTCCCCGCAGAACGTAGTGGCATCTCAAAGATACGCAACATCTCCCTTAAGGCTAAACTAAGTGTAGTGGCGGTTGATGAGGTCCAGTTCTTCCCGATATCTATCGTGAAGACATGTGTTCTCCTTGCGGATGCTGGAAAAAGAGTAATCGTTAGTGGTTTGAACCTGAATTTCAGGAGTGAGCCGTTTCATACGACAAGAGAATTCTTGGGCATTGCTGATAGAGTCGTCTTTCTTACCGCCGTTTGCGTCATATGCGGCAGGGAAGCCAGCAGAACTCAAAGGCTCATTGGCGGCAAGCCAGCGCCAAGGGATAGTCCATTGGTAATAATCGGGGGAAAGGAGCTCTACCAACCGAGGTGCAGGAGCTGCTATGAGCTCCCAGCGTAAAGGTTACGCTCTGGAGCACACTCCGTCATATAACGGTTAATTATTCGCAAAAGGTAGTCAAAGACATTTAGAGTTTTTGAACATTGCCACGCAACGCGATCATTATGGGTGCAGCTGGAAGGGACTTCCACAACTTCAACGTGGTATTCAGAGACAATCCCGAATACCGAGTGATTGTCTTCACAGCCGCTCAGATTCCGTTCATCCAGGACAGAGTCTATCCTCCTGAACTCTCAGGGAGGCTCTATCCTAAGGGAATTCCGATACATAGTGAGGAGAAACTTTCAGACTTAATCCAAGAGCATCAGATCACTGATGTGTTCTTCTCGTATAGCGACATCTCTCATGAAAATGTGATGCATTTGGCATCCTTGGTTTTGGCAAAGGGGGCTTCGTTCCACCTTCTCGGTCCTCAGGACACTATGCTTACCTCAAACAAACCCGTAGTTGCTGTCCTAGCGGTGCGGACAGGAGCCGGTAAAAGTACCATCTCTCGGAAAGCTGTTGACATCATCAGGAAGAGCGGTCTCAAGCCCGTTGTCATAAGGCACCCCATGCCCTATGGAAGTCTAAAACATGCTGTTCAAAGATTCGAAAAGCCTAACGATTTGGACAAATTTGAAGCAACACTTGAGGAACGTGAGGAATACGAAGGGCACATGGAAAAGGGAGTTATCGTTTTCGCCGGAATCGATTACCAGTTGATTCTTTGGGATGCAGAAAAGGAAGCAGATATTCTCGTGTGGGACGGGGGCAATAACGACTTTTCGTTCATTAAACCCTCAATCACAATCGTTGTCGCTGATCCTCTAAGGGTCGGTCACGAGAGTCGGTATCATCCGGGAGAGACGAACATGAGAATGGCGGATATCATTGTGGTGAACAAGGCCAATATTGCTGATCCCAAGGATGTCGAACGCGTCATCCAATCGTCGAGGAAGCTAAGTCCTGAAGCGAAGGTAGTGAAGGTAAGGTCGGAGGCAGTGCTGGACAGGCCGGACATGGTCAAGGGAAAGAGGGCCCTAGTGGTAGAGGACGGTCCGTCAGTGACTCATGGTGAATTGGCTGAAGGCGCGGGTGCAGCAGCTGCGAGGGCGGTGGACGCTCTATTGGTTGATCCCCGACCTTATGCGGTTGGTTCTATCAAAAACACATATGAGAAGTATCGCAACATCGGTCCCGTACTTCCAGCGTTGGGTTATAGTCCATCACAGCTAAAGGATTTGGAAAGCACAATCGCATCGGTCGACTGCGATGTCGTTATCCTCGGAACGCCGGCAGATCTGACCCGCTTGATTAGCATCCAGAAGCCGGTAGCGAAGGTGCGCTTTGAGGCATTTGACATGGACTCGCCTGGGCTAGAGGAATACCTCAAGGACGCATTGTCAAATCTGTAGACTCGAATTGGTCAGCCCAGAGGCGGAGCTTCCTAAGGCCAAAGGAGGGGCATTCTACCATGTTAGAATCAAGCCCGGCCAAGTCGGGCGATTTGTACTAGTTCCTGGAGACCCAGATAGAGTAGTACTCATTGCAAATTACTTAGAAGATGCCGAAAAAATTTCCGAGCATAGGGAATTCACAATATACAACGGCTACGTGATGAAAGAACTGGTAACCGTCGTCTCTTCTGGAATTGGCTCCCCAGCCGTCGCGATAGTTCTAGAGGAGTTGGCGCGCGCGGGCGCGGAAACGTTCATTCGAGTCGGGACATGTGGAGCGATTCAACATCGCATAAAGTTAGGCGATCTCATAATTCCTTGTGCCGCTGTCAGGATGGAGGGGACGAGTTCCCAGTATGTCCCAGATGGATATCCAGCAGTTTCTAGCCCAGAGGTAACGCTCTCTCTAGCCGCTGCATCTAGAAACTTGGGCTACCGATACCATTTGGGTGTCTGTGCATCCACCGACTCATTCTATGTCGGACAAGGAAGGCTTGGCTTTCGAAACTTTCAAACAAAACATTCGACCACGTTAGTCAGAAACCTATCTAGGGCGAATGTTCTATGTTTTGAAATGGAAGCATCGGCACTCTTCACAATAGCTGGCGTATACGGTCTGAAGGCTGGTGCAATTCTGACGGTCATCGCGAACAGGATTACCGGGAAATTCAGCGTTAGCGGCGTTGAGAGAGCTGTGGAGGCCGCTGTAAATGCCCTCAAGCTTTTGATCAAATGGCGAAGAGAGGCAACGGAGCGGCACTCCGAAAATTGGATCCCACTGCTTGAATGACGGCGCCCTACGCGGTCCTTGGTCGATTCAGAAATTCCGTCATTAACCAACCAAGAATGCGATAACTAGGCATGATGCTTTTCGATGCGCTCCTTGAATTCCCCTCCGTGAATCGACATCCAAACTTTCCAGATATCCCTGGACCCTGAACAAGCAATGGCACTGGATCATTGGAATGCGCCCTAAGTTGACAAGGTGTGGCGTGATCTGCTGAGATCACAATATAGAATTCGCTAGTTGTTGGCGAGCTAAGTATTACCTTGAAGAACCTCAGATCTATTTCCTCAATCACCTCCTTTTTTGCTTTGGCATTCCCGTCGTGCCCTGGCTCGTCCGGACCCTTTAGGTGCACATACACGACGTCAAAGTTGTTAAGCAGATCCAGGCATTTTGCGGCCTTCGCTTCATAATCATTCTGCCCGCCAGCCTCGAACTCCTTCATCCCAGCCAGACGTGAAATGCCCTTTTCCACTGGCATGTCGACTACAGCCGCGAAGCTTTTCGAGTACTTTTCAGGGAGCTTCCTAATAATCGGCAGAAAACTGCCAGCATCCCTGAGAAGTATTGCATTAGCTACTTTTTTGTTCTGCTTAGACCGAATCTCATTGACCTTTGCCGACGAAAGAACTCTCAACGATTGCTGAACAAAACTGTTCACGAGACTTGCAGCAATCTTAGAAGATCTTTGTGAGTTGGTTGGTTTGCACGAGAGCAGCCTAGCACGCGTGGAGTTTTGACGAACAAACCCCATCCCTCCCGCTTGGATGTATCCCGGATCAGTATTGGTCACGCCCGGCGATAAGGGTTCGCGAGCGCGAATAACTAGAACTCCGCGGTACCCCACGGTCGAGACGAATGAGAAAGTCGCGCCGTCAAGCTTCACATGTCGGTTGATCGAATTCGCGAGTCGGGCGGCTTCTTGGCTTGTAAGGTCCCTACCGACCCGCCGGTCCGCGATGGTACCGTCAGCTGAGATGGTCGCGAAATTGGCCCTTAGCGCGAGGTCTCCATCTCTGAAGTCCAAACCTGTGCCAACCGCTTCGACGACGCCTCTGCCCGGGTAGTCATCATCGAATTGATAGCCTAGAATGCTGAAGACGGCAACGTCAGACTCAGGAGCCAGCCTCTTACCCAACGGCTGGACTCTCTTCAAAAGCGCTCCCCGCGCAATTCTGTCGAGATAGGTAGTTCTCGCTGCCTCTAGAGGAGTCGTCCAATTCAATGATGGATCAGGCCGATCAGCCACACCATCCAAAATAATCAGAAGTAGCTTGGCCATTTGCGCCGCCATTTTTCTCATTGGAGGTTGCAAAAGACTTTAACCTTCTGTTTAGCGATTATGTTTTTCGCGTTGGCATAATATAATCGCAAAATTCGGCGCTAAAAGACTATAAACTGTTGCTGTTGGGCTGAATCGACCAATCGCTTGGGCGAACTGAGGAAGGACTACTTTACTGAGAGGCTCGTCATAGTATCAGCCGAGAAGTCGAAGAGTATATCAGAACTAAAAGAGGAAGAAGAGCCCCTCAGATCCGAATGTCCATTTTGCCCAGGCAATGAAAGGTTGACCCCTCCAGCTGACCTGGTTTTGGTTCAAAGGGAGGGGAGTCTGTTGAAGCTCGCGGACACTGATGCCGAAGTTACTTCAAACTGGTCAGTTAGGGTTTTCCCTCAAAGCACATCATCCTTGAGCTTGAATCCCCCCTCAACATATAGTGATTCGCCACTCTACAGCGAGCCAGCTTATGGATACCATTACATCATCGTTGCTACTCCCGATCACGAAGAATCCTTTTCAAGAATGAGCGTGGACCAATGGATGAACGTGCTTGCTACGACTCAAGATAAGATGCGATGGCTTTACTCACAAAAGAGAGTTTCATACGTCGCGGTCTTCATCAATTGTGGGAAGGAAGCTGGAGCGTCGATTCCACATCCCCACATTCAAGTATTGACACTCCCGAGATTACCTCCACTTGTCGAGGAGGAGGCCAGTGCCGTACAAAAATCAATGTACGAACTCGGAATTTGTCCGATGTGTTCTGTTGTGAGCGCTGAACTCGGCGGCCCGAGGCAGGTCTTGGCTACAAATTCATTTGTCTCATTCAGTCCTTGGGCTCCGACTCATGCGTTTGAATTCTGGATCTTTCCGAAGCGACATCAGACTAGCTTCCTCAAAGTAACTCAAATGGAAATCAGGGACTTGGCCGTAATGCTGAGGTCGACAATTGGAGGATTATCACGTGCCCTGAACGAGCCCGCATTCAGCATGGTGTTCCATACGTCGCCTGAAAAGAAGACAACTAAACAGCTTCATTGGCATATCGAAGTGTATCCGCAACTCACTAGATGGTCCGGTCTGGAAAAAGGGGCCGGCGTCTACATTAATCAGGTACCGCCAGAGCAGGCAGCGGAGATCCTAGGAATGAATGCTCGGAAGGAAATCGCCTCCCTGATAGGTATCGTCTGAGAACGCTTTTCGCCACCGCTTCGCTGCTGTTCTAGAGGATCTTTCCTAGTCTCTCCAGGAATTTCTCATAGGCAGACGCGTAGGCACGCCGGTCACCGATATCGATGAAATCGCCCTTGGCTCGATAAGCGCAGACAAGTTCTCCCGACTTCAAAGCTGTACGAAAGGCACCGTCCATACTCACCATTACAGACGGAATATATTCCAAGAACTTTGGCTCCATAACATAACAGCCTACGTTGATTAGACCAGAGACTTCTGGCTTCTCTCTCCAATCTTTAACATTTCCTTTCTCATCGAGATCAACAAAGCCGTACCTCAGAGTCGTCTTGTACGGCATTACTACGATCGTAGCTAAAGCTTTCCTCCTTAGGTGAAAATCGACTAGTGCCCTGAGACCAAAATCAAATACCATGTCTGCGTATAGGCAAATGAACGTTCCATTAAGGAAAGGTTGAGCAGTTTGGAGCTGACCCGCAATTCCTAGGGGTCGATTACCCCTGGCGTAAGAAATCCTAACATCGAACTCCTTGCCGTCCTTGAAATAGTCCTCAATGACTCTTCTGAGGTATCCGACACAGAGGACTATGTCATTCACGCCATTTTTCTTAAGCCACTCCAAAGTATGCTCGAGCACAGGTTTGTCTCCCAATGGCAGCATTGGCTTCGGAAGGAAAAGAGTATAGGGCCTGAGCCTCGTGCCTAAGCCGCCGGCCAAAACTACTGCCGGAATCTTGCCGAGCCTCAACGAGGTTCAAGCGGTTTCCGTAGATGCAGAGTTAAGTCTTTGTTTGGAAAACCCAGGTCCGGTCTCGCTAGAGAATGCTCAAAGGTAAGGTCAACGCAACGTCTGCTCCAGGCTATGTCGATTTGAACTTGTCTGCCTTGAAATCTTGGAAACCTTTATAGTGGCAAGACGGATTTCGACTAGGTTAACATCTTCTCTTGCGGTTTGAAGCTAAACCAGAGTGGCTGAAGGTTAGACCTCCGGCTGGGGAGAATTACGATCGGATTAAACTACTACTTAGGAAGCTTGATCTTCACACCGTGTGTGAAGAAGCCCACTGCCCCAATCTCCATGAATGTTGGGGTGGGGGAACGGCCACACTTATGCTGATGGGGGACACGTGCACGAGGGCCTGCCGATTCTGCATGGTGAAAAGTGGAAACCCGAAGGGCGAGATTGATCAGTGGGAGCCCTTCAAGGTTGCCTACGCTTTAGCTGAGCTTAGCCTCGACTACGTCGTATTGACATCGGTTGATAGAGATGATTTGCCCGATGGTGGAGCCAACCACTTCGCTAGGACCATTAGTGAAATCAAACGAAGGAACCCCGACCTCGTTGTCGAAGTGCTGATCCCAGACTTCCGCGGAGACTTACTAGCGTTGAAGGAGGTTGTCAATGCAAAACCTCACGTCATATCACATAATGTTGAAACAACGAGACGTTTGACTCCTAAAGTCAGAGACGCCAGGGCCACGTATGACCAATCTCTGACGGTATTAGCCGCCATAAAGCAGATGGATCGTACCATCTTCACGAAATCTTCTATTATGCTTGGACTAGGGGAGACGGATAAGGAACTTATAGAAACTATGCAAGATCTCAGGACAAGAGACGTTGACATTCTCACACTGGGACAGTATCTCAGACCATCGCTCCGCCATCTTGCTGTGATAGAGTACGTTCCCCCCGAAAGGTTTGAGCATTTCAGAAGGTTAGGGGAGGAGTTGGGCTTCCTCTACGTTGCGTCAGGCCCCTTAGTGAGGACTTCGTACAGGGCTGGTGAGTTTTTCCTAAAGAGCATGATAAAGAATCCCGCGGCAACACAGACGGCATTCCAGTCGTGATATGCCATGTCGGTTGAAATGCTGCAAGTAATTCACGCTGAGGGTACGTATGACACGGCCCTCGAGCCAAGTCTACCTGAGTCCGATCTTACAAAATTATACGAAGCAATGATCCTTCTCAGAACTTTTGATACGAGAGCTCTAAGTCTGCAGAGACAAGGTCGAATAGGGTTTTACATACAATGCCTGGGACAGGAGGCCTCTCAGATCGGAAGCGCATACGCCTTTGAGTCGCAAGACTGGCTATTCCCGTCATACAGAGATATCGGCGTGGCCATCCTACGAGGGTTACCCCTTAGGGCACTCTTCAGCCATCTGATGGGGAACAAGGACGATCTTATGAAGGGACATCAGATGCCCAATCACTGGGGCTATCGCTCCATTAACTTCGTCTCGATTGCAGCTCCAATTGGAGTGCACATACCAGTGGCTGTGGGTGTGGCGTTGGCTTCAAAATTAAGGAGTGACAGGATAGTTACAGGAGTGTACTTTGGTGATGGAGCCACCTCTTCAAACGACTTTCATGCGGGAATGAACTTTGCAGGCGTGTTTCAAACGCCGACGGTATTCTTCTGTCAGAATAATCAGTACGCGATATCTTTTCCCGTGTTCAAACAGACCAAATCCCGAACGCTATCGGACAAGGCGAGGGCCTATGGATTCGAAGGCGTGCGGGTTGATGGGAACGACGTGCTTGCTGTCTTCAAGGCTGTCCGCGAAGCTGTTGAGAAGGCAAGGACCGGAGGAGGACCGACCATGATAGAGGCTGTGACCTATCGCATGGGGGCGCATTCTACGGCTGACGATCCTAAGAGGTACAGAGATGAAGGAGAACTGGAGGAGTGGAAAAGAAGGGATCCAATCGATCGATTCAGACGATACCTTCAGAGAAAAGGTATCTGGTCGGACGAGCTAGAAACGAAACTCCGACAGGATGTTGATACATCCATAAGTGACGCCATAAGAGAAGCGGAGACGATACCCCCGCCCTCGCTAGAGACGATCTTCGAGGACGTATACGCGGAGATGCCTTGGAATCTCAAAGAGCAACTCTCAGATCTTCTCAGTGAACAGCGCGATATGATGAAGGGGTAGTGCATGGCCACATTAACGCTTGTCCAGGCAGTCAATAAAGCACTCAGGGAGGAGATGAAGAGGGACGATCGAGTGGTTTTACTGGGCGAGGATATCGGTAGGAACGGAGGTGTGTTCCGAGCTACCGAAGGTCTTCTGTCGGAGTTTGGACCGAACAGGGTGATGGACACGCCACTGGCGGAGTCGGGAATTTTGGGAACATCGATTGGTATGGCGCTTTATGGCCTCATTCCTGTTCCAGAAATTCAGTTTCTGGATTTTATCTACCCAGGTTTTGACCAGATCGTTACAAATCTATCCAAGTTAAGATATCGTTCAGGTGGGCAGTACGCAGCTCACGTCGTAGTGCGCGCTCCATATGGGGGTGGTATAAAGGGAGGACATTACCACTCGCAGAGCACCGAGGCCTATTTCGCACACACGGCGGGGCTGAAGGTAGTGATACCTTCAACCCCCTACGACACCAAAGGCCTGCTGAAGTCAGCAATCCGGGATGCAGACCCAGTAATCTTCCTGGAACCCAAGAAGATTTACAGAGCTGTAAAGGGCGAGGTGCCTGATGAGGACTATGCAATTCCACTAGGGAAATCAAAACTCGTTAAGGAGGGCACCGATGTTTCTGTTTTCGCTTATGGAGCGATGCTTCATGTTGCGGTTGAAGCCGCGATAGAGGTTGCGAAGCGGGAAATCAACGCAGAAGTTATTGACATCAGGACACTAGTTCCCCTGGATATCGAGGCAGTCATCAGCTCAGTTCAAAAAACGGGGCGTGCCGTAATTCTGCACGAGGCACCGAAGACATGTGGTTTCGGAGCCGAGATTGCAGCTCTTATCTCTGAGAAGGCACTGGATTACCTTAAGGCTCCCATTATGCGAGTAGCTGGCTTTGACACACCCTTTCCGTACACCTGGGAAAACATCTATCTCCCCGATTCAGTCCGTGTGGTTCGAGCGATCGAGAAAGTCATCCAATACTAGAGGATGGTTATTTTGGCGAGGAAGCTCAAACTTCCTGACATAGGTGAAGGCATCGCAGAAGGAGAGATCATAAAGTGGCTAATTAGCGAAGGTCAGAGCATCAAAGAGGACCAGCCTTTAGTCGAAGTAATGACTGACAAGGTCAACGTCGAGATACCATCTCCAGCCGTGGGTACAGTGCTAAAGATTCTCGCCAAGGAGGGAGACGTGGTCAAAGTGGGGGAGCCTATAGTAGTCATAGGCGAACCTGGGGAGAGGGTGGATGAGGCTGAAGTCCCTGGCGTGCCATCTCATACCCCAACGCCTCCCGCACCGGTTCCCGCTCCTGCTGTGCCTGCGGCAGTACTTGCTATCCCCGCTGTAAGGAGAGTCGCAAGAGAACTTGGCGTTGACATCAGTCAGGTAAGTGGGAGTGGCCCCGGCGGTCGCATAACAGAAGACGACGTCAGGGCCTTTGCCAAGTCAACGCTGATCCCGGCGGCTGAACCCCTTGTCGAAAGGGTGGAAAGAGTTCTACTCAGGGGGATAAGGCGAACTATCGCCGACAAGATGCTTCAGTCGAAGCGTTCTGCGGCGCACGTTACCCACGTTGATGAAGTCGACATGATGGCCATGATCGCACTCCGTGAGAAAATGAGGGACCGAGCGGAACGAATGGGAATCAAACTTACATTCCTTCCTTTTGTGATTAAAGCCCTAATCGCGGCGCTGAAGGAGCATCCATATCTAAACGCATCCGTAGATGATGAAAAAGGTGAAATCCTGGTTAAGAAATATTACAACATCGGTATCGCAACATCGACGTCCGCTGGTCTTATGGTTCCAGTTGTTAAGGACTGTGATAAGAAACCGCTCTTGGAAATTGCCAAAGAGATTCAAGAGCTTGTCGACCGAGCACGACACGGTGCGCTACAACTGCACGAAGTTCGCGATGGAACGTTCACAATAACTAATATCGGACCGATAGGAGGCGTATTTGCAACTCCTATCATAAACTACCCTGAGGCAGCGATCCTAGGATTGAATAAAATCATCAAGCGGGCCGTGGTGAGAGAAGATCAGGTGGTCGTGAGAGACATGATGTACCTATCGCTTTCGTTTGATCATAGGCTAGTTGATGGAGCGGAGGCCGCAGAATTTCTCAATAAAGTAATCGAGAGGATGGAAAGCCCAGATCTCATCGATTTAGGAGAAGCGTAGTTCGAAAGAGGTTTGTCGCGCGACCTACTAGTAGTCGACATGGGGATCGAGGATTACCAGAAGGTTTGGAACCTCCAGAAAGAGTTGGTTAGCAGAAGGGTGGTTGGTGATGTTCCTGACCTAATAATCTTGGTCGAGCATCCCAGCGTCATCACACTAGGACGAAAAGGTAAGCCAGAAGATGTGTACACTAGCTTGCTTCCCATGTACTCGGTTGAAAGAGGCGGACAGGCAACGTATCACGGACCCGGGCAACTAGTGGGCTATCCTATAGTCGATCTCCGCTCGAAAGGGTTGGAAGTACTGTGGTTCCTACGTAGTATTGAGGATGTCATCATTCGTGCGCTAAAGACGTTCGGAATTCCAGGTGAGAGAAAGGATAAGCACACGGGAGTCTGGGTGCACGACAAGAAAATCGCTTCAATAGGAATTGCGGTTAGAAGTTGGGTTACCTTTCACGGCTTCGCGCTGAACGTTAACCCTGACCTAAGGATGTTCGACCTCTTGCGGCCCTGTGGGTTAGAGCCTCAGACGATAACTTCGATGAGTGCACTTCTTTCAGGTGAAGTGTCTCTAGCAAACGTCAAGAACAAGGTCATAGAAAACTTCGCGGCGGTCTTCGATTATGCTCCGGTCTATACCGATGAATTTTTTATCACGCGGGAAATATTGGCTTCCTAACGAAGGTCCTAGCCAGTTCCGAAATGTTTGCGAAGATACTCCTCTTGCGTCCTTTCAATTGACCCAGGCCGCTTCTTTCTTACGTACTGAATGGCATCGTCGATTGTAAAACCCTTCACCCTAACAAGATAAGCCGCTAGAATGGTGCCCGTTCTTCCGGATCCGGCTCCACAGTGAACAACAAGCTTTCTTCCTGAAGAGAGCGAGTCCTGAATGAAGCGGAGCGATTTCTCTAAGAGATCAGGGGTGGCTGGCTCGTGATTAAACCACTTCAGGTGCGAGTAATTGATCCCCGACGAATGAATCCAGCCGTTCGGGATAGGATTCTCAGCTAC
>Ga0213870_1000894_pt1 | contig 13820 bp, 13 predicted proteins | sample WICALVC2017_Meta_FD_160119 | JGI IMG/M metagenome (GOLD analysis project Ga0213870, IMG submission 160119) | Freshwater microbial communities from subterranean cave lake in Wind Cave National Park, South Dakota, United States - WICALVC2017 | ecosystem: Environmental > Aquatic > Deep subsurface >... | reverse complement strand
TTTCCTCTGCAATCTCCCGGTATTTAAAGCAACAAAAGAAATATTTCTCTCTGTTACAGTCTTATATTCTAAAGACAGAGCATTGTCTCCTTCCAATGCATATTTTCTTCCAATAAAAAGAACTTGCGTATCTTTTGGAAGAGTTTCCAAAACTGAAAGAGCAGGAGATAAATGTCCGCCAATTAAAACAATGTTCATAACTTTTAACTTTTTTTCGATATATTTAAGAGTATCCCCACTGCAGCAAGGTCAATAATTAAAGCAGATCCTCCATAAGAAATAAAGGGCAATGGTATTCCAGTGAATGGAACAAGAGCTGTTTGTGCCGCCAAATTAATGATTGTTTGGACCGCCAAAAAAGTTGTTATACCGCCTGCTAAAAGTTGCCCAAACTTATCTTTTGCCTTAACCGCTATATAAAAACATCGAGCGAAAATAAAAATAAAAAATAAAATCAAAATTATTGCGCCTACAAAGCCTAACTCTTCGGCAATAATTGCAAAAATAGAGTCTGTTGTACTTTCCGGAAGATAAGAGTATTTTTGCAAAGAATTTCCAAGACCTACTCCAGTCAATCCTCCTGCTCCAAAAGCAATCAAAATTTGTTTTACATGATAAGAAGAAGATTCAATTGATTGATTGATATTCAAAAAGGCTTCTAGTCTCTTTTCTCTATAAGGAGAGATTTTTATAAGTAAAAACCCTAGGAATGCAAGAAGAGGGACGAGAAGAGAGAAAAAAACTACATTTGCTCCGGACAAAAAATAAATTGCAATTGCTTGGGTCAAAATCACAACAGTCGTGCCCATATCAGGCTCAAGCAGTACCAATCCCAAAACCAAACCCATCAAAAGTAAAAATGCGGGCAGTCTGCCTTTCTCTTTCTTGGAAAACCAAGCAGCTAAATAAATAGCTAGGGCTAATTTAACAAATTCTGCAGGTTGAATCGTAAAAACTCCCGCATTAATCCAACGGCTTGCTCCCAGAACATGAATTCCAATGCCTGGAATAAAAACCAAAACAAGAAGAACTAATGCCAAACAAAGTATGGGAAGCGCAAGAGAATATAGCTTATGATAATCGAAAAAGGAAAAAAAAGCTAACGAGGCAAATCCCAGTATAGTCCAAAAAAACTGATCTTTTATATAGTGATATTTGTCGGTAAAATCTCTTAATGCAACAAAACTTGAAACATTATAAATCATAAAAAGTCCAAATAAAGTTAAAGTTATGATTGAAAAAAGCAGAGAAAGGTCGGTTTTTTTCATGAGAAACTTAATGAATAAATGCGATGTAAAGCCCTAAGATGGCAAAAAGAAATCCCAAAAGCCAGGCTCTCATAACGATTTTTGGCTCGTCCCAACCTATTTTCTGAAGTAGTAAATGGAAGGGGGAGGCTAAAAATATTTTTTTGTGAAAAAACTTTTTAGAAATAATTTGAATAAGGGAAGATGCAATTTCTATAACAAATACTCCTCCAATAAAAGCAAGGGCAATAATTTTCCCTGTCAGAAGACCAACTACTGCCAAAACTGCTCCTAAAGACAATGCTCCTACATCTCCAAGCCAAATTCTTGCTTTGTAAATATTAAAATACAAAAAAGCTCCGACACTTCCCATAAGTACCGCAATAAATACGCCTAGAGTTTGATCAAGCTGATTAGATGTAATAGCTAAAAACGCAGCAAGACAGATAAGAAGAAGTCCGGATGCTAGACCATCAAGACCGTCTGCGATGTTAAAAGCATTGGCAAAAGCAACAATAACAAATGCGGCAAAGGGGATAAATAAAAATCCCAAAGAGGCAAGTCCAAAGCCTCTGATGAATATATAAGAGTAGCCAAGCTGGTAATATAAGACGCCAGCTATTGCAAGAGCTAAGACCCATTGGATTATAAATTTGTGTCTAAATCTAAGACCAAAGAAAACTTTATGTCCTACGACTAGCTTTTTTAAATCATCGTAAAATCCTAATGCTCCAAAACTTATAAAAGTGAACATGATTGCGAAAATTTCCCAAGGTTTAACATCTGTCTGAAGTATTCCATAAGCCCAAAAAGTGAGAGTGCAGACAACGGCGATTATCAAAATTCCTCCCCCAAAGGGAGTGCCTGCTTTCCAGTTGTTATATTTGTCAAAAGTAGGCGTGGGCTTGTTGAACATGTCAACAGTTTTCTGCTTGACTCGACGGAGCTTCATTTTGTACAAAAAGTCTATGAAGGGTATCAGGAGAACCCCTGTTATAAAAAGCGACAAAAGAATAAGCCCCAAAAGCTGCGCCATTTGAGTATTATACTATCCCGGAAGACGATATACAAACTGGGTCTATCTTAAATCTTTGTCTGAAAGGCCGAAATGATGACCAATTTCGTGCATAACCGTGTCTCTGATCTTTTCTTTTACTTCGTCTTCTGTTTTGGCAGCTATTTCAATTGATTTTTTAAAAATTGTTATTTTGTCGGGAATCACCCCTGAATAGTGTCCTCTTTTTGTTTGCGGAATTCCTTGGTAAAGCCCAAAAAGAAGATCTTTTTTTGAAAGTCCAAGTTCGCGAAGCTGATCACCCATAGGATTATCCTGCACAATAACCGCAACGTTATTGAGTTTTTGCGCAAGTTGCGAAGGAAGCGAATCAATCGCCTCCCCAATTAACTCTCCAAACCTCTTCCCATCCACAAGTAGTATTGTAGCAAATAACAATCTCCCCAATCCCGTCCCCAAGTCGTAAAATATCAAATTTCCTATGGTTAATTTAGGATTACCAGGAAGAGATTGAGGATGGAAGCAATGGTAACCCAAATGATGTAGGGATATAGAAGGTAAGCTGCATTTTTGGATACCAATAATGACTGCCTGATAGTGAGAAAAATAAAAATCCAAAGAGCGATAATTTCAACAAATGCCAAAGAGGCATTGTGCATCCCAAAGAAAATAATCGACCAAAGAAAATTAAGCAAAGAACTTACCTCAATGCAAATTCTCAGGAAGTCAAATTATTAGTTACTTTAATTTCCCACTAGACATCCTTAAATTCTCAAGTTTTTAAGGGTATTTATTGAATGTCTTGAAATTTCTTGAGGAAGTCGACGAATATTTTTCCGTAACGGGATAGCGTGTGTTCAACAAACTTACCTCTATACTCTTTATTTATTAAACCTGCTGTAACAAGTCTTCTTGTGTGTTCGCCTATTGTTTTTTCGTTTGCCCTAAGCTTTTCAACAATCGTTTCAAGAGTTATCTTTTTATTTCCAGCAATCAAAAGTAGAATCGCTATTCTATAGTGATTTGACATGCCTTTAAGATGTCTCTCCATTTGCTTCATTGATTTCATACAATATTAAATATAGCACATATCATCCTTATAATCTCAAGTATTTAAGGATGTTGTGGTCGTAAAGTTTTGTATATAACTGTGTATATGTATAACAGTGTAGTAAGTGTAAGGAGTGCGGTAATGGTGACAAATAGATCCTTGAAGTCTTTTTACAATTTCATTCTCAGGCTACTGCGACAATCTCTCTCAATCCCGTCCCCAAATCGTTTATTCCTCGGGGAGGACGTAGAGTTTATAAAATAATTTTCCAATTTTTGGGCTAACCTCGTTCAAACTTCGACTATTTAAAATCCCATTTATTTTCGTAATTTCTCCTAATTTAGGTATTGACTCACTTATATTATTTGCGAAGTTTTTGCATCGAACTTATCTCAAAATATAGTTATATTTGTGAAAAACCCGTATCAATACCTATTGGTTTTAATTTTTGGTCGTTAATTACAGCTACACTTAAATCTAAAGAATTAATGAACTTGACATACTTTTTATCGGTTGGCTCACGAGATGGCGCTAAAATTCTATATTGATTTTTGAAACTGATATTTTTTTCCTCTTTGTATTTATTTATTTCAAAATAATCATATTCGTAGAGTTGAACTATCCCCTTACGTGCTTGCACTCGAAAATTCTTATTTTCCGTACTTTTTACCTCAAACAAGAAAGAACGTTTTTCGTCATGTGCGAATAAATCAACATATTCATTGGAAAGAGTTGCGTACCCCTTCTTCCTAAACATAGCTATCAATTTTTCAAGTACGTTGTGGTGAGAAGCTTCTGCCCGGGCAAGAATATCATTATCTCTAATGGTTAATGAATATGGTTTAATAATTAACCGTTTGTTTATCGATTCTAAAAATCTCAAAGAAGCAGCGTGTCTTAAGGCTTCGGTAGCATTATGAACTTCGGTTAAATCCGATGGCTTTTGCTCAATAACCGGACCACGCCTTGAATGCCCCGTGTATAAATACAATGGACGATTTTGAGATAATATCTGCTGTGCAACTTCAAGCGATACTCTCGAAAAACTTCCCATTTGCGGAAAACCACGAATTTCGGCAATTGATACCCGATTTTTTACTAATTGACCTATTAAGGGGGCTGTAGACGTATCATTTGTAGGCGTTGGTGATTCCCAAGTGGATGGATCGGGTAGCTCGCTAAATAGGTATATTTCGGTTAAAGGGATTAGCAATGGCCATCGATTGATATTATTTTTAATCTCATAATGCCATAAGTAATTATCTTTTATAGAAAACTCAAATCCCACAACTCCAATCCCAATAATGCCTGAAGATGCGTTAGAAAATGCTGAAGTTTGAGCTCCTGTGCTATGAATAAAAAATATGTCGCCTGTTTGAATCCCCTTCCATCGATCTTTATAGCTGGCTTCAAGTCCCCAAGTGAAATATTTAATAGCAGTCAACCAATGCTCGGGTGGCCCCGTAAATCTAAAAAACTGTTTTTGATTAAGTACGGAATTAAAATTCATTAAAGTCTGTTGTATTTTATATGCTTACTTTTTGATTTTTGGATAGGATATTTGTCTTTATTTTTCTCAAGCTTTTCTATTGAATCCTTTAAAATATCTATATTTAAATCATGACTCATCAGTAAAACCCAAAATAAAACATCCGCCAGCTCTTCTCCAATTTCCTTTTTATTTCTCTTTACGTATTCTGAAACTTCCTTTTTTGTCTTCCACTGAAAATGTTCTAGCAGCTCTGACGCCTCGAGAGAAAGAGAGATTGCGGAGTCTTTTGGGTTATGAAACTGTTTCCAGTCTCGTTCATCACGAAATTTAATAATTTTTTCTGTCAAAGAATTAAACTTCTTCATTTACTCTTATATTATATTCCCCTTTCCTTCTTTTTTCACTAATGTGATGCTTTATTTTACCGTGACTGATTTTGCGAGGTTTCGGGGTTTGTCCGGATCTTTAATGCCGCGTTTTAACGCAAGATAATAAGCAAGAAGCTGAGAAATAACTACTTGAGGAATTATCGTCGCATCTCCAACATCCCAAGTCTCCAAAAACCTGTCAAAAACAGTATTATTTTTTGGCCCAATTCCAATAATAAATCCGCCTCGCGCTTTTATTTCCTGGGCATTTGAGATAATATCGTCGTATGTTTCATCGTTCGGTGCAAATACAATGCACGGTGTTCCTTTTTCTATGAGAGCAATAACTCCATGTTTTAGTTCTCCTCCCGCAAACCCTTCCGCATGAATGCAAGCAGTTTCTTTTATTTTTAAAGTCGCTTCAAGCGCTGTTGCATAAGACAATCCGCGACCAATAATATATATGTGTTCCATATCTTTTAATTCATCTGCTATTTTTCGTAAGCTTTTCTCAAACTTTTCTTTTAGAATTTCTTTCACGTTTTTTGCTGCTTTCAAAAGAAGACCCTTGCCCTGCGTTTGTTTTTTTGCTAAAGAGTAGGCTGCAAGAATCAAAACAGCTACCATTGCAATAAAGGATTTCGTTCCAACAACTGCTTTTTCCTGACCCGCGTTAAGTAGAATTTTATAATCTGCTTGCCTGTATAGAGTAGATCCTAAGACGTTTACAATTGCAGCAATTTTAGAACCTTTCTTTTTAGCATTCGCAACCGGTTCTACAACATCTATAGTCTCTCCACTTTGAGAAATAGGAATTACCAAGCTTTTATCAGTTAAATAATTTTCCAAATAATTAAATTCCGACCCGAGTGAAAAATTAACATGTTTTTTTGCGATTCTGGAGAAAAGATAAGTTCCGGCCAAAGCAGAGTAAGAAGCACTGCCGCATCCAAGCATGAAAGTTCCAAAAGCATTTTCAATTAATTTTGCAAGATGATTTATTTCTGCCGTGTAATTAAGGAATATATTTTCTATAACTTTCGGCTGTTCGTTTATTTCTTTGAGCAAAAAGTGCTTGTACTTTCCCTTCTCTGTTTCTTCAAATTTCCAGTCCAATGTATGAAAGTTGGGTTTTACCTCCTTACCCTCCGGCAATCTTATTAGTTTTAATTTTTCTCCAAGGATAACCATTTGATTATCCTCAAGAAAAATGACTTTGTTGGTATGTTTTACAATAGCTGAAGCGTCTGACGCGACAAAGAACTCACCTTTTCCAACGCCAACAACCAAAGGTGAACCTGTTTTCGCCGCAACTATTTCTTTGGAGGGAGCATAAGCAATAACAATTGCGCTTAGTCCCTTTAATCTATTGAAAGCGTCTCTAACCGAAGAAGCAAAACCCTCTTGTTTTAAATTTTCTTCAACTAAATGTGGAATAACTTCCGTATCTGTCTCCGAAACAAACTTATGACCCTTTTCGATAAGCTTTTTTTTTAACTCTTGGAAATTTTCAACAATTCCATTATGGACTACCGCAATTGATTTTGTACAATCCGTGTGAGGATGAGCATTTGTAACCGTGACTCCTCCATGAGTAGCCCAACGGGTGTGGCCAATTCCAAGATTGCTTTGGGACAAATTTACCCTTGCGTCTCCAATTTTCCCAACCTTTTTTGTAATCGCAAACTCACTTTTAACTTTTAACTTTTTACTTTTAACTTTGACTGCTACTCCCCAAGAATCATAACCTCTGTATTCCAAAAGTTTTAGGCCCTCAAGGACAATTTCTGCCGCATCATTTTGTTTTCCAACGTAAGCAAAAATTCCGCACATAATTTATAGTTTAGAATCAATAAGTGAAACTATTTCTTTAAGATTTTTAACTTCCGCATCCGGTTTAAATCTCGGAATAGGTTTTTGATTCTGCGCAAATGGTCCTCTTTTTACCCAAATAGTAAAAACTCGATCTATATGCTTTTTTGCTGAATATAGTACTCCCAATTTATCATCAACCAGAAATAATTCTGAATCTTTATATTTTCCCAGAACATCGATCAAATTAGCATCTTTGTCACTGAAAATATGGATATTATTGTCTTCAAAAAACTTCGTCATTCCTGTTTTCTCAAGTTTGTTTTTTTGAAACTCAACTTCTCCCTTAGAGAAAATTCCCAATACCGCAATCTTATTAAGACTATCCAAGACCTGCATTACTTCTTCATAAATCTTGTGCTTAAGAAGTCCGCTTTTTTTGAAAAAAGCCGTATCAAAAAGTGTGTAGTCAATGTCGAAAAGCACAACTGTTTTAGTCGTTTGCATTTTATAATTCTATTCTATATACGTTGGTGTCGCGTTTTTTAAATCCTAGCTTAAGATAAAGTCTATTTGCATCTTCTCTTTGGGGACGGGAAGTAAAATTAAGCGACGAGACACCAAGGGCTTTTGCATTCTTTACTGCGTGTTGAATAAGTTTTGTCGCAATACCAATACTGCGATAATCTTTATCAACAACTAGATCCTCAATCCACCCTTTTTTCCAAACCGGTATCCGATAAACAATAAGCGTTAGCATGCCAACTATTTTATTGTTAATAGGTTCTCTCGCTACGAAGAAATGATTTGACGATCCATTGATTATTTCCTTTACGTCCTCATCATTGAGTGGTTTTGAGCCAGGATTTAATTGCGCTAATAAATCGTTAAGCGCTTCTGTTACGTCTAAAGAAAAAGCCTTGAGTTGCTCAATAGTTATTCCCATGATGCTCCTCTTCGACTCAGAAAAAGTCTCTCCGCTTCTTTTAACTCTTCTATTGTATTTATTCCTCGCCAAGGAATCTTTCCGCCTTTTATCGTCTCTACCTTCTCATTATTTTTTATTGCAAGATCAACAAGGCGAGTTAAATAGTATTCCCCGCTTACGGGACTTTTTTTAACTCGCTTTATATATTTCTTTAAAAAAGGAAAGCTAAAAACATAACAGGCAGAATTAATCTCTTTTATTTGCCGCTCACTTCTTGTTGCATCTTTCTCTTCGACAATGCCCAAAACTTTCCCACTATTATCCCTAATCACCCGTCCCAAACCAAAAGGATTATTAATGTGGATGGTTAAAAAAGAAAGTGAAGCCTTCTTATCAAGGTGTGTATTGATAAGCTTTACGATAATCTCTTTTGTATAGAATGCAGAATCATCGCCATTAAGAACTAAAACTGTTTGAATATTTTGCGGAAGTTTTTTTAAACCGCATAAAACCGCATGAGCGGTACCCAATCTTTTTGATTGCTCGGCAAATACCACTTCACCATCCAAAGCTTTAATAACAGATTCTTTTGCAAAACCTACAACTACAATTATCGGACATATCAGAAGTTCTTTTAATCTGTCGACTGTATGAAGAATCATTTGCTTATCACCCAAAGAGACAACCACTTTATTTATATCTTTTGAATTCATCCTTTTTCCTTTTCCTGCTGCCAAAATTATTGCCGCAATCTTTTTCATTCTTTAATCCTTTTTATGTTTGCGCCCAAACTTCCTAATCCTATTTCTAACTTCTCATATCCGCGATCCAGATGTTCAACTCCAAATATTACGCTTTCTCCTTCTGCCGATAAAGCGGCCAAAACCAAAGTTGCTCCGGCTCGCAAGTCCGAAACTTCAACTACTGCGTTGTGTAAGGGAGTATGGCCCTTGATTTTTATCGCATGGAAGTAAGAGGGACTATTATCAGCCAAATTAAAATTGTAAACCTTTTCCGGGTCTTTAACAACAGGGTTAAATAAAGTTATGCTTGCTCCCATTTTTTTCAATTCTCCTACATATCCGAATCTGTTTTCATAAACTGTTTCGTGAATTACTGCTTCGCCTTTTGCCTGAACCATTAATATCGCCCATGGGCCCTGCCAATCTGTCATAAAACCGGGATAGATTGATGTCTCAACATCAACGCTATTTAACTCTCCCTTATAAAAAAATCTTATTCCCTCTTTTTTTTGTTCTACTCCTCCACCTGCTAACTCAAGTCTTTGTATAAAAGCAGATAAATCAACGCTTTGTGCGCCTTGAACCAAAACGTCTCCTTTTGTAACAATAGCGGCAATTGCCAAAGTAACAATTTCATTTCTATCTGGCCCTATCGTAAACTCCGTGCCTTTTAATCTTTCAACACCCTCGATAAGTATTGTATGTTCCTGTGTTCTTAAGATTTTAGCGCCCATCTGGTTAAGAAGATTTATCAATTCGTCAACTTCAGGCTCGCTTGCTGAATTTTCCAAAGTGGTCTTAGTCCCTTTCAGAAGTGCCGCAACCATAATTAGCGTTTCTGTGCCAGTATGAGTGCTTTTTTCAAATTTATAGACTATTTCATCTTTTTTGAAATTATTCTTTTTCTTAAGATAAAAATATCCATCCTTACTTTTATAAGAAGCTGAATATCCCATCTTTTCAAGCCCCTTTATGGTTCTATCTATTGGTCTTGCGCCAATTCTACACCCGCCTGGATTTGGGATAATTGCTTTACCCATACGAGCTAAAAGAGGAGACAAAAACATGACCGAAGTTCGTATTTTGGCTGCTTCGCTTAGCGTGACTTTATCTGTCTTAAATTTCTTCATGCGGATATACGCTGTGTGGTCTTCAATTTTTATTTCCCCACCTAATTCCCTAATAATCGCAACCATAATCATGAAATCTGAAATTAGGGGAACGTTTTTTATTACTACTTCCTCATCCGTCAAGCATGCCGCAACCAACGTCTTTAATGCGACATTTTTTGCTCCTGAAACTCCGATTCGTCCTGTTAATTTTTTCCCGCCATTGATAATTATCTTTTCCATAATTAATTTTTTAATTTTGCATTTTTAATTTTGCATTTACTTTGTAGACATCGCCTGCTCCCATAGTAATTAAGATAAAATCCTTACCGAAGTTTTGATTATTTATGTATTTTACCACACTAGAGAGTTTGGGTAAAAATAAAGCTTTGGGGCCAATTTTTTTTGTCAAATCAGGCATCGATACTGTCGGATCAGGCTTTTCTCGCAGTGAAGAATATATATTTGTTAGAATAACAACATCAACGCTGTTAAAAGATCTACCAAATTGTTCGAACAGTGATTTTGTTCGAGAATAAGTATGTGGTTGGAAAATACAAACTATTTTTGATTTTGGAAATTTTTTCCTAAATGCTTTCAAGGTTTTCCTAATCTCTGTGGGGTGGTGTGCATAATCATCATAAACCATTGCCCCTGACGAAAGTAGGCCAATGAATTCAGATCGCCTTTTTGATCCTCTAAATTGCATTAAACTTTTTATAATTTTTTCTTGAGGCAGTCCTACTTCCAGACCCACTATGTAAGCTGCCGTAGCATTTAATCTGTTGTGATCTCCAAAAACAGAAAGATTAATGTCTTTCAAAACCTCATTCACAACAAAATTATTATTCTTATCAAATCCATACGTGATTTTTCGTCCTTTAAATTCCGATAGAAGTTTTTTTACTTGGGGATCATCACCGCAGGTAATCAAAAGTCCATCTTTTGGAAGTTGATTAGCAAACTTCAAGAATCCTTTCCGCGTATTTTCCAAAGAACTATAAACATCCGGATGATCAAATTCAATATTGGTTATTACGGCAATTTTTGGATGTTGCCACATGTGCTTTATGGTTTTGTCAAAGTTGGGCTCTGTCATATATTCATCTGCCTCTGCTACAAAATATTCTCCTTTACCAAAATGGCCAGAAGATCCCAAAGACTGAATATTTCCAGTCCCAATTACAAAAGACGTGTCCAATCCGCAATCTTTAAGCACCGTTGCAATCATTGCTGTCGTGGTAGTCTTTCCATGTGTTCCTGTCACAGAAATTCCTGTAAATTTTCTCCGAAAAATTGTACCATCCATGAATATTCCAACAGCCTCTCCTTGAGTTATTACCTTTATATTTTTTCTTCCCGCTTCCAAAGCCTCAATATTATTAAACCCACCGTGCGCCCCAGTTATAATAACCAAATCGACATCCCCAATATGTGCTTTTAAGAAACCAACCATAGGGATTATGCCCGCTTTTTTAAGCACTGCATCTGTAATAAACTCATCGGCAATATCTGAACCAGATATTTTCATCCCAGCCTCTTTTGCAATAATTGCAAGAGGCGTCATCCCAACTCCCTTTATCCCAACAAAATGAATTGAACGAATTATCATATTGTTAAATTGTTATACTGTTTTCGCAAGAGCATCCTTTACAGCCCTATATTCATTCCAAGCAACTTCGCCGTGGCCATAATTCATAGATTTTTCATGCGATTTTCCTGTTATCAAAACAAAATCACCTTTTTTCGCCATTTTAACAGCCTCAGAAATAGCTTTCTTTCGATCTTTAATTTCTATAATCTTTTTTGAGTTAGTAATTCCTAATCTAATATCCTGATTAATCTTTTCAATAAGTTCACTCCTCGGATCTTCTGAGGTTAAAATAATAATATCTGCGTACTTAGAAGACGACTCGCCCATCAATGGCCGTTTGCTCGCATCTCTTTGTCCTGCCGAGCCAAATACATGAATTAGTCTCCCTTCTATACTCGGGCAAATTGATTTAAGAATTTGTTCCAAAGCGTTAGGCGTATGTGCAAAATCAATCATAACAGTAAAATCTTTCTTATAAACGATGTCTTCTCTTCCAAGCGGCGCAACAAAACTCTTTATTCCTTTTCTAATTGCATTATCTTCAATCCCAAGTGCTTTGCAAGCGGCAACCGCAGCCAAAATATTGTATTTATTAAATTCACCAATAAGTTTTGTCTCAAATGGAAAATTTTTAGGATTAACATCTGCATTACTTTTCAGTCCGTACGTTATCATTTTTGATTTTTGATTTTTTATATTTGATATTAATGAAAACGATATATCGTCTCTATTTGCAATTGCAATTTTGCTCATTTTAAGAAGTTTAGCTTTTGTTTTCAAATAATTCTCATACGTTTTGTGATAATCCAAGTGCTCATGAGCAACATTTGTTAACACTCCCACTTCAAACTTAACTCCAAAAACCCTAAACTGATCCAAAGCATGAGAGGTAGTTTCAAGAACTAAGAAGTTCGAATGGGTGACAGGATCCCAAACAGAATTAGCAGCCACTTTTAAAAATCTCTGTATTGCAAAAGGTGATGGAGTTGTAACGTGAAAACCTACATCATAATTCTTACCATTAATTACTGCTCCAATCGAAGTCACCATCGATGCATTAAATCCCGCAGAATCTAAAATGTGATAAATAAGGCTTGTTGTAGTTGTCTTCCCATCTGTACCTGTCACCCCAATTACCTTAAGTTTTCGGGAAGGAAATCCATAAAATAAATTCGCCAAAATCGCAATCCCCAAATGATAAACGTTCTTAATCCCTTGCCACATAGCTATATATTATACCTTTTATTAGACTTAACCTCCACTTTACTCGCTTGGAGGAATACCGTAGTAGGAAAGGAGATCTCTTGCGATGTCGAAAAACAAAGGCGCTGTAGTTTCGGCTGCGTATATTGATACTGTAGGTCTATCTAAAATTACAAGCATAACAAATTTAGGTTTTTCTGCAGGAGCAAAACCAATAAAAGACGTAATCGTGCTATTCGGGTCATAATGTCCTTTTACAGGAATCGAAGCAGTTCCTGTTTTCCCTGCCACCCTATAACCCTTCAACTTTGTCCATTGAGCTTCTCCTTTTTCAACGGCATTTACTAAAATTTGTGTCATAATTTTTGCAGTTTTTGAAGAAACAGGCTGACTTTTGACTTTTGTGGGTATTTTGAGCACTTCTCCGTTAGAATTCTCAAATGCCGTTACCACACGAGGCTTCATAATTTTTCCATCATTAGCTAGGGCAGAAAAGGCAGTCAATAATTCAATTGGCGTTACAGAAATTCCCTGCCCAAAACCTGTTGTCGCCAGATCAACGTCGTACCAAGCATTTCTAGGCTTAAAAGAAGGCACTGTTTCCCCTTGCAAATCAATATCCGTTGATTTTCCTATTCCGAATTTGGTCAAGTATGAGATCATTCTATCAGCGCCCAGCTTTAAAGCGACATAAACCATACCAATATTATCTGAATGTTGAATAACTTCAATCATGCTCGTATCTTTATAATATTTATCGTTCCATGTATGGAGATCATAATCACTAACCCTCACAGGCCCCCCACAAATAGGACATTTCGTTTGAGGTACAATAAGTCCGGCATCCAAGGCCGAAGCCATAATAATGGGCTTGAGAGTTGAACCCGGCTCGTAAGTATTTGTTATAAATGGGTTTATGTACAAACTCTGATCAGATTCCCAGTATTTACTAGGTGCAAAAGAAGGTATTGATGCCATTGCAATAATATCTCCTGTATTAGGATCCATTATTCCAATCGTTCCCCCCAACGCACCATACGTTTTAATTCCTTCTTTAAGTTTTTCCTCAGCTAAAAATTGTACTGATCTATCAATACTCAAGAGTAAATTCCCGCCATCCGTTCCCCTTGTGTTGTCGTTTCTCTCCGAAAGTATTGGCCTTCCCAAAGCATCATGAAGTTCTATCGTGTACCCCTCTTTACCTCTCAAAAGCCTGTCGTAAAAACCCTCAAGACCAAAATAGCCTTTATCCTCCCCG
>Ga0213870_1000893_pt1 | contig 13827 bp, 15 predicted proteins | sample WICALVC2017_Meta_FD_160119 | JGI IMG/M metagenome (GOLD analysis project Ga0213870, IMG submission 160119) | Freshwater microbial communities from subterranean cave lake in Wind Cave National Park, South Dakota, United States - WICALVC2017 | ecosystem: Environmental > Aquatic > Deep subsurface >... | reverse complement strand
GGCTGTCTCCTATGTTTATACAGAGTATAAGCCGACGAAAAAATCTGAAGAAATCACTCATTTTTGGACTTCCCTTCGGGCTTTGAAAATATGCCTCATCTGCTTCGTTTTTCTTCGTCAGCGATGCTAAGGGGGCAGGATTGGAAATATAGTCAATTTAGCGGAGGCAATTTGGTTAATTTTCAAGGCGCGACGAGGAGGTTTATCGGCAAGGCAGATAAGCCGACGAAGTCGCAACACAGAAAATTAACCAAATTGCCCCGCCCAAGAGGAAGTCAAAAAATGAATCATTTCTGCGTTACTGCTCATCAGCGCAGCGCTCAAGGCTGCGCCTCCTCGCAAAGCCTTGAAATGATTTCATTTTTTGACTTCTAAATCTGACTATATTTCCAACCCTGCCCCCTGGCATCGCTTCCTCACAAGAAGCCTCGCATCTGAGGCATATTTTCAAAAGCTCAAGGAATGAAAGTTCGTATCCTTCCCCCTTTACTATTTAACGACTTATTTTTTTTAAAACCGGCCCGTCTCTGGTGTCTTCAACTAAAAATCCGTATTTTTCAATCTCTTTTCTTAATTGATCGGCTTTTTGCCATTGGGAATTTTTGCGGCATTTTTCCCTATCTAATAGTATTTTTTTTACTTCCCGGGGCAATTCCGCCTTTCCTAACTTTCTAAAATCAATAATATCAAATACTTTATTTATCTCTTGGAAGAATTGGTACATTCTGTCAGCGCTTTTTTCATTTAATCTTCCTCGCCCAAAAAACTTGTTGGTTTCTTTTATTAATTTAAAAATTACGGCAAAGGCTTTGGGTGTATTGAAATCATCATTTAAATTTTTATAAAAATCATTTTTTGCTTTGGTGAGTAATTTATTGATTGTTTTTAAATCTTGTCTTTTTCCTCCGCCTTTTGATTTTTGATATTTGAGTCTTATTAAGAATTCTTCGATCTTCTCTAGGGCCGATTTTACTTCTGTCATTGCTGACTCGGAGTAATCAAGAGGGGCTTTCCATAAATTCTTGGCGACCCAAAACCTTAAATAACGATAGGGGTGTCTTCTCAAAAAATCGTCTATGGTGATAAAGTTTTGAAGAGATTTGGACATTTTTTGGCCTTCTCTGGTTAAAACTCCGCTGTGGATGAAATATTTTACCATTGGTTTTTTTCCGGAAATTGCTTCCATTTGGCTGATTTCGGCTTCATGGTGGGGAAAAACCAAGTCTCTTCCTCCCCCATGAATATCGTATTGGGAACCAAAAAACTTTTCAGTGATGGCCGTATCCTCAATATGCCAGCCGGGACGGCCCCAGCCAAACGGACTCGGCCAGCTTGGCTCGTCTTTATGTTCATTAAATTTCCACAAACAAAAATCTCCCCGGTTTTTTTTATTTTTCCCGTAATCAATCCGGGAAACAACATCTTCCGCTTTTAATACAGTCCGGCCGGATAATTTTCCATAACCGTCAAATTTACTTATGTCAAAATAAATTCCTTGTTCAAGCCTGTAGCCATAACCTTTTTCCAATAGTCTTTGGACCTGGCTAATAATTTCTTTAATATATTTTGTCGCCCGGGCATATTTAGTGACACTGATAATGCCCAGCGACTTCATATTCTTTAAGTATTCTTTGGCGAAGGTTTCAGCTATGTCTTTGGTCGGCACTCCTTTTTCCTTGGCCCGGACGATTATTTTGTCGTCAATATCGGTTATATTCTGAAGGTAAAAAACCTTAAAACCCATTTGCTTTAAATATTTCACCAAGCAGTCAAAAATAATATAGGTTCTGGCGTGACCGATGTGGGAGAAATCGTAAACTGTCGGCCCGCAGACGAATAAATTAATTCTTCTGTCTGTTAACGGTTTTAAGATATCTTTCCTCCTGGAGAGAGAGTTATAAATTTTTATGTTTTTATTTTTCATATTTTTTATGAATTTCTATTATTTTAAAAAAGATACTTATCCCAAGGGAGACGGTCGAGAGCCAAAGTATTGTTATAAAAAATGGGTGGGGAGTTTTTGGCCAAAATATCAAAATTGCTGCGAAAACAACCGACTGAAGAACCATTTTTGTTTTACCAAAAATATTGGGGCCGAGGAAAATATTTTTACTATTAGCATTCATAGACACGAAACCGTTGGCAATTTCCAAAATAATTAAAAAAAGGAGCAGCCACCGGTAAGATGAAAAAAGACTGTAAAAGGCAATGGGTATGATTAAAATCCGGTCGGCAATGGGATCAAGAATGGCCCCAAGCTTTGTCTCCTTTTTTAAAGCTCTGGCAACTGATCCGTCCAACAGATCGGTTAAAGCTCCAATTAAGAAAAGAGATATTATAATGGCTTTGTCGTTATTGTTGTAATAAAACAGGGTAATGGATAAAAAGACTCCGATAATGATCCGGGAGATGGTTAAATGATTGGGCAAGATTATTCTCGGCCAACAGGGCAGGATAAAAAAAGAAAGATACTTATCCCTTAAACCATCTATTTTTTCTAAAGATATTTTTAACTGTTCTAAAAACTCTCTCATTGATTAAATTATGACCTTGAATTACGAAATTCAAGGTTATTATAATAAATTTTATTTGGCTTGTTAAGCCCTGCCTGTTTTGTTAGTTCCCAAACTTATTACCTTGAATTACGAAATTCAAGGTAATTAGACAAAAAAGCAATTTTTTGGTAGATTATAGAATATTCATCTATTATTACATCCTAAGGCCGTCATCGTCTAGTTTGGTTCGGTAAGTAAGTTCCTGTCTCTATATGCCGCTTTCGTCTAGTGGTCCAGGACATAACGTTCTCAACGTTGGAACACGGGTTCGATTCCCGTAAGCGGCGCCAAGTATTACCTATTTTACCATTTTCTAAAATAGAGTATAATTAATTTATAATAAAATTTTAGGAGGGTTGAAATGTAGTATTCGGAATATTCTACATATTTCATTTCCCGTTTCACATTTTAATTCTTTAACAAAAAATGGCAACAGTAAATTTTTTAGCGGCTCTCTGGGGCTTTTCTCTTATTATTATTCCTTTATCTCTTTTAGTAAGACCAAAGCATTTAAAAAATCTTTTACGACTGATGGAAAACGAAACATCTCTCTTCCTCCACGGCGTTTTAGGGGTAGTTTTGGGTTTAGCGATGGTCTTAAATTATAATATTTGGGAGGTCAACTGGAAAGTGATAATAACCGTGTTAGGATGGCTGTTGTTAATATCCGGTTCAGTCCTTTTATTTGTTCCCTCACCGGTTTTAAAGCTAATAACAAAATTCAAACAAAGTAATTTAGTCTCTCTCATTCTCACTATAATCGTCGTCTTAGGATGCTTCCTTATATATTTCAGTTTTACTTATTAAATTAATGGTTGGCAACAAAGAAACCATTGTCTTGGGAGGGGGATGTTTTTGGTGCACTGAAGCAATTTTCAAGATGTTGAAAAGGGTTATCTTCGTTTAACCCGACTATGCCGGCTAAAGCAAAGAAAATCCGACCTATGAAGAAGTCTCTTCCTCAAAGACCGGCCAGGCCGAAGTGATTAAAATAGATTACCGCCCCGCAACTATTTCTCTTGACGATTTATTAGCGGTTTTCTTTGCCACCAATGATCCCACTTTAAGAAACAGGCAGGGCCATGATATCGAAGAACAATAACGATCAATTATATTATGCGACAGTGAGGAGCAAAAAAGAAGGGCCGAAAAGTTTGTTGGGAAATTAGATAAATCAGATTTTAAAGATAAAAAGATTGCAACAGAGATAAAAATGCTGGATAAATTTTATCCAGCCGAAAGTTACCATCAAGATTATTACGAAAAAAATAAAAATCAGCCTTATTGCCAAGTAGTTATAAATCCAAAATTAAAGAAATTGCAGGAAAAATTCGGCCGTTTGCTTTTAAAATCGTCGGCTAACAAAGATTTTAATTTCTATGGACGAAGAAGAATTAAAGAATAAACTGACGCTTGAACAGCACAAAGTTATGAGAGAGAAGGGAACAGAGAGACCCTTTACGGGAAAGTATGTTCATAAGACTGAAGACGGAATATATGTTTGCGCCTTATGCGGTAATCGGCTTTTCAATTCTGATGCCCAGTTTGATTCTAAAAGCGGCTGGCCGAGTTTTGACGAGGCCGTTGAAGGTTCGGTCCAATACCAGCTAGACAGGGAAGCCAGAGAAGTTATTTGTTCAAAATGCGGTTCTCATCTGGGACATATTTTTGACGATGGCCCGACTAAAACAGGTAAAAGATACTGCATCAATTCTGTCTGTTTGGATTTAAAGCCAAAAAATCAATAAGGATATTCCATTAAGACTACCCGTTGGGGAAGCTTGGAAATAGGGAGACAACGGCCTTGAACAGGCTAGACGGGCGGCCAGTTAAATCCTTATGAATAAAGGAACTTTTTTAATGAATAAAGGAACTTTTTTAAATAGTATAATTGCCATAATAGTTGTTCTGGCGATAGTTTTTTTGAGCCAAAAACCTTATTTTGAAGGTACCGGTAAAAACCTTTATTATAAAACATCAGAACAAATGGAGGGATATTGGAATAAAGCGAGCAATTGGCTAAAAATAAATATCTATCCTCGGTTAGAGAGGGGAGTGACTGAAAAAGGAGAATATCTAAAGGAAGAGATTAAAAAAGAAAAAGATAATTTTTCCCAGAATCTTTGGGTGAAAATAAAAAATTATTTAGCCGGAAAATTTTCAAACATTTTTGGCACGAAAGTGGAATAGGAGACAGTTGACGCGGTGTTTGGCAGAATATAATATTAATAAACGAGTTCGCACAATTATAGTTAACCGAACTGTTGTAATACAATAGTTCGGTTAACTATGGCACAATTAAGCGAAATTCAAAAATCACGCTTAATTGTGCCAGTTAAGTTTTAAGTTTTACTATGGTACTATGGAAAGAAGCAATAAACCAATACCAAAACACATAAATGACTTTTTAGATTGGATTGACATTGAAAAAGGAGTATCGTCAAAAACCCAAGAGAATTATAGAAGATTTCTTGAAAAATTTTTAATTTGGCTAAAAAAAAATAATTTAGAAAAACTTCTTCCGCACCAGCTTAACCAAGACCATATTTGGGATTATAGGGTCTTTCTGGCTCGTCGCTCCCCTGCTTTTAGCCAACCATTAAAAAAGACTACTCAAAACTACTATCTAATCGCTTTAAGATCATTTTTAAGCTACTTTGTTGCAAAAGACATAGTTTCTATCCCTCCGGAGAAAATAACCCTTTCTAGGCCCGATAAAGAAAAAATAGTGAAGTTTTTGACCTTAGAACAGCTTAATAAGCTGTTTTCGATTCCAGATACATCTACAATACAAGGATTAAGAGACAGGGCCATGTTGGAAATATTTTTTTCCACCGGCATGAGGATATCTGAATTAACATCATTGAACAAAGAACAAATAAAAATAAAACCGGGAATGAATGACTTAGAGATAGGCATTATAGGTAAAGGAGGAAGAGCTCGCACAGTTTATTTTGCAAAAAGCGCTTTAGAATGGTTGGATAAATATTTGCATACCAGAATAAGAGACAAAGATAAAGAGAAGGCTCTTTTTATAAACTATAGCGGTAAAAAAAATAGGCCACGCAGACTTACCCCAAGAGCTATTGAAAAAAACCTTAAAAAATACGTCATTTCTGCCGGCTTACCCATAACCACTACCCCTCATGTCCTACGTCATAGTTTTGCTACAGATCTTTTAACTAAAGGAGTTGATTTAAGAATAGTCCAGGAATTTCTAGGACATAAAAATATACTTGCGACTCAAATTTATACCCATGTAACCAATAAGCATCTCCGCGATATACACCGCCGCTTCCACAGCAAGAAAAATATAAACGGATAAACTTGTCGCATAATAAAATGCGCTTAAAGATGCTGCCTTATTATTTTATCGTTTAACCAAATTTATTTAATATAGCTATGGGAAACAAGCAAATACAAAATATTATTGAACAGCGATGTTGTTTTAATTTGCAGTTCCGCAAAGACACAAGATACGAAAGAACTAACTCTCCCACTTATTACCGGTGGAAGGCTCAATTTATCGTTGCCGCCCCTAGAGAAAAAACCGTAATATTAAAAAGAATACGGAGGTTTATTGGCTGCGGCAAGATATACTTAATAGGCCGTCAGATTCACTTATCCGTCCAAAAAATAGATGATATTTTTAGGATTGTAGTCCCTTTCTTTAAGAAAAATAAGATAAGTGGCCAAAAGAAAAGAGAATTTGAAATATGGCAGAAAGCAATTTCTATGCTCTATCATAATAAAGGAATGCCTCTATCAAAATGGCCTAAAAGTGATACTTTGCAGTTAATAGAAATTTACAAATCATCGGCAAAATACAAAAATAAAAAAAAGCCGCTAAAGTGGTTAGAAATGGCCAAATTTATGGCGACAGATAAAAAGCATCCGTAATGGATGCTTTTTTGAAGAGAAAATTTAGTCGGCGGTTACTCCCTCTTATGGAAACGATACTTTAAAAATGAAAACTTTATATCCGTTAACTTCTTCGCTATGAAAGAATCGCCATACATCTTCATCTCTCTTATTGAATAGAAAAGCTTTAGCCCTTCGACAGTTTTCTTCTTTGTCGCTATCCAGAAGATTATTAGGTAAACCTACTCCGACGTATACTTCACTCCCCTTCTCTAAAAAAGCGGCGTATTTTTCTTTCTCTTTTTTAAAGACATAACCGGTCAATGAGCAATAAGCCAACAATGAAAAGGTTTGCGTCGCGGCTAATAAACAAAGGAGATTAGCGTGAGACCATCTTTTTTTAAACATAATTCCCTCCTTCTTCCTTTGGCACAAGAACTGCTTTTATTATAACTTAAAAAAATTATTTGCCAAATTTCCGCTGGCGTTCGGCGAATTCTTTTATAGCCTTATCTAAGTCTTGGGAGGTAAAATCCGGCCAAAGTTTTGGCGAGAAATACAATTCGGCATAGGCCGCTTGCCATAATAAAAAATTTGAAAGACGCATTTGCCCGCCGGCCCTGATTATTAAATCTGGATTGGGCAAACCGGCAGTTGACAAATACTCTTCAAATAACTTTTCATCTATTTTATCCGGATTAACTTTATTTTTTATTATATTTTTTACCGCCTGAAGAATATCCCATTTGCCGCCGTAACTTATTGCCAGATTCAAATGAAAATTTTTATTGTCTTCAGTTTTTTGCTCAATCTTACGGATTATTTTTTTTAAAGACCTGGGGAGCTTTTCTTCTTGACCTATTATTTTTACTCTTACTTGGTTCTTTTCAAACTTTTTTAAAGATTTAAAAAGCCCTATTTCAAACAACTTCATTAAATAATTTACTTCTTTTTTTGTTCTTTGCCAGTTTTCTGTTGAAAACCCAAAAACGGTAAGCACTTTGACCCCTCTCTTTTTACACCATTCGGAAAAATCAACAAGGTTTTTGTAACCCTGTTTATGCCCGCTAAAAGAACTCGATCCCCTGTTTTTTGCCCATCGCCTGTTCCCGTCAGGGAATAAGACTATATGTTGAGGTATTTTATTCATAATATTGCTTTTTACCATTAACCTTTGACAAAATCAACTGATTTTGATAATATCATAATCGAATAATCAAACACCAAGAAACAACAACCAAACGATATCCAATACCCAAATTCAAAATTACAAAACGCGTTTGGTTATTGTATCTTGTATCTTGGCTATTTAAAGTTATGGCAACAAGCAAGTCGGCCGGTTCGTCCAGACTAGGAAGAGACTCGGCCAGCAAAAGATTAGGTATTAAAAAATACTCTGGCCAAACGGTAAAATCCGGAATGATTATTGTAAGACAAAGAGGCACAAAATATCTTCCTGGCCAAAATATCAAAATAGGATCGGACGATACTTTATACGCTGTTAAGTCTGGCGTCGTTCGCTTTACCACTAAATTAAAAATACTTTTTGACGGTTCTAAGAAAATAGCCAAAGTAGTCAACATAGACGATATTTCATAAAAAACCTGTTTTTTATTTTTTTTTTATGGCGGCTTTTATAAATTCTGAAAATAAAGGATGGGGTTTGAGCGGCCGCGATTTAAATTCCGGATGAAACTGGGTTGCGACAAAAAAAGGGTGGTTTTTTATCTCAATTATTTCCACTAAATCTTTCTCGGGATTTAAACCGGTCATCAACATACCGTTGTTTTTGAGAATTTCTCTGTATTTATTATTTAGTTCATAACGGTGGCGGTGTCTTTCGGATATCCCTTCTGTACCGTAAGCTTTTTGGCTAATGGTATTGGGACTTAAAGAGCAATTGTAAGAACCCAACCTCATTGTTCCGCCATACCTTTTTTCTCTCAACAAAACTTTTTGATCTTCCATAACATCAATGACCAGGTTTTTTGATTTCTTACTGAACTCAGCTGAAGTAGCGTCTTTTATCCCGCAGACATTTCTGGCAAATTCTATAACCGCTAATTGCATCCCAAGACACAAACCAAAATATGGTATTTTATTTACCCGGCAGTATTTAATGGTTTTTATTTTCCCTTCTATGCCCCTCTTGCCAAAGCCTCCGGGAACAATGATCCCATGAAACTTTTTTAAATTATTAAGCGATTTTGAATTTTTTTCAAAATTTTCGGCCGACACCCAAGTTATATTGGGTTTTCTGTGGTGATAAAAACAGGCATGTTTTATTGCCTCAATAACTGATATGTAAGAATCCATTAAGGTAAATTTTCCGCTTTCAAAATATTTGCCAACGATTCCGATTTCAACCGACTTAGGCGAATTTTTAATTATATCGACAAAATTTTTCCATTCTTTTAAATCGCTCTGTCGTGATTTTAAGTTGAATTTCTTTAAAATCTTGTTCCCTAAATTTTCCTTCTCAAAGTTAAGAGGCACCTCGTAAATTGATTTTACATCGGGAGCTGAAATAATATTTTCGGCAAGAACGTTGCAGGAAATAGAAAGTTTTCTTTTCCTTGGTTCGTCTAAAGCTAAGACGGATCTGGCCAGAATAATATCTGGCTGGATTCCGGCCGAATTCAATGTTCTGACTGCATACTGGGTCGGTTTGGTCTTCATTTCTCCTATTATTTTTGGAACAGGCATATAACTGACTAAAATAAAAAGGACATCTTTGGGATGTGACAATTTCATCATTCTGGCGGCTTCCAAAAAAAGCATATTTTGGTATTCTCCAACCGTTCCGCCGATTTCAATAAAAACTAAATCGGCTTTTACTTTCTTGCCGGCCCTTTTAATAATGGAAATTACTTCATTGGGTATATCGGGGACAACTTCAACGCACCGGCCGTTGTACTTAAGATTCCTTTCTTTATTTATGACCGACTGGTAGACCCGGCCGGTGGTCATATAATTATCATTATAAATATTCTCATCTAAAAATCTTTCATAATTGCCAACATCCTGATCGCATTCAACCCCATCTTCGGTGACAAAAACCTCTCCGTGTTCAACCGGATTCATCGTTCCGGCATCAACGTTAATATAAGGGTCAATTTTTATTGCAGTGACCGAAAAACCTTTGCTTTTTAATATCCTGCCGATGCTGGCTGTAGCTACCCCCTTGCCAATGCCAGACATTACCCCTCCGGCAACAAAAATATACTTCATTAAAAAATCCCAATTTCCAAATCAAGAATTCCAAACAAATTTTAATTTCCCAATTATAAATTTAAAGCGCTCTTATCTGTTATTATCGGAATTTTATTATTGTTTGTAATTTGTGATTTGTGATTTGGAATTTATATTATCCTTGAATTACGAAATGATCTTCAACTCTTTGTATTTTGGTTTTGGCTGGCAAGACGCGAGGCATATTTTGCGGAGCAAAATTGCCCCGTCTCCGACTTTGTAAAAACTTTTCGGCAGACTTTGTTCCGCAGTATGCCTAGGTCGGGAGCTCCTGCTACGCAGGAAGCTCTCGCGACCCTGCAAAGTTTTTACTTCGTCTCGCCCGAAAACCAAAACAAAATAGTTCTGAAGCCATTTCGTAATTCAAGGATATTATATTTTCTCTTCTGATACTATAATTATTATTTCTACTTCCAAATTATGGTCTAAATTAATCTTGACCGGGAATTCACCCAACTTTTTTATAGGTTCTGACAAATCAATCTGGGATTTTTTGATATTGAAACCGGCTAACTTCAGTTTTTCGGCTATCTTAGTGCTATTAACTGATTCAAAAAGCTGGCCCTCCGGACCAACCTTAACCGCAACGGCAACTCCCCGGCCATCGAGATCGGAAGCCATTTGCTGAGCTTTTTTTAGATCGTCTTCTGCCTTCTTTTCTATCATCTCTTTTTGCAACTGGAGCCATTTTAAATTTTTCTTGGTGGCTAATTTAACGAGGTTTTTAGGAATTAAAAAATTCCTGGCGTAGCCGTCTTTGACATCCTTAACTTCATATTTTCTGCCGACATTTTCAATATCTTTTAAAAGAATAACTTTCATATGGAAAATTATTTTATTTTTTTATTCTAATCCAAAGTTTGGACGATTTCAATTGCTTTTTCCAACTGAGGGTCTTTTTTTGATTGAACGTCATCGTCGGTTAATTCCACCTTAATATCAGAATCCAAACCAACTTCGGAAATTAAGTTTCCCTTAGGAGTCAGCCATTTGGCAATTGTTATTTTCAGAAAAGAATAACCATCCCTTAAATTAACGACTTCTTGGACCGATCCCTTGCCAAAAGATTTTTCGCCAATTAACTTAACTCCTTTATTATCTCTTAAGGCGCCGGATAAAATCTCGGAGGCCGAGGCCGATCCTTTATTGATTAAAACTACCATTGGATAATTGGCCAAGGCTCCATTCCCTTCTGCTCTGTATTGCTGTTGAGCCTTATCTTTACCAAAGTCCTCAATGGTCACCACTTGTCCTTCTTTTAAAAACCAACTGGCGACATCTTGGGCAACTTCAAGATATCCGCCGGGGTTGTTTCTTAAATCCAATATAATTTTTCTGGCCGGACTCTTAAGTATTTCAAAGGCCGTTTTCCTAAAGTCAGACGGCAGTGATTGGCCAAACTGGATAATATGGATATAGGCGATATCGTTTTCTTTCAATTCCCATCTTACCGAATCAACCTTAATCGTATCTCTGACTATTTTAATGTCCTTTGGCTGAATCCATTCCTCTCTTGATATTGTTAAGATTACTTGGGTGCCTTTTTTGCCCCGAATCATACTAACTGCTTGATCAATAGATATGTCAAAGGTGTTTTTGTCGTTTATTTTAATAATATGGTCGCCGGCTTTTAACCCAGCTTTTTCCCCGGGAGTGTCTTTTAATGGAGCAATTATGGTTAGCTGATCTTTTTTTATGCCAATTTCAACTCCAATTCCTTCAAATGAGCCGGCCAGATCCTGCTGGAATATTTTTGCCTGACTGGGGTCAAAAAATTCAGTGTAGGGGTCACCGAGGCTCTTGGTCATCCCGGAAATAGCTCCGTAAATTACCTTTTGATCATCAATGGCCTCGGGATTGATAAAGTTTTGGTTAAGTTTATTATAAGCGTCCCAGAAAAGGGAAAAATCAATTGTTTCCGGCTGGCAAATCCGGCAGGTAACCTGATTTACCCCGAAATAAAAACCGGCTCCGAAAACAACAAAAAAAACCGCGGCTAAAATTATATAACGGAATATTCTTTTTTTATTCAAACCCAACATGCTTATTTACCCCGTTAGAGAATGACCCGAGACTTCTTACTTTGTTAGAAACTCCAGTTTCTAACGGATGGTTAGATAACAAGACAGGGTGTAATGCCCGGTACGAATTATCTAGCGGGGTTTATTTTTTCTCTTCTTTACTTGTTTTACCTTGGTGGGATTCCCACATTTCCTTAATTGATAGCGGCATTTCAAATTGATCGGCTTCGCCGCCGCCAGCTTCTTTCCCAACTGCCCCCGGCAATTTTTTCAATGTCCCCAAGATAATTTTTTTAATATTTCTGTAAATTTTATAAGATGTTGGAAATAATTCCACAAAAGCCGTTGCTAACCCCCCAGCAATTGCTCCTCCTACTGATGCTCCCATAAACATCTCAATGTCCCCTGTTTTTTTTACCGTCCGATCAATCCATTTTCCAGCGATCCCCTTCCCTCTGTGTTTAGATAGCGCCTCTGTTAACGCCTCTGTCCTTTCTTGTATTATCCCTCCTAAAAATCCCAATCCTTCCTTAGTTTTCTGCCAAGCCTTTTTAAAGGTCTCTCTTTCTTCCGGTTCTTCTTCTGGTTCTTCTTCATCTGGTTTTTCCCCTTCCGGCGGCCGAGGCGGTCCTTCTGATCCCGCTGGTTCTTCTTTATCTGGTTCTCCGTTTCCCGACGATTTAGGCGGCTCTTCCGGTCTTAATGGTTCTTCTTCTCTCCGATCTTTCCCCAAGGTCTCTTCGTACATCTTTTCGTATTCTTCTTGTCTTTCTTTTTCCTCTTGCTGTCCTTCTTCAAAACTTTTTTCTAATTGATTTTTTAATTCTGTCATCTCTTGTCTTTCTTTTTCTATCCTTATCTCTTCCCCTTCCGGTTCCCCAGCTTTTTCCTCCGGTTGCCCAGAAGATTCTTTAGCTTCTTCTCCTCCAGGATTTTTTTCCTCCTTCTCATTGGAACCAAAAACTTCGGGAGCAACCGCTCCTTCTACTGCCTTAGGACTTACTGGTTCGGGAGATGGTCCAGCTGGTTCTGATAATGGTTCTGATTCTGACATAATATGGGATAATTAAAATTTATCTAATTTTTGCCCTATAACTTAATTGTATCATATATTATAGTATTTGTCAATAGTAGCAATTTTGCTGATTTTTTTATCTCTCTTCGGCGCTTTAATGATTAATTTTACAGAAAATAATGAAAAAGTAAATATTGTTTCCTTGGGCGGGGCTTTTTTATCCCCGCCCAAAGGAGCATAGCTCCTTTGGAATCCTCGTTGCCTCATAGTATTCGCTCGCCTCGCCCTCCTCTTTGCTCCGGGGCTCGGCATCGCTCACGAATTCCTATTTGTCCGCCTTACCCCGCCCCAAGAGGCGGGGTATGCGACGGACGGGCAATCAACTTAATTTATCAGCCCAGTAATTTAATAACTACTCCCATTATTGCCAAAACCACTCCGACTATCCAAAAACGCATTGTTACTTTATAGGGCGGCCAGCCGATGGCTTCAAAGTGGTGGTGAATCGGCGTTGAGAGAAAGATTTTTTTCCCTCTGAATTTTTTTGACAAAAGCTGAAGAATGACTGAGCCGACTTCCAAGACCAAAAGCCCGGCAATGATTGGCAGGACAAAGACCGAATCAGTTAAAAAGGCCACAACCGAGAGAGTTGTCGTCAACCCCAATATGCCGACTTCGGTCATATAGAATCTGGCCGGCGGGATATTAAACCATAAAAAAGAAAATAATGTTCCGGCAATGACGGCGCACAATGTCGCCAAATCAATTTTACCTTGGGAAAAACTGATGATGGCAAAAGCTCCGAATATAGAAGCAAAAGCTCCGCCGGCCAGACCGTCTAAACCGTCAATAATTCCTCCCGACCAACAGGCCGCCATCACTAAAATGAAAAGAGGGATATACCAAAGGCCAATGGAAAAATGGCCAATTAAAGGAAGACTGATTATATCCCATCCTAATTTCCAGTAAAACCACCATCCTCCGGCAAGGCCGATAAGAACAACAATGAGCAGTCTTTTTTTAAAAGATAAACCGCCGCCGATATATTTTCCCAGTGACGAAACTACCAAGACATCGTCTAAAAGTCCAACTAAAGAAGCCGCCGCAAGAGTAAAAAGAGGCA
>Ga0213870_1000892_pt1 | contig 13834 bp, 13 predicted proteins | sample WICALVC2017_Meta_FD_160119 | JGI IMG/M metagenome (GOLD analysis project Ga0213870, IMG submission 160119) | Freshwater microbial communities from subterranean cave lake in Wind Cave National Park, South Dakota, United States - WICALVC2017 | ecosystem: Environmental > Aquatic > Deep subsurface >... | reverse complement strand
GGGCGCAAAATCAACAACGATTCTGCCCAGTATTGTCTCCATAGCTCCGGAAGCGCGATTGATTTTGTGTGAAATTTCTCCGATTTTATATTTTTTATGAAAAGACAATGGCAAGTACAAAATTTTGGAGGCGTTTTTGCTCATATATTCTGCTTCAAGGAGGGCGGACAGTTTGTCGCTTTTTAGATTCAGCCGCCATCCTGACAGTTCCTGGATAAGCTTGACTATGAAAAAAACCAGAACAAAAAAGTACAAAGCCGCGATTTCATAGTTCCTGAATTCAAAAATTTCATCCGATATGACTGAGTCAATGATTTTACCGCCAAGATAAGGGATGATTGCTCCGACAGCCGCCCCGATTAAACCCAAAGCAGAGATAACCGTTATCTCTTTTCGATGGTCTTCAAGATAACCGAAAACGATTTTAAACCCCTGCCGAAAAGGGGCCTTTGGTTGTTTAGCCATTCTTAGTTAAGATACGCACATTTTGGACATGGAACTTATTTTTTAGTTTTAGTTCGACTGGATTCATTCTCTTTTTATATCGGCGCCTAAATTTTTCAGTTTTTCAACCAGATTTTCATAGCCGCGGTCAATTTGCTCGGCGTTATCGATTATGCTTGTGCCCCTGGCGGCTAAGGCGGCTATAACCATAGCCATTCCGGCCCGGATGTCGGGACTGGCCATGTGAGTGCCCTGGAGCTTAGATGAGCCGGAGACTAAAACCCGATGGGGGTCGCAAAGTATTACCTTTGCCCCCATTGTTTTTAATTGGTCGATGAAATACAGCCTGGATTCGAACATTTTTTCGTGGAAAAGATAATCGCCTTTAGATTGAGTGGCTAAAACAATCATTGGGCTTATCAGGTCTGACGGAAAATTCGGCCAAGGGCCGTCAGAAATTTCGTGAATGTTTTTTTCGAGACTCGAATTTTTCTTTGGGTTGTTCAAGATCTTTAAATAATTATTTTCCTGGACGACTTTTTTCCCGAATTTTTCGAAACCTTCAAGGATTTTTTCGTATTCCTCTGTTTCTTTGCTTTTGATTTTTATTTTTCCGCCAAAAATAGCCGACAAAACCAAAACACTGCCGAGTTCCATATAATCTTCTCTGATTTCATGGATAGTCTTTTTTAAATTTTTGACTCCTTGGATTTCAACAAAATTAGTGCCGAGCCCTTTTATCTCCACTCCGCCTTTTTCTAAAGCCCGGCCCAAACCTACAATATGCGGCTCTCCGGCGGCGTTTTTAATAGTTGTTTTGGCCGGAGTCAAGGCCGCAAGCATAAAAGCATTTTCAGTAGCGGTGACGCTTGGTTCAGAAAGCCAAATTTTAACCCCCGAGCTGTTTTGGCGTTTTCCTTTTGGCAATAGAATTTCGTTGCTGGAAACTTTTGCCCCAAAGGCTTTGAAAACTTCCAGATGAGAGTCGATTTTCCTTAACCCGATTTTATCGCCGCCGCTTCTAGGGATTACGGCCTTGCCGGTCAAAGCCAAAAGCGGCCCCATAAATAGAAGAGAGCCCCTTATTCTGGAACTTAATTCTGGCGGCAGCACCGACTTTTTGCTTTTTTTCAAATACTCGGCGATTTCAGACATTACTTCAACATCCTTGATTTTAGGAATATTTTTGAGAATAAGCCCGTTTTTGAAAAGCAGGGAGGCGGCGATTAAAGCGAGAGCCTCATTTTTGTTGCCCGAAAGCGGCCATTCGCCTTTCAGTTTTTTCCCGCCCTTGATGATTAAACGAGACATTATTGAAAAAGTAGCGTAGAAGTGGGATAATTTCAAATATTAATGCCCCCGTAGCTCAATTTGGAAGAGCAATCCCGTCCTAAGGGAAAGGTTGCGTGTTCGAGCCACGCCGGGGGTACCATTGAGGAAATTGCAAGTTTTGAAGGTTCGCCTCGCTTCGCTCGGCGACTAATTTGTATTGGATTTTCGGGGCAAAAACGAATTGGCGATTTTCTAAAACATGGTTCGAGCCGATTGTTTTCAGAAATGTTGTCATTTCCTCTTTGTTTTCTGTTTCAATCAGTTTCGCGGCTTGATTTAAGAACAAAACAAACTCACGAGCCGGTTCGAGCCAAGACAATCCTTTTTGTTCAAAATCTCGAATTTTCTCGCCAAGCTCGACCTTTCGATTAAGTAATCTGTCTTTTCTCAACTTGTAATCTTCCGCAGAAATAACCTCGCCAAGATATGCGTCCAAAAGTTTTTCGAGCTTGGCTTCAATTTCGGTTAATTCCGTTTTGAGATTTTGAACAGTAGTTTTGGCTTCCTCTTTTGCCCGTTCTTCGTCTTTTTGTAATTCGGCTAAAACTCTTTTTGTGTCTTGGGTCGACAAAGAAACTTTTTGAAGAAAGCTTTTGATTTGTTCGGTTAGTGCTTCTTCTCGCAAAAAGTGCTTTTCTTGGCACGGTCCTTTCTTTTTTGTGCAGTGGTAGTAGTGATGACCTTTTTGAATTTCAGCAGTAATGGCGCAACCGCATGAAGCGCATTTGAGTAAGCCAAGAAAAGCAAAATGATGTTTGCGAATATCTTTCTTTTTGCCACGCTTTGCCATCACTTCTTGGCACTTATCAAAAAGTTTTTTGGAGATTAACGGCTCGTGAGTTGCTTCAAAAACTTCTCCCTTAAATTTCATCAGACCAATATAGAAAATATTTTGTAGAATCTTTTGCAAACTACTGATAGATATTTTGTTGTTTTTGTTGCCCTTGAGGTTATGTTGAACGCACCAATTTGCGAGAGAATAGAGCGGATAATTTCCGGTGGCGTAAAGCTCAAAAACTTTCTTTATCAGCCGAGATTTTTCAGGGTCCATATCAACGCCTCTTGTTTTGGCATTGTTTAAGTAGCCCACCGGAGCCCAGCCGGGCCAAACACCGTTCCTGATTTTTTGCCGCAAACCTCTTTTTACGTTCTCTCGCAAATTATCTACAAAATATTTACTTTGACCAAAAGCGATATTGAGCATAAACAATCCTTGCGGTGTCGGTTCAAACCAGAAACAAGGAAATTTGAGGGAGCGAATCAAGCCGCGATCTACGAAATGAATAATTTTACCGCCATCAACACTGTTTCGAGCTAATCTATCGGGATGCCATGCGATTATTCCGTCCGCCTTGCCTTTTTCGAGTAATGACAACATTTCTGCGAATTTTATTCGACCGGGCTCTTTGGCGGTTTTGGCCTCGCACAGCGAGGCAACAATTTCCAATTTTTCTTTGGCGGCATACTCTTGTAGCTCTACGAGCTGCGCTTCAATCGAAAGCACTTGCCGGTCATCTTCTTCTGTAGATTTTCTTGCGTAAAGTATGTATCTCATATGAATTGGATTAAAAAATTTTCTCTTCTTCTTTCAAAATCGCCAATTCGTTTTTGCCCCGAAAATTCAATACAAACTGGCCGCCGAGCGAAGCGAGGCGAACCTTCAAAACTTGCAATTTCCTCAATGGTGCAGTATTCTTGAATTAGTCCGAACGCATTTCGCCGCCTGCGGCGGCGAGGAACCCCCCGCGAATTCGGAGCGGCTTCGCCGCGAGATTTCAAAACCGCCAAAGAGCCCGGAAAAACAATCGGCTCGAACCATATTTTAGGAGAAAGAAGAAGAGAAAATTTTTTAATCATTGAATTCATAGGATTTAGGTCATAAAACAGCAGAGATGCTGATTTTTTGTTTAGCTTGACAGAATAGTTGTAATATGCTATACTTTAAGCAGTAAATTAGAGTAGCACCTTGTAAATAGCGGTCTATTTTCCTGCGACACAATAGCTTAGAAATTCGGTTTTCTTGGTTGCTGTGTCGCAGGAATTCCAAACCCAAAACTGATTGAGAAAGGAGAAACCATGTACAACGTTCAGTGCTTGGCAGATCATGTGTACGAAGCACCGCGCGGGAGCGATCTCGAGAAGCGGTGTATCGAACGGGAGAAGCAGGGCTATCTCGACGCTCTGTGTCTCTCGTCCGAAGAGTGTCTCGACTGCCGTGAAGACCGGCGAGAGCATCTGCGGCGGGAAGTTCGTCTCTGCGGTGATGTCGGCTGTCCCATGGGCGAAGACGACTGCAAGGACGGCTGTCTCGTACTCCGCGAACTCCACGCCATTCCGGCGTAACCGAATCATCAACCAACCACGAAGGAGGTGCCGCATGGCACAGAGAATCGAGAATTGGGAGTTTTTTCAGAGAGAAATTCCACCACCACAGGGTCGCTACGGTGCCCTAGAGCTGTGGCGGAAGGTGCTTCTCTTCAAGGGTCTCGTGAACGGAGTTCAGGCCGAGCTTCCCGTCGACAACAAGAAGGGCGACGAGAAGTTCGTCAGCGGTGGCACCGAATACGAACTCGGCGATCCGCACCCCGAATACGAGAAGGCCTTCCCGAATGCGAAGGCAAGAATCCTCGCCGTTCTCCGCTAGTCCAACCGCCGAGCTTCGCGCTCGGTCAGAACCCACCATGTCGCAAGACCTCTGGTGGGTTTCTTCTTTTTGATTTTTTCTTAAATTTTTCATAAGATGTAATTGTATTCGCTTCGCGAATTCTGAATTAGTTGCCGCCAAAGAAAAATTGGAAATTGTTAAATCTCGCGGCGAAGCCGCTCCGAATTCGCGGGGGGTTCCTCGCCGCCGCAGGCGGCGAAATGCGTTCGGACTAATTCAAGAATACTGTACCAATCAGGAAAAGTCAATGCCTCGCGGCGCAGAACGCGCCGCTCGGCCACCAAATCATACGGATTTTTGGGAAAAGAAAATTTTTTCATAAAGATTTTATTTTAGTCAGCGACATGCTGATTTTTTGTTTGGTCTGGACTTTCAAGATATTTCGTGGTAGAATCACCTGAACTGAATTGACCAATTAAAGAGGAGGTGTCTGATGGACATAGCACAAATTCAGTCGTTCTTTTTCAAGGCAATGCAGACGGGTTACGCTGTCGAGGGCATAGCAAAAACCAAAGTCGCTGATATGCCCCGATACAAGGAAATTCGCTATGAGGATGGCGACTTTCTTCTCGTTGATCGCTGGTGTGTCAACTCTGACTCCGAGAAATCAGCCGGAACGACCACCATCTGGTATCAGGGCAAACCGGTGTGGTTCATGAGCTACGGAGGCATCTATCCGGAGCGCCTCATTCCAGCCTTGAAGCATGCGCTGCGCCGGACGTACTCAAAAGCTCTGTTCAATGGTGGACGCGGAGAGAGCCTGGGCGACTTCGAAGCAGGAGTCTTCTACGTAAACCATGTGGAGACTAACGACTTCTCGCAGTTCAGGGGTCGAGAGGAAATCATCGTTCGGTCCCCTGGCACTTGCATTGGGGAATCGAGGGGCTACCACGACTACTGGGGCATGAGCTTGCTCTAAACACCAAAACGAAAAGGAGAATCGGATGAACGAGAAAGCAAGACCCAAGAAACAACCAGCGCACGAGCTGGTCCCAGTCCTGATCGCGTGGCTGGACGAGAAGCGTAGCACGACCGTTGTCGTCGAGGGCAGGATGGCGTTCGAGATGGCAATCGAGAAGATCTGCCAGGCGGTGGGAATGATGGTGATTCCCGAACAACATCTCCCGACCATGATCTCCCAGATCGAAGCTGTGAGCGGACACACGAACTCCCGCATGGTCAAGCAAAGTCTCTTAGACCTCGTTACTTACCTCAAGGCAGAGGTCAAACCTGCGGAGGAAGTGAGGCCTTAAGAGGACCAGCACATTTACGGGGAGCATCCCCAGCCGAGGGAGTTGCGCGAGCAGCTCCCTCTTTATCTTTTTATAATTTGAAAGAACAAAGAATTTGCCGCCTCTCCTTCGCTAAAGCTTCGGAAGAGCAATGCAAAACCAGTAATTTTTTTCAATACATTTTTGAAAAATTTACTGAAATGATTTATCCTTAAATCATTCAAAACTTGAAATTGTCATTCGTGCGGCTCCCCGCCTGCGCCGAGGCTTCGGCGGGCAGGCGCCGCCTTTCGGATTTCTCGCGGGGGGCTTTCCTCGCCGCCTGCGGCGGCGAAATGTGCTCGAACTATTCCTCAATTCGATCTTAAGTATTCCGCACAAAGGTTCAATGACTCTTCCAAAAGAAATTCAAGAAACATTGAATAAACTCGAAACCGCTGGTTTTGAGGCCTTTGTCGTGGGCGGGTGCGTTCGCGACCTTTTACTTGATAAAAAGCCCAAAGATTGGGACATTACCACTAATGCCAAACCCGATGAAATCCAAAAAATATTTCCGGATAGTTTTTACGAAAACAAATTCGGCACGGTTGGAGTGAAGACAGAAGCAGAAGATGAATCATTGAAAGTGGTTGAAATTACGACTTTTCGGATTGAATCAAAATACAGCGACAAGCGCCATCCTGATGAAATTAAATTTGCTTCTAAACTGGAGGAGGACTTGAAGCGCCGCGATTTTACGGTTAATGCTTTGGCTATGGATAAAGGCGGTAAAGAGATTGATTTATTCGGCGGCCAAGAGGATTTGAAAAATAAAATTATTCGGGCCGTCGGCGAACCAAAAGAAAGATTTGAAGAAGATGCCCTTCGTTTGCTTAGGGCGATCCGTTTTGCCATTCAGTTGGATTTCGACATTGAAGAAAAAACTTTCGAGGCTATAAAAGAAAAGACCGGATTGATTAAAATGATCGCCCAAGAAAGAATCAGGGATGAATTTTTAAAAATCATTCAGCATACGCCGTGGGAAAAAGGGAAAAGACATTCAAACGAAGTGACGGAAGAGGAGCTAGAAACCGGACCGGCCCGGGCTTTTGAACTGCTCCGCGAGACCGGACTTTTGAAAATCATTTTGCCGGAATTTGAGGACGGTTTTGGAGTCGGCCAAAACAAACACCATATTTATTCGGTCTGGGAACACAACTTGCGCGCCTTTACTTACGCGGTCAAGGAAAATTTCAATTTGCATGTCCGGCTTGGAGCTTTATTCCACGATATCGCCAAGCCCCACACCAAAAAAGGCGACGGGCCTGACTCAATCTTTTACGGTCATGACGTGGTCGGCGGGAAAATGGTTGAAAAAATAATGGATCGTTTGAAATTTCCGAGAAAAGATATTGAAAAAGTGGTTTTGCTGGTGCGGTATCATTTGTTTCAGTCAGACCCGGAAAAAATCACCGATTCGGCGGTGCGAAGAGTGCTGCGGAACGTCGGACAGGAAAATATCTGGGATTTGATTGACGTCCGTTTGTGCGATAGAATCGGTTCCGGCGTTCCGAAAGCAGAGCCTTACCGTTTAAGAAAGTTTTTGGTGATGCTTGAAAAGGCGCTCCGCGAGCCGGTTTCGCTTAAAGAGCTGAAAATAAACGGCGGCGAGATAATGGAATTGCTTGGTATCGAGCCCGGCCCTCGAGTCGGGTACATTCTTAATTCTTTGATGAATGAAATTCTGGAAAAGCCGGAGAAGAACGAAAAAGAATATTTGGAATCGCGGACAAAAGAACTGGACGGTTTCTCGGACGATGAGTTGAAAAAAATGTCTGTTCAGGCCAAAGACAAAATGGCCGAGATAGAGTATAAGAAGGAAGAGGAAACCAAGAAGAAATATTGGGTGAATTGAAAAATAAAATATTTCAGGCCGTGGTGTAACGGTAGCACGCACCCCTCGGGCGGGTGAAGTTTCCGGGTTCGAATCCCGGCGGCCTGATTAGTAAGTTTTAGGTCGATTGTTATAAGTTCAATTGGTAATAAATAAATTTATGGATGAAATGAAAAAGTGCCAGAAGTGCGGGATGACCGCAGAAGGGTATAAGTGCGAGATGTGCGGCGAAGAGGCTCAAGAGCATGATTCGATGCATGGCTGCGGCGGCGAGAAATGCGTGGCTAAATGTTCGGGCTGCAAAGAGTCGGAGACAAAGTGCAGCTGCGTCTAGAATTGAATTTATTTCTATTTTATTTTATAGTAAAGACAGTTTTTTGTTTTTTCGCTCGTTACCAATGATTCTTTAATTGGAGGCAGATATGAATGTAAACCCTACTGAGTTTTTGCCGGTTTTCGCCGCCAATTACGCCAAGCGGTCTTTGGAGTATCTTTATGACAACGCTTTTAAGACCCCGCTTGGCCAGAGGTTTTTAACTTTGGGCACGGCCAAAAAGTATGCCGTTGAATTTTTTCTCAATGCCCTGAGTTCATTTTTTGAATTGCGCTTCAAAGAGAGCACTTCTTTGCGGAAATTTGCCAAAGAGTTGGTCACTGACGCGGCGCCGGAAGTGTCCAAACGTTTGATCAACGGCGCTAAGCATGAGATTGAAGAAAGCGCCAAGACATTAGAAGAAAAAGAATTGGCCCGGCTCCTTTTGGAGCTTGAAGATAAAGATCTCTTAGGTTTGCTGAACTGGCTCTATGGAAAGGGGGGCTTGGAGATCAGAACGATTTCGTTTCAACTTTCGCGGTTATCTCCAGAGGAGATTGCCAAGTTGATGAATCTTTCCGTGGATGATCGGGAGAAGTTTTTTGGTCTTCTGAATCCGAGGTCGCGGCCGAAAAAAGACCGAGGGCTTCTCGGCATGATGGCCGACGACATCAATGAACTGAATGAGAGAATCGAGAAATCACACAGGAAGGAGACATGACAATGGGATTCTACGAACTCGTCCGGGCGCTTTCTAGGCTGGGTAAGAATGCGACTGAAACCGCGCTTCGGGAAGTAAGAGATCTTTTTCAGAACTACTTAGGGTTTCTGAAAAGGGCTTCGGTTTTCTTCGCCATCTCCCTGGCTTTCGTGGCAGTAGTGTTTTTCTTCGGAGCGCTCTTTGGCTCCATGCCAGTCAAGGCGCTGGCCATATTCCTTGGAGGAATAGCTGTTTTTCTTTGGGGTCTGGCCGCTTTCCCGATCGTCTGGGCAGTTCAAAAAGGCCTTGAGTGGGAGTTTTTGAGAAAGACTTTCCAGGTGATCGGCATCGTTACCCTCTGGATTCTCTTTCTTTCAATCTACTTCTATTTCGTCCCTGTTCCGCTGGCCGGCATCCCGATTGTTATGGTGCTTACAGTAGGCATGGCCATTGCTTCGGTTGTCTTTGGAGTTGGTATCTCGACCAGATTTCTGGCTTTGCGGCTCGGGCTCGTTTTCACGGTCATGACTGTTTTATTCGTCTTGACCGCAGCAATGCCAAAATCCTTTGGCAGTTTCGGGAGACTAGTTGCTTGGGTGGATAACAAGATAGGTGGAACCGTAGTAGTCGCGGTGACACCTTTGCCTGTGTCAGTCGCTTACAGTCCGGATTTGAAGTTTTTCGATCCCCGGACCAAAGAGCCAATGATTTGGTACTACAGAATCAGCGGCAAGGATTACGAACTTTACAACGCCCCTGGTTTTCACCCTCGCTACCAGGAAGAACTTAAGCCGATTACACCGGAGATTGTTCGGGAGCTGGAAAAAAATGTTGGAGCGGAAAGGCTGGCGGCCGACCAAAAAAAGGTTGAAGATGAGATTAAGAAAGCCGAGGAAAAACGGTTGGCTGACTTAGAACAGTTAGTCAAAAATACGCAGGATAAAATAGACGAAAAGACTAAAATTGCTGGGAGGATCGGACCTCGGGGGTTAGCCGGGCCAAGAGGCGATCTGGGCCCATCAGGACCGCCGGGACCTGTCGGTTTACAGGGTAAATCAGGAGAAACCGGGGCCCAAGGATTGCCTGGTAATCCTGGCCAAGTCGGTCCGGCCGGACCAGCTTACGAATGGGTAAGTATTCCGGTCGGGATCAGACTTTCTGTTTTTCTCAACCGAGGGCTATCGACCGAAAGCAACAGGGTAGGAGATATTTTTTCATGCGAAGTCGAAGAACCGGTCATAGTCAATGGTCGGACCATAATTCCAAGAAGCACCAAAGTAACTGGTCAGATCGTCGAATTGAGAAGGCCGGGGAAAGTTAAAGGAGTAGCAGAGTTTTCTTTAGTTCTCACTACCATTTCTTTTGATCAAGGCCCTTTAGCGGGGAAGTTAGTTCAGTTTGAGACAGAACCATTGATTCTTTCAGGTGAAGGCGCCAAAAGAAAAGATGCGGCTAAGATAGGCATTTGGACTGCCATTGGAACTGGTTTAGGAACGTTATTTGGCGGCAAGGAAGGCGCGGCCAAGGGTGCGGCTATAGGAGCCGGCGCCGGAACCGTCGGAGTGTTAACGACACGGGGGAAGGATCTTGTTCTTTTTCCCGAGACCAAGCTTGAGTTTCAGGTTACCAAGGAAGTTCGTCTTTTCGAAGCGGTTCGTTGAAAACCGCCCGAGCCTGAAGTTAATAACTTCAGGCTCTTTTCTTTTTTTATGAAAAGGGAGAAGAAAAGGGGTCAGGTCCCTTTTCTTTTTACTTTAAACTGGTAAAATAATTATTATGCCTCGCCCTCCCCGAATAACAGAAGGCAATATCGTTTACCATATTTTAAATCGGGCAAATGCCAGAATGCGAATCTTTGAAAAAGAAAAAGATTACCTTGCTTTTGAAAAAATTATTACCGAGGCTAAAGAAAAGCATCCTATGAGGATTTTAGCTTATTGCCTAATGCCTAATCATTGGCACTTTGTTTTATATCCAAAAGGCAACAAAGACTTAGCTCCATTTATGCGCTGGTTAACGTTAACCCATACTCAGAGATGGTTGATTCATAGAAATATGGTGGGGTATGGCCATGTGTATCAGGGAAGATACAAGTCATTCCCTATAGAAAAGGACGAGCATTTTTTACAAGTATGTAAATATGTGGAAAGCAATGCGTTAAGAGCAAAGTTAGTGAATGAGGCTGAGGACTGGCGATGGGGAAGTGCTTGGGTTAGAAAATATGGTAATCAAGAACAAAAACAGATTTTATCTCAATGGCCAGTGTCAATAACTAAAGACTATTCTGCTTGGTTGAACAAAGAAAACAAAGAATCAGATGCTTTAAATAGCCTCCGTAATTCTGTGAATAGAGGTAAACCATTCGGATCAGAAAGATGGATTGAAAAAATTGCTAAGAAGTTTAAACTGGAGTTAACCCTTAATAATAGAGGAAGGCCTAGAAAAGGGACCTGACCCCTTTCTTCTTCTCTTTCTTTTTTCTCTAAGGGGCAAACGCAGCTTGTTCACGCGCTTGCCCTTTTTGTTTTGATTTTTTGTTGAACCGCCCCGGCCCATAGTTATTAACTTCGGGTCCTTTTTGGTATAATAAAATTGTTCTAAAATAAATTTGTAATTAAATCGTGGCTAAAAAAACAAAAAAATTAAGAACCTATCTATTAGTCGTTGCTTTTGCGGTTGGAACAGTTTGGTTTCTAAGCCAGTATTTGTTAAAAACCGAAATAAAAACATTCATGGGCGTTATTGTATCGACAACAAATGATTCTGTGACAATACGATGGATGCCTGTGGGTGTGGGCATAGATCCGGATAAGTTTATATCAGATCAGATCGATACAATCTTTTTGGATAATACCACTGAAATTATTAAATATACCGGTCAATATTCTCTGCGAGGCGATGTAAATTCAGACGGCGTACTTTCACGGGAAGATGTGACGAGGGAAAGAAAAAAAGTAGCCAAGGAGCAATTTCTAGGTGAGGCAACCGAACAAAAGATTTTTGTAAAAATTCTAGCCGAGAACAGTTTTTTCAACAGAGAAATTTTTAAAGCCGATACTGTGTATTATAATTCAGATAACATTATGTTTGACCCTCGCTAATATGAAAATAGATAAGGTAAAAATTTATCAGATAATCATTTTAATCGCATTAGTGTTGTCCGGTTTCGTCTATTTTTATCTTTTTAGACCTGAACCGGCAATGAACAAATTGGGGCCTTTTCAGTTGGGTAATGTGACAAAAATCGAAGGAAGAACCGTATATATTGACGTTGAAGGTGTTGAAAAAAATATAGAACTCAAACTTGACGTTAAGGTTGTAAGACAGGTTAAAGACTCCGAAGGGATTATAAAAGTGATCGGCGCCACAGACAAAGACATTAAAATTAACGACGTTATCGTGGTTTACGGTGACGGTGAAAAAATACAGATTCTCAATGAGTAGGATAATAAAAATATTTTTATTTTTGTTTATTTCGACGCTGGTTTTAACTTGGCATTTAAACAGTGTTAGGGCGTCTGCTCCTGTCTGTTCCAGCACTCACTATAACTGTGCTTCAGGTACTCCGATTAACGGCAGTGAGACCAGCACTGCCTGGACTTGGTTGTGCCGTAATGCGAATAATGTCGATGCTTCTTGTTCAGAGCCGAAACCCCAAAACCAGTCTCCAGTCGGCAATCTTGACCCGATTACTTGCGATATTATCGGCGGCTGGGCTTTTGATCCCAACACCCCCGGTGATTCTATAAGCGTCCATATTTACGACGGCGGGGCCGGGCCGGGCAAGCTTATTGCCGGAGTTACGGCTAATGGGGATAGGCCGGATGTGCGCTCGACTTACGGAATATCAGGCAATCATGGCTTTACCATAACTACGCCCGCTAATCTAAAAGATGGAAAAAATCATTCCATCTACGCCTATGGCATCGACAGTTCGGGCAATCCTAATTATAATTCAAACCTAAGCAGTTCTCCGCAAAATCTAAATTGCTCGGCGCCGGAAGGTTCAATCAAAATAACAAATAATAAGGAAAGATTCTCTTATTGCGTTTTTAAAGACGGAGTCCAAACTTTTTGTGAAAATAGATCCAAAACTTTTTCAGGTTATCCTTCTGGTTCTTCGTATTCGGTCAAGCCAAGCGATCAGGATGGTTATACTTGGGCCGTTTCGCCCTCTGGCAGCCAGACCTTAAGCACCGGCGGGGTTGTATCATTTGACGTTGTTTATACCAGAAAACTTTCCGTTGCTTCAATAACTTGCAGTCCGACTTCTGTTTCATACGGCGGTTCAGCCAATGTAAGCTGGTCATCAACCAATGCCAATTCCTGCACGGTCAGTCCGACCGGCTGGACCGGCACTTCCGGTTCTAAGTCAACCGGACCGCTCTATTCGAGTCAGACTTACAGCCTAAGTTGCGTTAATAGGTAGGGGAGGAGAAAGAGAAAGAGTGGTTTATTTGATATAGATAAAAATTTTGACAACTTCAAATAAAATTTATAATATACGAAGACGTACTTTCAATTTTTCCAGGAGAGGAGAAACCGATGAAGACTTTACTTGTGTTTGTGGTTGTTCTCGTAGTTTTTGTTTTTGGCGAGGCCGCGGCTAGCGACCAGACCCAGCAACAGGTCCGGGTGTCGGTCCAGCTGGCTAATGTCCGCGATATACCTTCTTTGCAAGGCGGGGTCATTTTTCAGGTTTCCCAAGGTGAAATGCTTTGGGTGATCAAGAAGGAAGGGAGTTGGTGTTTCGTTGAAAATTCGACCGGCCGCAAGGGTTACATTTCAAACAGCTTGGTTCGAGTAGTTGAATCAAGGATAGAACCAAGGGCCCCAGGTTCGCTCCCAGCCGTTCATAAAAAACCGTCAGACGGCGTTTTCAGAAATTCGGACGTGGTCGCCATGGCCAAGGCCGGATTGAGCGACAGCATCATTATCGCCGCAATCAAGCAATCGAATTCCGCGGAATTCGATTTGAGCCCGGCCGGATTGATCGCCTTGAAAAACGGCGGAGTCAGCGAGGCGGTGATTCAGGTTATAATCGACCGTAGCGGTCCGCAAAGAGATGTTGTGGTTTTAAAGGAATCTGTGGTCAGCGAGAGCCCGAAAAAAAGCGAATTGCCGCCGGCCCGGCCGCAACAGGTTCCGCCGAGTCCAACCCAGGTCAGAAATCCGAGCATTCCGAATCAAAGCGGTCCAGGACGCTTCGGCGCCGGACTCAACCTGTCAGCTGCTCCTGGCGGAGCGGTTCCGAGCATTCTCTACGATCTTAATG
>Ga0213870_1000891_pt1 | contig 13835 bp, 20 predicted proteins | sample WICALVC2017_Meta_FD_160119 | JGI IMG/M metagenome (GOLD analysis project Ga0213870, IMG submission 160119) | Freshwater microbial communities from subterranean cave lake in Wind Cave National Park, South Dakota, United States - WICALVC2017 | ecosystem: Environmental > Aquatic > Deep subsurface >... | reverse complement strand
ACTCGCGAACAGCCTTATTTATCTGGTCTGCAGAATACCCCTTTCCTATAAGCTCTTTTTTGATGTCGTCTAAAGGAACATTCTCTTCCAATTTTCTTGTGATGAATTGTTTTAAAGACATTTATCCACCATCATGCACACACCTTATCAACAAGCTTTACACATACTGTTTCTGTACCATCTATTCTTTCGACATACCCGTCAGGACATTTGAGAGATTCGTATTGCACACAAAATTCTTCACCAGTGAAGCTATCAAAAGTTATACCTGTACAGGAAGCACAAACATCATCTTCAGTGACGCTGATTTCCTCACCAAATGGTTTTATCTTGGTTGTGTCACCGACTTTAACTTGCTGCGAACCTTGGCACACTAGTTTAACACAATCGCAATTGGAGCCATCAAAAAAATTTGCTTGGTTGCTTGTTAGGCATGTTGTTTCATCCTCTAAATCAACACTTGTTTTTACAAACTCTGGTTCAATTGAAATGTCAATAGTTGATGTACTGGAGTCGAGCGAGTCTATGCCTTTATTAACCTTTATTTTGAACTCAGATTCGCAGTTTGTTGGCAACAGCTCTGATTTTGGCGGAGGATTGTATATGAAATCTGGGGTTATTTCTGGGTTAATACATATCTTGAATTCAGTAGACTTGCAGCTCTTTAACGTTCTGTCTGTTAATTCTCCATCGTTCAAATCATTATTAACGAATTCCGATTTTACCGAACCTGCGTCTGCATCCACACTATTTTGTACAGTTATCTCGGCCATAGCTTGGTCTGCTTTTTTAATCTCTTCTGCAAAAGGATCGACCGGGTTAATGAAGTTGTTTATACTGTAATCTATCAATCGTTTTAAAGGCAGTTTGATTTCTTTTGTGATTTTGTTTAACTTATTTGAAAGCTTCAGTTTTTCGCTTTCAAATTTAATTTCATCAGAAGTAGAGAAATCGAGAGAAATTTTTTCAGCATCAACAAGCTTGACATCAGCTGTGTACATAGGTATTGTGATGTCATATTCGTTTTTTATGGCTTCTGTGTAATTTTTGTTGAAGATATCGGAAGCTTCTAAGTTTAACTGCGTTTTGATGATATCTTCAATTTCTGGTGGGTTTGTTGAAAAGCATGGGTCACCAAATATTCTCCAGTAAGGCAGTTCATCCTTGGGAAATACCGGATCTATTAATGTCGAATCACATGTCCCAGAAATCCCATAAGGTCCATCTTTGTACGTTCCGTATTTTGAAGTTGAATGTGTGCCTTGATACACTGAATAAAGAGAAGCCTGTTCCATTCCCATTTCAATGAATTTCATCTGATTTACAGATTCTACTATATTTCTTTCCTGCACACCTTTGATTACAGCATGCAATTGGTATGCTATGCTGAATGAAGCTACACCTATAACTGTCAACACACTTAAAACAGATACCAATGCAACATTGATTACAGCTTTCATGTAACACCAACCCTTATGAGTTTTATAAGTGACTCTTTGTTGTAAGGCAGAACTATGACAGTGCTGAATTGTATTATGTTTGAAGCGCATATTCTTTTCAGAACTTCATCAGAAGGTTGGATACCAAATGGTTTTTCGAGTTGACCTGTAAGTATTTTCGGTATTATTTTATCAGTTCTTATGCAATAGCCTTCACCTGCTGCTTTATCGAGCCTGAGTTTTAATGGTTTTGTTGAAGTTGTTGCATCACATTTTCCGATTAGAGTATTACACGCATATCCTAATGAACAATCTGCATTTGTAGTACATGTCAAATTTTCAAAAAGTGCTCTCTCGCTCAAGATTTCATATCCGTTCTTACCATCTTGAGACAGGTAAAATAATGTTAACAAAATATGTTGTGCCTTTTCATATCCATAAGTGAAAAGTAGTTCTTTGTCTATTGTAGTTTTAATTATTGCAGGTGGCATTAGTATCCCAACTGCTAGTGCAACAGTACCTATCAGGGCGATTAATGGGATTTGTGCTATACCTTTCATTCAACCACCATAACCTTTATCCAGCCAGCACTAACAGCACCATCCGGATATCTAATCGAAACTGGGAACAATTGATGAAATCTTTTATTAACAGTCAAGAAGCTACCGCTTAGAATTTTTGTGTATCTTTCGAAACCGCAATTTTCCATATTCAATATCTCTGTTATCTTTTTAGTTTCGTCGAATAATTCTTGAGTTTTACTTTTGTCGATTAATTTAAAGCATTTTAAAAGATTGTCTTCGAGACCTCCCCTAGCTGGTGGAATTAGGGAAAACCATCCTTCGTTTTTATCTGTGTCTTTTATCAAGACTAAAGCAAATGTTTCTGGATAAGGACGTAAAGCACATAAGGAAGTTGGCGAAGGCGGGTTTCTACTTTCGCTATAACAGACTTCTATCAAGCTATTGAAGTTGACTGACTTGCTCATCATATTTGCATCAAGCTCGTCCTTATCGAACATTGATCGGTTATCTGAATAAATTAAATTCGAATTGGACATCAGAACATTTGTAAGAAGTATGGCTTTGTTTTCAAACTCATTCACTTCTATTTCTGGAGATATTTTTGTCGCTTGACCTTTGAGAATAAGCGGTAGTGTAATGACTAGTATAACTGTAGGTATCATAGCTAACCAATTGTATATCCAACTTTGCCCTTTCATTTATGCACCCCCCCTTATTTCATTTTTTGTTATTGATAGTGATTTGACTGCAAGTGGCCCGAAAGAAAGTTTAGATAAAGTCTTTGTAGGTAGTGATTTATGTTCCCCCGATTCTACGATCACATAACCGTCTTTAACAGTTACTATATACGAAGCCTCGGAAGGCAGGTTATGTGTAATAGTTATATCAATATCATCTGTAGCAACATTAACAAGAGTTAGTAAATTTGCTATCTCAACTGCCTGAGCCCTGACAGATTCTTTTGAGAGTGTGTCTTTTATATCGTCTATCATATCAGGAACTTGGGTAAACATTAAGGCTCCTATAGCTATCAAACCTACGATAGTAATGGCCTCTGTGACTATTGCCCCTTTCATAATCTTATTTGGTTTTCTAATAAATTATTAGGAACATTTTATATAGCCTATTCTTGACTTGCATTCTTCACAAGTCGGTTCATTTATATTAATACCTTCTCGACCACAATCTGTGGGTTCTTTAGTTGCCCACCAATCCGGTAGTTCTTGATTCCTACCCCAGTCGCTGCAGTAACTGATTGTTTTTGATGTACAGCTAGCTTGACTTGTACCAAATTTTGTCGTATCTATCCAACCCCAGAAGATGGCTACGATGAAGAAAAGGGATATAGATATGACAGCTATCAGAAAAACTGCTTGGACTGCTATTGCTTTGGTCATAATAATATTTTATCTCTAATTTAATAAATAATTTCAGGATGTATAAAAAACTGCTTCATTGCAATAACTTTAGGGATATAATAAAATTAGGAATGTAAGAAATTAAGCTCCTACTGCACTACATCTCTCCGTTAATACTTGTTTTGATGCAACATTGTCAGGGAATGCTATAGCTGATCCAGTAACCTGCTTCAGACAGACATTATCATTCTCATTTTTAAATATACCATTATCTGGTGGTAGGTTTGTAGAATAGCCTCCTGAAATCCATCTTTGACAACTTTGGAGAAAGTCTGTTCTGCATTGCTGTGAAGCTACACCCCCACCAAACTGTCCTCCAGAAACAAAAAACCAGTAACCTATTAATCCGATAACTCCAACACCCAGAAGAATAGCTATAATATAAGGCACCGCAACAGCTTTCATCGTTTTCACTTAACTTTATATTTGTTTCGGATAGTATTTAAATATATTACAGAACTTAATTTATATTTAGTAATTCTCTGGCAACCCTTTCATCAGTAGAAAGTGAACCATCGTTGTTGAAGTCTATATATGCAGAAATACCAAGAGCACTTATTTGCTTATCTAACCCAGACACTGTTATTGTATTCGAACATCCTCCATTACTGATTGTACACTTCCCTATTTCAAATAAATCTTTTTGAAAGATTATATTTTTTCCATCACATGACGGAGGAAACCCACTAACAGTAGCAGTAAATGTGACAGTAGCAGTAGATGTTGTTTCTATAGTTTTTTCCACAGGATTTGGACTAAGAGTAAGGGAAATAGAAACAGATTGTAATCCTGATAATGTGCATGAGGGGATATTTCTGTTCACTGCACCAACGACCATGATCCAATATTTTGATCACCTACCTCACACGTATATTTATTACTACCAATTGTTACTGCTGGTGTTGGTAGGTCTTTATTATCTAGTTTACAAGTTCTCCATAGACCTTCATTATCGCATAATAATCCGTATTTTATAATAAATATATCTTCTGGTACTAACAGATTGCATTTGCTTGGTGTTTGTGGTCTTCCATCTTTCAGTTTGCAGTCTTCTACACGGTTTATAGTGTTGCCAAAGACAAATGTCTCTACGTCCCTCCTAGAGTCTTCACAAAGTGCTTCGGGTCTTACACTTGGACCTGATTCACAATAGCAATTAACAGCTGAAAAAACACCCTTTTTACTTGTGTAACACTTGTCTGAAAGTCCTTCTCTGATAAACGTGCAATCCCGTGTATCCCCCAAATTTTTTGTATTCTCCTTTTCTTGATTACAATTTTTAGTAACTACTTTTCCACTTAAACAATTTTGTAACGACTTACAGCTGTCTTGGAATAATGTGCCTGGTTTCACGTAATAAACGAATGCCTCGTCTCTGGTATCTGGTTTTTGTGAATCCAGTCCAATCTCATCAACAGTATAAATAATGCAATTGGTTCGGTAAACTGTTGGTGAACTATCAACCATAAAATATGCAAAATAGTTATCTCTTCCAACGGTGATAAGACCACCTGCTGTCGAATGTTCAATCTTTTGTATCGGATTACGATCAATGTATATTGAAAAAACCTCGGGGAGTGGTTTGTCACCTGGATCCAGTTTCAAATAAAGAATCTTCTCCTTGTCTGGTACCCCTAGTCCAGCAAACTTGTCCATCAACCATCCAATCAAATCAATCCCGAAAGCCTTCAATAAAAAAGACATCCCGACAATGATAACAGCTATCATCAAGAATAGCTTCATTATCGCATCGATAGCCATCGATTTTGACATTAATAGTAATTAGCCGGTAGAATAAATAAGTAATCAACAACCACCAGGTACCAATGGTAAATCTTTAATGATGCATAGAACAAAATTCTTCAAACCTTCTAACAATACACCACCAAAGAATGCAAATATCTTCTCGTGAAAATACCAAATAAGAATCAACGCTGTTACAGCAAACACAAGAGCTATCACAATTCTTAATGTTTCACCAAACGTTCCTTTCATTTAACCGCCTTGAACTTTCTGAGACAACTGATATGCAGATAATAGAATCAATAAAGTTATCGCTAGCATAATTATAAACCACATGATAAATGCATTAATTGCCCCTTTCATAATCTTATTTTGGATTTCAAACTATTAACTTCTCTATATAATTTCTATAGGTATTTCTTTTACTCCTTTAAAATCAGGGTCTCCAGAATAGAATTTCTTGCTTTTGGTTAGAATAGCTGTAGATAAATGAATACAATCAGAGTAAGAAAGCTCCTTTGTATCATTTTTGTAATACTTTAATCTAAGATTTGCTGCTCTTTCAGCGATTTTTCTATCGACATTTACAATAACTACTGAAGGATCTGTGACTATTTTACGAAGAAATTCACGTGTATTCTTCTTGCCTCGTTTTTTAGTAGCTTTATATTTTACCTCCATCAGAACTATGGGACTTATGATTTTTGTTTGCTTACTAAGTATCAGTTTTCTACATTTTTCATATTTAGAACCTGTTGTAAGATATTCTAAAAAAATCCAAGAATCTAAGTAAATCATTCAACTTTACTCCACTCTTTCTTACTTTCTTTTATCATTTGCTTTATTTCTGCTTCAGTAAAAAGAGGACCTTCTTCCCGAATTCTTTCCAAATCTTTTAGTGGTCCTTTCAACTTTGGCATCATGACAACATCTCTACCTTCTGGAATGAACATTACCATTTTCCCTGGTTTTAAACCTAGATGTGTTCTAATAGATTTAGGTATAGTTATCTGACCTTTTGACGTCAACCGAGCTTCCTCAAATTTCATTAAATCACCTACTAAATAATTGGAGTAAGGAATATTTAAACTTTTCCTTACTTATATCTTTTCAAACTATTAACTTCTCTATTGATATCACAGAAGTGAACATATAGTATGTGAGTAAAAGCGTGATGAAATAGACTATGCCGCTGTACAAGAGAACTTTTGAAATTGTTAATCTTTTCAACAAACTTTCTTCCCCGTTTGTAATTGTGCTTAATGTAATTGCGATTATCGTCACTATCTCAACAAGATATATCCCAACAATCAATTGAAATCCATGAATTGGTATGATGGCACTTAAATTTACTATTGACGATACAACATCTGTACCAACGCCACCAGCTGGTCCTAATGAAGATCCTATGCCTGAATAAATAGAAGTTAATGCTTCGCCCAAAGTAATTAATAACCGAGTCATTATAGCTGCAATGGTGACTACAACCCCTGCGCTCAAAGGAGCTAGAATAATACTCTGTATGCTCATCGTCGATGTCACTTCATCCATCATGTTTTTCAAATCCTCGTCAACCTCATGCATGTCTTTCATATACTTGGAAATGATGACCATTGATTTTGATGCGCTTTGCATTCCTTTTTTCGAAGTTTCAACTATGATGTGCATTGTAGATTCGATTATGCTTGATGGATAATAAATGATTGCCCCGTATGTTTTGTCAAAAATGGCATTTTCAAATGTCAGACCAAATGTTTCTATGTTGTACAATATTCTATCGAAGAATTGCGCAATTTTTAGGTTTTTTATATCTTCTTTTATTCTTCTTAAGGCTGTTTCTAATGGAGTGCCTCGAAATACCATGCTACCTAACTGGAACAATGCCTCAGCAAATTCACTTTCTATATCTGCGATTTCTTTTCTTATTTTCAACTTTCTCTTGACAGAGAGATAGCTGTATATTATAATACCTAAGAATAGTCCTAATGTAATTAGCATTGAGTACGCGAGTAAGCTGAAACTGAAAAGTCCCTTCTCTCCAATTATGTTGATTAAACCTAATCCTATCAATGGTAAAGAAACTATTAACGGGATAATGTAAGGTTTTTCATAAAATTTGACTACAGAAAAATCTGGATGCCTGCTTAAATCTGGCTGGTGCAGGCTGTAGGGTCTTTTTTCTAAATAACTGTTCATGAAAAGGAAAACTATCAAAGGAAGAAAGAAATCGTAACCTATTACGAGGAAGACAGGTTGGATTAATTCAGGAAGAAACAAACTAACTATCGGAAAAAAGACTAAGCCTATTATCGGTAAAAGAATTCCTAATGCATTTAAAATTGTAACAGGTTCTTTCAATTGTCTGGCGTATAGTCTCATTCTTTCTTTAGTGCCGCCGAGCATGACAGAAACTGCTTCATCTAGAAATCTCTCTCTTTTTTCTTGAGATTCTGCACCAGAATTTTTGATAAGATATATGGATTCTGAGAATTCTTTACTGTCTCTCTTCCATTTTCCAATAAATGAATCGAGTGCATCTTCAATTTTATCATATTTTCTTGTGTAAACACTCCAGAGTAATTCTCGCAAGTCTATAGATAGTGATCCTTTCAAGTTTCTTGAAGCAAATCTTATTGCGTTTTCTAAATTAGGTGATAACTGCATTGCTATGCTCATGTAGATTGTTGCAAGGACCATTTCTGATGATGCGTTTATTCTAAATACAGTTGCATAGTGATTTGGGTAGGTAACTAGAAAGAAAAACGCTATTACAGCTAAGATGAGTGACAGAATAATCGAGGAGGATGTAAATGAGTTGAGTATTACAAGTGCTATGAGGGAAATGATGAAAACCGATAAAGTCGCTAATAAAGACAGTGAGAATGCACCTTTTGGAGTTATCTTCAGGTGGGAGAACTCGATTGATTCTTTATATTTTTCTGCAAGACCTTTGAACGGAGGCGATATTGGTAGAATCTTTTCTGATATCTGACATAACCTCTCGTAGAAAGTGAGCTTCTTGGCTAGTTGCTCTTCCCTAAGGAATTTTTCATATTCGCGGGAAATTATTGGCATTAATTAGAATTTGATTTAGAGAAGGATTAAGATTAGGTGCAGCTGGCGCCTGACAATGCTTTCCACTTAGGAATGAATAAGCAGTATTTAGACCAATCGCTTGGCACATCCTTGCAAACTTCCTTCACCTTGTTACAAGCGTCTGTTGTTTGTGATGCACAATATTCTGCTTTTCTTGCCGTACATTCTGCTTCTTTACCTACACTTGCTCCTTTGCCACCAGAAGAAACGAACCAGTAAGCTAGAACTGCGACTACTACAACACCGATAATTAAAGCTATGATGTAAGCCACTGGCATTGCTGCTTTTCTCATAATCACCCTACTTCTATACCTATAGTTTTGCAGTCATTTTGTGATTCTTTTGCCGTACATTTATCCCAATCGAACCCCTGAGGTTTATCTCCTGATTTTCCACCTTTTATGAGCCATTGATTACAAAATGAAAATAATTTTGCTTGGCATTCTGCTTGAAAACCTCCTGTAGTAGTTTTACTAGATTGATTAATAAACCAATATGCTAGTATTCCTATTACTATAATACCTAAGATAAGTGCTATTACATAAGGTACAGCTACAGCTTTGTATGTCATAAAATAAATTAGAACTCTAAGAATAAAATATCACTGCATTCTGCAACATTTTCTTGAGTCAACCCCAAAATTACCCTGACCACAATCAACTTCATTTGTAGAACATTTTGCTGAAGTGAACGTACAAAAACCTGTATCGCATACATTATTTTCTTGGGTCGATTTCACTTGTTGAGCAGTATTACAAAAAGAATTTTTATCTGACGGCTCAAAACCACAACTTCTATCCCATCCTCTAAACCCTTTACAATAAGAAAACTTCATAGCATCGCATTCTGCTTGTTTACCTGACATTATAGTCTTTCCCCCTTGGAAAACAAACCAATAACCTAATAAACCAATAACAACAATTCCAAGAACTAATGCAATCACATAAGGTATAGCCACAGCTTTCATTTAAACAATCCTTTTCTTAAACCATTCCAACCATTTGTCGTAAATCATCTTCGAATCTAGTCCACCAACTTCCTGACGAACTTGTTCTGAAATAAGATGAAACATCGAATTTGATTCAACTATAGTTTCAGCTTCGAGAATGTTATCTTTACCTGATTTACTTGCCAAATCAACCATCGTTTCTTTTATCTTCGTCCTTAATAGAATGTTATCCCATACCGCATCCCATTGTCCATGCCATTCTCTGACTCGCCTAGCAATTTCATTCAGTACTTCCGATTCACCATCAATCAAAGTATCCGTTGGTTTTAACTTGTCCTCCTTTGCAGAATACTCCATCAAATTAACAAATCCTCCTTCATCTAACGGATCATTCTTCCATTGCTTTCTAACTTCTGTTAGTTCTGTTACCCTTCTGAATCTATGCAGACCATCCGGAGATTTCAATTGATTACAAACAGTGATTAAATCCAATGCCTTGAAGCTTGTTGGGGGAACACCTAAATCATGAACAACCCTGTCATAAACACCATATGCCGATTCTCCGTGTACAGTACCTGCGACGACGTTAGCCATCGCACCTATCCTCATTGCCTCAAAAAGTGCAATGGCCTCGACTGACCTTACCTCACCGATGATTAAAACAGAATCGCCTAATCTTAATGCTGTTCTTAATGCTTCAGCAGCAGGCAGTTCAATTTCTACTCTTGTAATTACAGAGCGGGATTTCATTCTTTCAATATTGTATCCTAAATTCCGAATTTGTGGGACACTAATCTCTAATGTGTCTTCGATAACAAGGACTCTGAATTTCGGCATTATCTCGAGTATCAATGAATTGAGAACAGATGTTTTTCCTGATCCTCTTCCACCTGCGACTAGCAGTGCCCTTCCACCGTCGATGATAAAACTCATCAAACCTGCATAAAGTGAATCAAACATTTTATTTTTTATGAATAGGGGGAACGTCCAAGGTTTTTCTCTATGCCTTCTGAATGCAAAACCCAATCCTTCTGGTGATAATGTTCTTGTGATAGCTGCGACTCTAGCTCTTCCACCGGGGACCATCAATTCGGTATCTAAAACAGGGTTTGACTCGTCTAATGGTCTGCCTGAATACAATCTAAATCTTGTCGCCCATGATTCTGCATCTTCGCTTGTTGGAATTAAGTTTGTTTCACATTCCTCGAAATCAGAATGGTTGATGTATATGGGCGTAGTACCGATAGGCGAATTAACAAATATATCCTGAATCTTTTCGTCAGATAACAATAGTTCCAAAATACCAAAGCCTGCTGTATATCTTGATACAATTATGGCAAGCTCTTCTATTTCAGCTGCTGTAAGATTCACATTCATGCTTCGGGATATATCACGTATCAAGTCTCTTCCCAAGTTTTTGAAGAGTTCCCGAGATCTTTCTGGTTCTACTGCTTCAGCCTCTGTGGGTCTGTGGGCTGCCAGATATCTTCTTGTTGAATCTAATATAGTGTATTTTTCGTCACTCAGAACAAACTCTTTCGGCGTTATATGATACAGATGTCGAACTTTTGTAGGTAGCTTGTATACCTCAACAACCGCACCTTGAAGAGAATATTTCACTAACAGCCTTGCACCTTTTGGAATTGTTAACATGAATCTTGTCAACATGAAATTTGGTCTTACTGTTGGTGAAAATAGTTCGCGATATATATCCCTACTACCAATCTGGTAGTTCTGAAGAATCGGCAAGGCTTTCTGGATTAACGTACACCCCTCGAGAATATTTTTAATCGGAATCAATGCATTATCCAAATACTGGGTGAAACAGATTTTTTGTTCAAATGGAGCTGTCCCTTCCAAAACTTTATTCGCATTACCCATCTTGACTATCCGCAGATAAGCGCCGATAGGATCCTTTCTTAAGACTTCCAAAATTAGAAATTGCAAATCTGCCAATCTTCTCGAGAAAAGTTTTTCACATTGAGGTGGACCGAGATTCTTTAAACTAATTATCTTGTCTATATTCAGAATTCTATTGTAAGCATCTGCAATCTCACGCAACATTTTTGTTTGTTCTGCATCATATTCATTTTCACGCGTTTCAAGCAGAATCACTCTGTTAGCATCACTTGCTTTTAATAATGTGTCGATAACAATAGCCATAGTCGCATCTGAGTCTTCTATGCTTGGTGCTATCGCCCAGTTTATGCAATTTATTCTCAAAGCACCGTCAACGACGTCATATTCAACAGCCATAGCTCACTATTAATTTATTTGCGTAGTTAAACAAATCTTTTATAATGGCACTACCAACTTTACCATCATTACCCTTTGAAAGACATGATAAGGAAGAAAGAACGTTAACAGCTGAACTTGTTAAAAGAATAAACGAAGATACAAGAAGGATCAGGATTATAGAGCAGAGAATTGATAGACTGGAGAATTCTATAGAATCCATCCAGGAAAATACATTAACGCAATTGACCGATTTGAAACTTGCGCTTGAAAAAATAAATAACAAAATTGTTTCTGTATCTGAAAAATTGGTGAATATAGAAGGGGAAATTTTACGATTGGGTAGGGAATTGTCAAAAACCGCGACTAAAAGAGAATTAAAACAAATGGAAACCTTCATTGACTTGATAAGTCCTATCACAGCTAAGTTCACCACAAAAGACGAAGTAGAAAATATGATTGAAAACAGAATTCCGAAGAACAAAAAAGCTTAGGATTATATTACTTTAAAAGGAAATTAGTAATAGTGAAACAATGGCTTTACCATTTTTGAAGAGTACTCTGTCTAAAGGAAAAGGCTCGATACCTGTCGAACGAGTAAGGGATTTGACCGGCAGGGGATTTTCCGAAATTGAACTGATTGATGTCCTGAGAAAGGAAGGCTACTCACCTGAAGAGATTGATAATGCATTGACACAGAATTTGAAATTTGCTGCAACCACACCACAATCAATGGAATATTCTAGAACTGAGCCTGCTTTACCGACGCTGGAACAGATTGTACCGAAACAACAAACACCACAGATACCAGAAACTTCCCTCCCTCAAGAATATTATCAAGGTTACCAGCAGAATTATCCTACTGAAGAATATGTTGATTATGTAGTGCAGGCAAGGATGGGGGAGATAACCCAGAAGATTACCGAGTTCTCTGTAAAGGCTCAGGAGATTGAAAGGAGGGTACAAGAAGTGAGCGACAGGATAAGTGAGATAATGAGTCTGAGGAATGCTGAGCAGACGCAGATTCTAAGCAAGATAGAGATTTTCAAGGAAGGTGTTGGTGATATCGAAACAAGAATTGGCGGCTTGGAAAAGGCATTTAAGGAAACGTTACCATCATTGATAGAATCTGTCAGAGGTTTAACTGATCTTGTGCAGAGATTAAAGAGAGAAGCTTAAGTTTTACGCAAACAAATTATAGTTAGATATACATGGCTTTCCCAATTGAGAATTTTCTTTCTCCTAATATGACGAACATGTTAGTCACTCTAGTGATTCCTTTTCTGATATTTTTTACTATCCTCTTCGTGGTTTTAAGTAGAACAAAACTTTTTAATCGAGGTGTTTCATTTGTAATTGCAATTGGTCTTACTATAATGATTTATGCCCTCAGACCCGACACGTTTGCTTTTCTTGCGTCTTATTTGTTTCAGATAGGTGTAATCGGTTCGATAACTGCCTTTCTTATGATCTTTTTTGTATTCCTATGGTTTTTTGTTAAAGGCGGAATTAGAATTGCTAAAGTCATCGGCGGGGATCAACAAAAATTACAGGAGCTGGAAAAATTGGAACAAAAACTTCAAAAGAAATATTATTCTGGTGGTGTTTTTGGATCAAGTGTTGGACAAAGGTTGTCAATATCTAAAGAGTTGGAAGGGATAGAGAAGGAGAAGAAATTTTTATTGGCGAAGATGAAACGATTAAGGTAATTAGTTACAGTATGTTTAAATTTTTACTAAACCAAATTATTGAAAGATACAATGGCTAACATTTTTCAGATTGCGGTAGAAAGACTTGTTGATTTGGGATTCTATAATTTCCTACTGCCTTTCATATTATTCACGACTGTATTGTATGCTGTGCTGAGAAAAACTCAGATGTTAGGTGATTCACCGATAATCCATGGCATTGTTTCAGTCACGGCAGGGCTGTTTGTATTTGGTACTCCAGTAATTTTAGGAGCTGATCTATCCGGAGGCTTGACAGCATTTTTGACACAAGGGGTTATAATGATTCTAGTTGTTGTAGTTGGACTTTTGATTGGAAGTTTCTTCGTTCCAAATCTAACTGAAAAGTTGCCAGAGATATTCCAGAAAGGCGGGCCGGTTGCATGGATCGTCTGGGCTACTGTAGGGCTTGCAGCCGCTTTTGGTTTATTCTCATTTGTACAAAAGCCTATACAAAAGGCGCTATCACTAGCTAACATTCCCGGTGAATTGATAACGATAACGGTAGTTCTTGCTATAATTTTCATTGTATTCCTGATTGTGGCTATGGCTGGAGGAAAGGAGGTTAAGTAATGCCCACATTTTTCGAGATTGCAATATTGAAACTGCAGGGTTTGGGGTTCTTCACGTTCCTTTTACCATTCATTCTAACAGCTGCCATAATTTACGGTGGCTTGAGAAGAGCGCAATTGTTCGGAGAACCT
>Ga0213870_1000890_pt1 | contig 13873 bp, 13 predicted proteins | sample WICALVC2017_Meta_FD_160119 | JGI IMG/M metagenome (GOLD analysis project Ga0213870, IMG submission 160119) | Freshwater microbial communities from subterranean cave lake in Wind Cave National Park, South Dakota, United States - WICALVC2017 | ecosystem: Environmental > Aquatic > Deep subsurface >... | reverse complement strand
CATCTATACTGATACCAAGTTTTTTTTCAATAGCGCCTATTGTTTTTCCTTCTTTTCCGATGATTTTTGCAATATCTTTTTCTGGAACGTTGATTATGGCTTTATTATTTCCCACAAGCTGGATTTTACACTCATAGCAGAATTTTAGCAATTCATTTTCAATTGCTTTTTTGGCTAATTCTTTGATTCCATCATATTTTGTGTCTTCTTCTGCTTGCACAACTACGGTTTGCTCTCCATAACTATAAATCTCGTATTCTAGTTCATTAGTTTCAAAGTCCCTTACTTCAACTACTGGTCTAGCTAGATCACTTTCCGTCATTCCTGTTGGTACTTTAACAGTCATCTTGATACTTAATACCTTTCCAATATTTCCTTTTTCAATAAACAATATAGTGTCCAATATACTAGGAATTAATCCAATATCAAGCCTGATAATAAATCTCTGTACAGCGTCTATTGGGCTACTTGAATGCAAAACACCCAGCACATTGGAACCTGCCAGTCTCAAATCACTATAAAGTTGAAAATCTGGCGTATCACGCATTTCATCAAAAATAATAGTATCTGGCCTGGATAGAAATAAAATATCATGAATTTCCTCATGAGAGGCAAAGTTCTTGCTGTACTGCGTAATTTCATCATCTAGTTGTAAATCCCTTGGACTTTCAATAGTTTTGACAACCTTTCGCTGCTTTAAATAAAATTCAGCAAAGGCAGACGCTATCGTTGAATTATGTGTAACCGTAAAATCTCCTAAACAGTATAAACCATCACCACTTAATTCAAAACCATAATATTCACCCATTCCTTCGTACTTTACTTTTATACCAGTTCTCAAAACATTTTTGACTTGTTTTCTTTCGGAGCCAATTTTCCTTTTTACTCTTGTAGGAATCAACGGTATAACACCAGAGAGGCTTATTCTGTAATACCTTTTGTTCTTGACAAATTTTTCTTTGCTATATGTAGCAAATCCCAAAGATCTTGCCAAAAACAATATATCTTCTTTTAGTTTTTTATACTTTGTAGTTATTTCAAAATAGCCTGATTGTAAACTGCCATCAGTATCAAGTAATCCAGCCAAAACCTGTAGTCTAATCGTCCTATTATTAATTTTATAGTTATCAGGAATATGCTTATTATTCATGAGATTTAGCATTCTCATTTTGTTTAATACGGGATTTAGCATGGTAACTATACCGCCAATTTTTCCGCTTGATAAAGCATAAGTTTGACATATCCCAGTTTTATACGAATGTTGTTTTAGTACCAATCCATTTTCTTCGGCATATTCGTCTAAAAATCCTAATATTTCTGGTTCTGAATTAGCTACCCGTAAACTAGCTGAAATACCATCTCCTAACCATACACCTAAAAAATAAGGATCAACTGGCACGGGTTTCTCGTAGAATTCTATAGAAGTTCGATAACCCCTGCATCTTCCTTTATAGTGCTTACTGCGATTTATAAATTCTTTAACTGCTATGTTTACTGTTTTTTCGTTATAATGATTATTAAATTTCAAAGAAAGTATATGATTTTCATTAACAATATAAGAATCGCCTTTAACAGGGGTTATTCTATAAAGCTTACCGTACCCATTAGTCGTACTTATTACCCTTCGTGGCTTAGAATCGGGTCCCATAATAAGGTCTCCAGATTCTATATCCTGCACCATTTTGATTGATCCGTCAAACATTAGTATAGAAGTATTTTTACCGTGACACTTGCCACTACCAGGTTCCCCGGCTATAATAACTCCTTTTGCTTTGCTTTTCATTCTTTCAAATAATGTTTGTGGGAGTTTATACTCCTCCAATTGCACTTTTTTTAAAGGTCTGACAATAGTCATTTCCCATCCATCGCTTAATGGTGGCTTAACAATAACAACTCTGTAATTTCTGCTTTGTACTATTGTGCTTCCTCTTCTAGAAATTTCAACAAATGTTTTTGGGTCTATTCTGCTTTTTTCAATAACCTCTTTGGCCATTTCTTCTATCTCTTCTTTAGTTGATTTTTTATTGTCAACCTTTACTAAATCCCATTCTCCTGGTTTTCCTTTTTTAGCGCATGCGTAAGAATCTTCTTTGAGATGTACACTCATTGTATTGTTGTCAAAATATTTTTCAATTTCTAATTTTTCTTTAGGTTCTTTTCTTTCTAGATGTATAACTTCTAAACCAAAAGCCTTTCCAGATTCTGATTGAACGAGATCGCCAGTAATTAAAATTGCTTTTTCTTTATACGCAATTTCTCTTATTAATGCGTCAATTTCACCAGATTTTGCTAATTTTATTTGTGATTCATTTGGTCTGTCGCCTATGAATTGTATTTTTATTTCTTTATAATTTCTCATTTCTTGTATTTCTTCTAAACCAAGAAATCCTATTTCAAGTCCTCTGTTTGCCTGATTCTCTAGTTCAGCAATAACCGCATGCGGAATTAAGACAGTTCCCTTTATTTTTTTCTGTTTAACAAGTTCAGTTATTGCTTTTTCAATAAGTGCAGATGTATCTACAACATATTTTTTTTCTTTCATAATATTTTCTCCATCGAAATCTTTTTAAATGTAAATGTTTAATTGGTTTTAGAGGTTAGATAGCTAAGAAAGAGGACTTATGTTATCTAACCTGTAAAGAAAGGTTGTTTATAAAGACTTCTAATTTAAATTTTCCTTGCAAAAAGTAGCCATCCCGTGTGCATTAAACCGTGATGTTTAGGTCTTACTTTTAATTTTTCAACAAGCCATTCTCTTTCAATATTTTCTAGAACAGTTTCCAAATAAAATCCTTCTAAATGTTTGACACATGCTATAACTTGATTAATGTTAGTTAAATAACATACTAAGAAACCACCAGATTTTAATTTTTTTCTTGCATGATGAAATACATTCCAAGGGTCTAATATGTCCAGAGTAATTAAGTCTAAGTTTTTTTCATCAATACCGTTTTTTATATCTTTATTTTTTAGCTTTATTTTTATCCCTAGAAAATTTAAATTATCTTTTGCTATTTTAAAAAATTCTTTATTTTTTTCATAACTAACAACATTCTTACTTATTCTTCCCAAAAAACTAGCCAAAACCCCACTCCCAGAACCAACATCAACAATCTTACTATTCTGACCTATTCCAGTATAAGCAATAATCTGTCCGATATCTTTCTTATTTAAAATAGCAGGTCCCCTCTTTATTTTTTCTAATTTATCCAAAAAATCAGCATCAAAGACCAAAAAATCATTTCCTAAATTACTTTTAACAACACCATTCTTTATATCTTTACTTCTTATTACACCTAAAGATGTATGTAAATCTCCTCTTTCCCATAAATATTTATTCCCATTTTTATCAATAACAAGCTTCATAATAAATCAACTAAGTATCCTTTTAAAATATTTTATTGTTTCATTAAGGCCCTCTTCTAATGTAACCTTAGGTTCCCAATTTATTTTTTCCTTTGCTAATGTTATATCTGGTTTTCTCTGTTTTGGATCATCCTCAGGAAGTTTTCCAAATACTATTTTAGAATTTGTTCCAGTTATTTTCACTACTAAATTAGCTAAATTAATTATACTAAACTCATTAGGATTTCCTAAATTTATAGGTCCAGTTTCATTTGAATCCATCATTTTAATAAGACCATCAACCATATCTGATATATAACAAAAACTTCTAGTTTGCATTCCTGATCCATGAACTGTTATATCCTTGCTTTGCAAAGCCTGTACAATAAAATTAGAAACAACTCTTCCATCATTAATTGCCATTCTAGGTCCATAACTATTAAATATCCTAACTATTTTAACATCTAGATTATGTCTTCTTTTATAGTCCATCACTAATGTTTCAGCCGCCCTTTTACTTTCATCATAGCAAGCCCTAATACCAATAGGATTCACATTCCCAAAATAATTTTCACTTTGAGGATGTACTAAAGGATCACCATAAACTTCTGAGGTTGAAGCTTGTAAGAATCTGCAATTATTTTTTTTACACAATTCAAGCATGTTTTTTGCACCAAGTATACTAGTTTCTAAAGTTTTAATAGGATCTCTTTGATAGTGAACAGGAGATGCAGGGCATGCTAAATTATATACTTGATCTACTTTAATATCAAAAAGATCAACAATATCTCTTTCTAATAATTTAAAATTCGGATTATTAATCAGATGTTTTATATTTTCTCTAGAACATGTATAAAAATTGTCCAAACAAAAAACTTTATACAATTTATTAAGCAAAGTTTCACATAAATGACTTCCTATAAATCCAGCTCCACCAGTAACTAATATTTTCATTATACATCAATTTTATTTACTTTGTGTAATTTGTTTTCTCCCGATAGGATAATACTCAAAACCTTTCTTTTCCATAGACCCAGGATCATATAAATTTCTACCATCAAATATTATAGGATTTTTTAATCCTTTTCTAATTATACCAAAATCTGGCGATCTGAAAATATCCCACTCAGTAGAAATTATTAAAGCATCAGAACCACTAATAACGCCATATTGACTATCAACAATCTCTAATCTTCTATAATCAATTAATTGATTTAATTCTCTTCGCGCATTTTCATTAGCCCTAGGATCATACGCGATAATTTTTGTACCTTTTTCAGTCAATATTTTAATAAGTTCAATTGCTGGAGATCCTCTAACATCATCTGTTTCAGCTTTAAAGGCCATACCCCATAAACCAAATTTTAGACCTTTAATTCTCTCTTTACTAAATCTAGAAATTACTTTATTTGCTAAAACTTTTTTTTGTAATTCATTTCTAACATAAACTCCTTCTAAAAGTGTAGATTCTAGTTTATATGACCTCATTAAATCAATTAAGGTTGGTAAATCTTTAGGAAAACAACTTCCCCCAAAACCTTGTCCAGGATATAAATAATGCATCCCAATTCTAGAATCAGATCCTATCCCGATTCTTACTTCTTCTATATCAGCACCAACAATCTCTGCAAAGTTTGCTATTTCATTTATAAAAGAAATTCTAGTTGCTAAATAAGCATTAGCAGCGAGCTTAGAAAGTTCAGCAGAAGCCGTGCTCATGTATCTTACACCACTCATTGTTTTTCTTAAAAATGGGCCATATAATTCATCAAAAGTATGTTTAACTTCATCTAATGTATCAGTTCCAATAATAATCCTATCTGGTCTTTTCATTCCTTCAACAGCTTTGCCCTCTACTAAAAATTCAGGATTTGAAACCACAAAGACATTATTTTTAATCTTCTCGCAAAAATAATTTTGTAAATCTCTACTGGTCCCAACAGGTACAGTACTTTTTACAATAACAATTTTATTTTTATCATCAAGATTATTTACAATATCCTCTGTAGCATTCCACAAGTATTCTAAATTCATTTTTCTATTATCCAAAGGGGTTCCAACAGTCAAAAATATTAAATCAGATTCTTTTACAGCTTGTTGCGCATCAGAACTAAATTTTAATAATGGAGTATCAGAACTAGATTTTGTAACTTGTTCTAAAATACTCTCTAAGCCTTCTTCGTGGATAGGAATTTTTCCCAGTTTAAGCATATCAATTTTTTCTTTATTTATATCATAGCATATAACCTGATTTCCTTTTTCTGCTAAACAAGCCCCAGTTACTAAACCTACATAACCGGCACCAAAAATTGAGATTCTCATAGAACCTATTTTCCTATAGATCATTTAAAAAAGTTATTATAATGAAAAATGAGTTTGCGGGGAACAGGATTCGAACCTGCGTAGGCACTAAGCCACTAGTTCTTGAGACTAGTCCGTCTGGTCTTTCTTTTCCTAGGTTTTCTTTTCAAAAGAAAAGCTATTTGACCGCTCCGGCATCCCCGCGTAGTAAGAATAAGGATTAATGTGGTTTTAAAATTATTCTCTTCCAAAATTATATATTTAAATATTACTACTATAGAATAATAAAAATAGAAAGATTTATATAAAGTAGAAGTTTAGGGTGAAATATGGAGAGCATTATTAAACTGGATAAAGTTAAGAAATATTATGAATTAGGGGAAGTAATAGTGCCTGCAGTAAATGGAATTTCTTTAGATATTAGAAAAGGGGAATTTATTGCTATAATGGGCGCATCTGGTTCAGGAAAATCTACATTAATGAATTTGATAGGAACTTTAGATGTTCCAACTACTGGAAATATTTTTTTGAATAAAATAAATCTGGAAGGAATATCAGAATCGGAGTTAGCACAATTAAGAGGAAAAAAATTAGGTTTTATTTTTCAGACATTTAATCTTGTACGTTCACTTAATACTTTAGAGAATGTTATGCTGCCGTTGGCCTTTCAAAATATCCCTAGGGAAGTTAGAAGAGAAAAGGCCATTTCAATTTTAAATCAAGTTGGGTTAGGGAAAAGACTGAATCATTTACCTTCAGAATTGAGCGGAGGAGAAATGCAGAGGGTTGCTATTGCAAGGGCATTAGTGAATGATCCGGAGATAATTTTAGCAGATGAGCCAACAGGAAACTTGGACTCAAAGACAGGGAGAGAAATAATTAATTTACTAGATTCGCTTAATAAGAAGGGGAAGACAATAATACTTATTACGCATGATAATGAGGTTGCTAAATCTGCACAAAGGGTTGTTAAGATAAAGGATGGTAAATTATTAAAATGAAAGAAAAAGTTATGATGTTTTTTATTATATTGATTTTAATAGCAGGATTAGTGATGGCAGAGCGCGGAATAGCGGTGGTATCAGTTACATCAACAGATGTAAGACCTGGCGAGACATCAGAAATAAAAATAGTTTTAGAAAATCAAGGAGAAGAAGATATTGATAATGTGGCTGTGGCTCTTGATTTATTATCAGATCAATTGCCCTTTGCTCCTGTGGGATCTGCTGCTGAGAAAAATATTGATAGAATAAAAGAAGATAGAAAGGAGAGCGTGGTGTTTCAATTAGTGTCTTTACCAGATGCAAAACCACAGATATATAAGATTCCGTTAAAAATTAGATATGACGGCAATGAAGAGTCTACTGTGATAAGTATCAGAGTGAGATCAGAACCAGTTTTGGAGGTTGCCATAGACGAATCAAAGATTTTCAAGGTTGGGGATACAGGAGAAATAATAGTAAGATTTGTAAATAAGGGACTAGCAGATATAAAATTTTTATCTGCTGAGATTATAACGTCTGGGGATTATGATGTATTATCTGCTTCAAGTGTTTATATAGGAAATATAGAGCCAGATGATTTTGAAACTGCTTCATTTAATATACATTTAAATAGAAAAATAGGCTTTATTCCAATAAAATTAGAATTTAGAGATATAAATAATCAGATTTTTAGAAGAACAGAATTTTTAAATATAAATATTTTTACAGAAGATGAAGCTAGCAGATTAGGATTGGTTAAAACAAATAATCTTCCTTATATTATAAGTGGTGCTATTATCATTGTAATATTGCTGTTGGTTTTCCGTTTTATAAGAAAAAAAAGAAGGGCAAAAAGATTAGGAATTTGAATAAAATAAAATGCTTTCGGATTATTTTCTTTTGGCCATAAATAGTATAACACATAGAAAATTAAGATCGTGGTTAACAATAATTGGTATTATAATCGGAATAGCATCTATAGTTGCTTTGATTTCTTTATCTCTGGGATTAAAGGCAACTGTAGAGGAACAATTTAGGGCATTTGGTTCAGATAGAATTCTTATTTCCTCAAGAGGGTTTCAAGGTCCAGGAACAATTTCTGAAGGATTAACTGATAAAGACGTAGAGACTATAGAAAAATTAGGAGACTTTGAAACTGTTTCTCCTGGGATAGCCTTGCTTGGGGAGGTGAGATTTAATAATCAAGTTAAATTTCCAATGATATTTGGAAGTAAAAACTCTAAGGAGATATTAGAATCTACTACGGATTTAGAAAATGGAAGATATATGGAAAATGATGATAAATTTGGGGCAGTAGTGGGAAGTGGTGTTGCAAAAGAACTTTTTGATAAGGAGATTAGATTAAAAAATAAAATAGAAATAAATGGTAAACAATTTCGAGTAATGGGCATACTTAAACCTATAGGAAACCAGCAAGATGATAATACAATATATATTCCTATTGATACATTTAGGGAGATTTTTGGGAAAACTGATGAAGTCGGATTTATAGCAACCAAAGTAAAAGCTGGTGCAGATATAAAACTTTTACAAAAAAAGGTGGAAAGGGCATTGGAAAGGGCAAGGGGTGATGAGAATTTTCAGGTTATAACGCCTGAGCAGATCTTAGAACAAATAAACCAAGTATTGGGCGTAATACAGACAGTCTTAGTTGGAATTGCTACGATAAGTTTGATAGTTGGTGCTGTTGGAATAACTAATTCAATGTATACAACAGTTTTAGAAAGAACTAGGGATATTGGAATAATGAAGGCAATAGGGGCTAAAAATTCTCATATATTGTTAATATTTTTGATAGAATCTGGGCTGATGGGGATTGTGGGTGGATTTTTTGGTGTAATTCTAGGAACCTTTATTTCTTTTGGGGTAAGTGAGTTTTCTACTAGAGCAGGGTTTAAATTATTATTTGAAATTAATATGCCGTTGATTATCTTTGGTTTGTTATTTGCATTTTTTGTTGGCATGATTTCTGGTGTATTACCCGCATATCAAGCATCTAAATTAAAACCGGTGGATGCATTGAGATATGAGTAGATTGGTTATGAAAAAATAAGTATAAGATTTATATACTATTAAATGGTAAATATAAATAATAAATATTATACAAATTGCCCGGTTTTACTTCAGCTTGGTTTTTTCTAATAATGGATTTTAATAAGTAATGTTTAAATAAAAGGAAAAAGATAATGGAGTATATGAAAAGAGGAATTTTTGTTTTTATTATATTGATTTTAAATTTAGGAGTAGTTTATGCTTTTTGTGGGGATGGGATTGTGGATGATACAGAAACATGTAAAACATGTCCTCAAGATAATCCTTGCTTAGTAGATCAAAGATGTGTCCAAGGTAAATGTATAAATAAACTATTGCCACCTATTTTAATTAAGGAAGATTATGGAGCCACGATTATTATTCCTACAGATATTGGGGAAATACTAAACTCTCTTTTAACTCAGCCATATGAATTTGCAGCATGCTTAAAGGGAAGATATGCAGAAGGTAGATATCAAATAACAAAAATTGAGTTTCCTGAGATTTCTGGTCAAAGTTTGTATGCTGTCGAGCATGCTAAGTGCAAAGGATTTGGTACTATAGCAACAGTACATACTCATTTGGATGGATCTTGCGAGTTATCTAAGGCCGATATTTTTAGTTTTGGTCAGAAAGATGAACCATTGACGGGAATAATCTGCGGTAAGAATGATTTTGCTCTTTATTCTAAAAAAGGCTTGACAAAAAGAATGAATTACATTATTAGGGACATAGAAGATTCAAGACTTGGCTATTTTTGGATATTATTCCCATGGGTTTTTTCTATTTTGCTTATTGTGGTTTTATTGGTTTTGGCTTATGAAAGAGAGAGACTTCGTAATTTAAGAAGAAAAGATTTGGCTTTGTTCATGATTGAAAAATTTTCTTCTACAGAGAAAAAAATGGTTGATAATCTATTAGAGAAAGGGAGTGTATTGAAGCAAGACATAAAAAGCAATATACGAGAAAAATTAATGAAGGAAAAGATTATAGAAGAGAGTGGTAATAAAATATATTTGAAACATTGGTTTAAAAAGGCATTAAGGGGGCTATAGTACATTGTAACGTAAGCGGGAGTTATTTGATTCAAAAAAATTAATTCTAAAAATATGGCTACAAATCCAGATTATGAATATTCTAATGCAATGAAGGAATATATGAATGCTAGTTCTGATGAAGAAAAACTAAAAGCATTACGGAGAATGTTGTCTAAAGCGCCCAAGCATAAAAGTGCGGAAAAATTAGTAGCGGATATTAAGAATAGGATTGCCAAACTAAAAAAAAAATTAGAAAAACAAAGAAAACAAAAAAAAGGCAGACAATTTACATTAAGGAAAGAGGGTGCTGCTACTATAGCTTTGGTTGGTGTTACTAATACAGGAAAGAGTACGTTATTGAACAAATTAACTGGTGCTAAGGTAAAATTTAGTGATTATGAATATACAACAAAAAATCCAGAAGTAGGAATATTTGATTATCATGGTATTAAATTGCAGATAGTAGAAATTCCTTCTTTATTTGAAAATTTTGAGGAATCTGAAAGAGGACCAAGTTTTCTTTCTTTGATTAGACAATCTGATTTGGTAATATTATTTTTTAAAACTCCCGAAGAGAAAAATATGCTTACCAATGAGCTGAATAAGATGGATATAGACAAACCTACGTTGATTTATAATAATCAGGAGAATATAGGAGATTTAATCTGGGGAAGATTGCCTTTAATAAAAGTAAGGACTAAAATACCTGGAAGAAAGCCAGATTTTCCGCCAGTGGCATTAAAAAAAGATTCTGCAATAAAAGCTCTTGCAGAACATGTGCATAAGGATTTTTTAAAAAAATTTAAAGAAAAAGATAAAAATAATGGAAAATTTATAATGCCTTGGGCAAGAGTGTGGGGAAAATCAGTAAAATTCCAAGGACAAAGATGCAGTTTAAATCATAAGTTAGAAGAGGGTGATATAGTTGAGTTGCATTTGAAGTAATTAGCTCTTGAATCCTAAACCCATAATATAAATTTCTTTGCTTCTTTTTTTAGAAGCAATTGGCTTGTAGATTCTGACTTGATTAAACATATTTTTTATTTTAGCTATAAATTGCTTTTCTTCTTGGCTTTGAAACAACTTGCATAAAAAATTACCATTTTTCTTTAGTACATGACTGGCTATAAATAAAGCTCTAAAACAAAAATCTATTGAATTTCTCTGATCCAATTCTTTAATGCCAGTAGTAGTTGGAGCCAGATCACTTAAGACCACATCGACCTTATTTATTTTTTCTTTAATTTTATCTAGAATTTTATCATCTAGAATGTCTGCTTTTATAAAATTACAGCCACCAACAGGCTCAATTATTTTTTTATCAATGCCTATAACACGACCATTATTGACAATTTTCTTGGCAACAATCATCCATCCACCTGGCCAACAGCCAAGATCTAGGACATCATCATTAGGTTTAATCAGCCTAAATTTCTTGTTTATTTCTAGCAGCTTATAAGCTGATCTGGCCCTTAATTTTGCCTTTTTAGCTTTAATAGTCAATTTATCTTTTTTCATATGTAAAATAAGAAGGATTTTATATATAAACTTAATTTGTTTTTGTATGGTGGATATTCAACAATCATATCTTATGCGAAAAAGTGAAATTGTACAAAGGCTTAAGGAATTTAAAGAAGTAAAGGGCGATGATGTATTTTATGAATTATGTTTTTGTATTTTAACACCACAAACTTCTGGGTTTAGGGCTGATGAATGTGTTCAGGAATTAAAAAGAAGAAACTTTCTATATTCTAATTATAACCCAAAAAATTTCTTAAAAAAGAAAATTAGGTTTCATCATAATAAAACTAAATATTTACTAGAAGCTAAAAAAAATTTTAAAACCGTTGTGCAAAATTTAAATGATACAAATAATCCCAAAGAAAAAAGATTGTGGCTATTAAAAAATGTGAAAGGTTTAGGGCTGAAAGAAAGTAGCCATTTTTCTAGAAACGTTGGTTGTGAAAATTTGGCGATATTAGACAGACACATATTAAAGAATCTGAAAAAATATAACGTGATAGATGAGGTGCCTAAGACACTGACACAAAAAAGATATTATGAAATTGAAGAAAAATTCAAAAGATTTTCAAAAAAAATAAATATACCAATGGATCATTTAGACTTGTTGTTTTGGGCAGAAGAAACCGGGAAAGTTTTTAAATAAAGGTTCGAATATGAGAAAGCACGTTTATAGGATAGTTACTTCCATTCCGTTGCCAATGTTAATTAATTCACTCTTGAAGTTTTTGCGTACGTGGTTTACATATTCTTGTACTTGGGATGGATGGGTTAAGATATTATCGGCAATAACAATTGTTCCCTTGTTTAACTTGAGTAATTTTAGATAATTAAGATAATCTTTTTTTATTGCGTCGAGGAATATTAAATCAAATGATTCTTTTAATTTAGGTAGTTCTTGCATTGCATCTCCATGAATTATTTCAACGTTAGTTAAACTAGCTTTTCTAATATTTTTTTTGGCCATTCTGACTTTATCTTCCTTTATTTCGATAGTTGTGATTTTTGTCTGCGGATTATCATGTGCCAACCATATAGTTGAGTATCCATTACTTGTTCCAACTTCTAATATTTTTTTTGGCTTGTTTATTTTGACTAATAGATTTAAATATTCACCAGCTTCTCTGGGAACATTAAACATTGGTCTTCTTTCTGCCAAGGCTTCTAGATTTTTTAATAGTTTTTCAATCTTCTTTTCCATTGTCTATATGATAAACAATAGTTTTAAATAATTGACTAGTTTTTAATCCTTTTTATTATGAGGAATAGATTTTGAATATGGATACTAGAGAAAGAGCTATTAAAATTCTTAAAATTCTTAAAAAAGAATATCGTAAATATCAAACGCCAGTAGCCACCTACTTTCAGGACACAACTAAGAATCCATTCAAGGTTTTGATTTCTACTATATTAAGCGCTAGAGCCAAAGATATTCAAACAGAGAAGGTTTCAAAAGAATTGTTTAAAATTGCAGATAGCGCAGAAAAATTAGCAAAATTAGATGAAAATGTTTTATGTAAGGTAATTTATTCTATTGGGTTTTACAAGATAAAAGCTCAGAGAATAAAAAAAGCATCTCAATTTTTACTAGAAAATTATAATGGTAAGGTGCCAGATAAATTAGAGGGGTTATTAAAAATCCCAGGTGTTGGAAGAAAAGTAGCGTCCATAGTGCTCTCTGAGTGTTTTGGGGAGTCGGTTATAGCTGTTGATGTGCATATGAACAGATTACCTAATAGGATGGGATTAATTAAAACCAAAAATACTTTAGAAACAGAGAAAGCATTAATGAAAATATATCCTAAAAAGGAATGGAAAACACTTAATAAGTATTTCGTGGTGTATGGTCAAAATGTTTGCGTTCCAATCTCTCCTAAATGTAGTATTTGTCCAATTTCAAAACTATGCCCGAAAGTAGGTGTTAAAAAAAGCAGATGATTAAACTGCCTTTCACGTGTGCGGGGCTAACTTTTTGTTTTCCTTTATTAGGTTAATCTTCCTCAGATCACTTAGGTGTAGTCTTACATTCGCATTATGCAAACTCATCCTTCACTGGAAACTCCACACTTTAGTGTGGAGAGGACGTCATAATAATTCTTCTCGTTGCTAATCAAACAAATATACTTTTTATTTATTATCTATAAGTGGTATATCAACCAAAAGCTTTATATATTAGTTATATTTACCAAATGGTGGTAATTTATATATAGAAAATACAAAAATGGTAAAAACATTTACAATCACAAAGAAAATTTCAAAGCATGGAAGTCAGGCCGTAATAGTTATTCCTAGTTTTTTACAGGATGAACTAAAGCCAAGAACTATCGTAGCGGTAAAAATTAACGTAGTGAATGGGGTTGAAAATGACTCATAAAGACACTCTAAATAGACTGGATAATGGAACATATAAAAATTCTAGAATAATCAACGTGGGAGGGATACCATTTACAGTTAGAGATATTTTGATTAAAGCTCCTTTAATTGCAGGATTAAATGTTTATTTAATTGGCGGTACAGGAGAAGGTAAAACCCAATTAGCGCATGATCTTGCATCTTATTTTGGGGATTCATATTGCTATGCTAGCGGTAGACCGGATTTTGAACCGAGCGAGTTGCTAAAGCACGTAAGATTAG
>Ga0213870_1000889_pt1 | contig 13882 bp, 14 predicted proteins | sample WICALVC2017_Meta_FD_160119 | JGI IMG/M metagenome (GOLD analysis project Ga0213870, IMG submission 160119) | Freshwater microbial communities from subterranean cave lake in Wind Cave National Park, South Dakota, United States - WICALVC2017 | ecosystem: Environmental > Aquatic > Deep subsurface >... | reverse complement strand
ATTCTGGAGTGGTGCCAACCCGCACTCCCCTCTTCCCCCACACCACCCGAGAAGCAACAGGAGAAGGAAGAATCAGGAGCCGAGCAGCCCAGGAAACCAGCGCTCGCACCGGCAACGGCGGAGGCTAGGGAAGAGCATCGGGAAAAACCCAGCGGGTCATCACCGCCGCCCGAGAACAACGTCGCGCTGTTCGAGAAAGTCACATCGCTCTGGCAGCCGCTCCTCGAAGAAAGCGCTCGTCTGAATCCTCTTCTCGTCTCGACGTTGGAGGCGTGCGTGCCCGTTGCCGTGCGTGGGAATATTCTCTATCTCGTGACAAGTTACCCCCTCTACCGCGACCGCATCAGCGACAAGGGCGTCCGCACGCCTTTGGAAGACGCGCTCGGCACGCTCCTCGGTGAGCGCCTGCTCCTCCGCGTTGTCCATAAAAACGACACCGCGGCGCTCGGTCTTCCGGAGCCGCAACCAAGGAAGAGTCCGGTGGTGCGAACGGCCGTTCCCCGGGGGGAGAAAGAGGCGGAACGAAGCATAACGTCGGAGGCGTTATCCATTTTCGGTGGAGAGCTCCTCGAGCAACCGAAAAGCTAGAGAGGCGTTGTCCTTGCTCATGGAGCACCTTCTGGCGAATAGTTCTCGAGCATGGCAAACAAGGATAAGAAGAGGGCGCTAGGGTTGATACAACGGCACACTCGCGGTATCCTTCGCTCCCGTTCCGGGGTCGTCTAACGGCAGGACAGCGGACTTTGGATCCGCGAATCATGGTTCGAATCCATGCCCCGGAGCCACCGTGTACGAACAGAGGCGAGAGCCTCTGTTTTCGTGTTACTCACGCGAACTTTTCGCGGTTCTAACCCCAGGTACTCTTTTTCCAGCGCCGGATACCCGTTGGCGATGGGTTGCAGCCAATCATTGGGTTGGACGCGCAAGATTCCGTCCGTAATCGTCGGGTTCTGACCGAGCGCCATAAGAATCTCCTTTTTGACCTCCAAGCCGCCTTTCATGAACGCTTTTCGGGCGTAGGTGGCGAAGTTGAACGTCCGCTCGGTGAGTTCGATCCACCGCTCGGCGCGGCCCTCGGTTTCCCGCAGGCGCTCCTTCAGTGCTGTAATCTTATCTTGGAGGAGATTCCGTTCCCGACCAAACTCTTCGTCGGTGATGAGGTCGCGGTAGCGCATCCGCGTGAGGTTATCCACAACAGAGATCAAGGTCGGCAGTTCACCGCCTACGAATATGTAGCACAGCTGCGGGAGCAGCAGATCCAAATCAGCATGGATGGCCGGGGCTGCTGCCACGACAACATCTTCAACGAGCGGCTGTGGCGGACGGTCAAGTACGAGGAGGTGTACCCGAAAGAGTACGCTTCCGTACTGGAAGCCACGCAGTCATTGGCCGATTACTTCTGCTTCTACAACCACGAGCGCCTGCACCAGTCACTTGGCTACCGGACGCCGGCGGAAGTGTACTTTGAAACTTAAATTATTACCCCAACGAAAGGAGGTGAAAAGTATCTTAAACCTGGGGAAAAACTGTCTAGACTAAGGGGTACATTATAGTCTTTCTTCTAGTTTTATAAATAGTAACGATTCGAAGCTCGGAGAAATAAATGGGTAAACTGGCTTGCTGTGTCCCCCTCTTTTCTTCTGGACAAAGGCTCTCAATTTATCAGCCAACGGCTTGATAGAGTCTTTGGCATGGTCGCCCCACTTCCATTTCAAGGAAAAGCCTGAGAAATCAAGACCAATACTTTCTTTAACCTTTGAGTCATAATTACTAACAAGTTCTTTCCCGTTTTTAAATTGCGAAAGAAGAACCCTATTAAGGGCAAACTGATTAACCCCAAGGTGGAACGGGTCCTTGATGGGCTCTTGAGTCGTCTGCTTCACCCTTAAACTTTTAAAAGAGCCTGAGTCCAGTGCATAGAAGGCGCCGAATTTATCAATACCTGTATCAACAAGCCTCATGTCAACGTTATAAACTTTCTGTTGTATGAGGAGTAGAAAGTTGTTTAATAAATCATCCACCCAGCCCACAGGAAATACCGTCTGCGAGATATCTCTTTTTTGAAATATTTCTTCATTTAAGATGACCATCTCCGGGTTCCGCTTGTACATAAATGGCATAACTTTCTTTGCGAGATGATAATATCCTTGCTTAGTTTTTCGCAGTTCGCTTTGGTGAGGGATAAGTCCTCCTGCCCTGGCGTTGGCGATAAGTAGACCCTCGAGACACCATTTGTCCGTAAGATAGATGCTCTCTTTATTATGATGAATCTTTTTAAGGAGATATTCGGATTTTTCATCGTGATAGACTATCTGTTGCCACGCGCCAGGGATTGCGCTCTTCTTGTTTCGCTGATACTGACGGATAGCCAGGTCAATTGAAGGGCCAACTTGGCGATTCAGCCACTCTGAAAGTTTTGCCTCCGAAGAAAAGTTCAACAGTTTTAACTCATTTCTTGTAAGAGAACACCCAGATCTAATTTTTCTGAAAATTAACTCACCGTGGGACATTTTTTTCACATGCCTAAAAGCAGAGAGCCGGTAACACAATTTATATATATTTGAGTCTTTAAAAAGATTCGAAATGATAACTTTTTTAATGTTTTGAACTTTTTTTGAGCTCAGAATATTTTTTAATTTGTTCTTGGTTCTTTTATCTACGATACTTAAATATTCTATTGCATCCTTAAAATTAAGATAAAAGCCCCTCACTTTGTCATTGATAAAAGATGCTTGAAGGGTTTTGAGAGCAACGCTCATCCCTTGAATGCTGTTATTTTCTACACACTCACAAAACTTGTAAGCAGCTTTTTCCGCGTCATTAAGATGCGCTGTCTTGAAAACGGATAACCAATTTCTTGCAGTTGCCTCAAGATGTGCCTGAAAAGATTTACAAATATCAGCAAAGTCTTCATCAGATTTGTGAGAATAGTCAAGGACATATGTGCCAACTCGCACATCAGGATTTCGCCAACGAAAAGAACCCATCTGAAAAATACTCCTGTTTTTCCAGTTTTCTTTCATTAGGTCATCTGCCCCTCGTTCAATAGACACCGAGGGTACCCCCAGCGTTGCCGCCAAGTGAGTGTTTGTTCCCGTGCCGTTTCCGAGCATTCCCACAACTTGAGGGCTGACGAGAATAGAAGCAAAGGCCCTGAAAGACACCCCTTCTTCAAGAGTGGTAATTTCAGTGATGGATCGTACTCTGGCAGGGGGAAATTCTTTCCGTGTCCTCTCTACGACAATAAAGTTTTCTTTATCATTTCGTTTCAGCGCGGCCGCAATCAGAATTCTGTGACTGGGGAAGAGCTCTATAAGATTTTTTATGATCCGGACATAATCTTTTATTTCGAGCAGGTTGTCGACTTCTTTTTTGATGGTATTTTCTCTAGTGAAAGTATTGGACGCCGTCGGGTTCACAATGATAACTTTGTCCCGGGAAGTACCAAAAAGTTTCTGCAGTATCTTTGCTGCGTTTTCTCTTTCAGCTGCAGTAATATGCATTTTGTAGTATTGACCATCAGGGAGGTATGTCTGACCGAACTTAGGCTGGGCCAAGCGGAAATAATTTAAATCGTCTTTTGGTAGGGTTTGAAGAACAAACCCATATTGGGTGTATTGCAAAGCCCTATTGAACGAATAAAGCCCTCGCTTAATCTGGGGTGAATAATATGTTGGATCAAAACTTGATGGAATAACCGTGAGATCATATTTTGCGAAATCTTTCTCCTGAATATCGTCAACTGGCAGAAGGGTTTGAATCGATGGATCGTTTTCGAAAATAGTCAGGAAATCCTTCTTTGTTGCAACTGTTACTCTTAGTTTTCGTTTAGATAGAGCCTTAATCCACGCTGCATGCCTCAGCAGGTCGCCAAAGTACTGACGATCGGTGTTATGATAGAAAAGGACATTTTTAATCTCCTCACCAAGGAGTTCTTTTTCCAAAATGAGCTGTTTTGGCATTTCCACAAAAAAATGAAACTATTTTATAGACCACATAACTCTTGCTGCTCCGCCTAGCGCGTAACGTTAACGAAGTATCTTGCCTTAACATCTCCCTCACTATTGGCTTGTACAACGCAATCAAACTGGCGTAAAGGACACAGATATTTAGGATGAGGAAGCTGTTGAAACTGATCGGGGGCTGTTTTCAAGGCATGTCAGCGACGAGCCGAACGAAGTAGACGGAACCGTATGGGTAAAAATAACCTTGTTTGGTATCTCTTGTCGCTATCACGAATGTTGACAGGAAATGCATATTGGGGATAGCATCCTTTTGCGTTTCTTCCACAATATAAATCCGGGTCCGAGAAAAGGAGGGTCCTATGGTCGTTCTTGGCCTCACTGGGCAGAGCGGAGTGGGAAAATCCACTATCGCCCGCGCCCTATCCGGTGCCCTCGGCGCCCCACTGCTTGTTGGACGGGATATCCTCCACGGCTTCGCGCAAAAGTATGGCTTTAGCCGTGGAAGAGACTGGTTTGCCACTATAGATCCCTCTGAAGGGCATCGGCAGGCACGGATGCGTACGATAGAGCTCCTGGCCGGCATCACTGATGCACCCGTCGTTATTTTCGATGGCCTATACGACGCGAAGCTGCCGACAGAGATTCGGGACACGTGGCCTTCGATAGACGTGCGCATCATCGTTATCACTGCGCCATACGAGATCTCAATAGCAAGAATGGCCCAGCGGCTCGGTAGCGATGTTCGTGTGAAAGCGATCGTCGAAATCGAATTCTTAGACAAAGCAAAAATAAATGCGGGCATGGAGATACTGACCAAACAAGCAACATTGACATACGAGAATAGCGGTACCATCGATGACGCACGGCTCTTTATCCTTGCGCACTGCGGACTCACGGTCTGATCGCAAAACTACACCGCCCCGACGAATGACAAGTCGGGGTGTTTCTTTTCCAGACGAAAATTCCTCTATGGACTGCCTGCCCGAATTGTGGCACCTACCGGGGACGGGAAGTAATCGACGTCATGAAAAACCTCGATAAAAAGGAGCGAAAGGCCAAAGGAAAAGACCGCTCCGGCGTGAACCGTGCGGTCGTGGTGACTCGTTTTAGTCATTGAGAACCTTCACCTTGATTCCCAAGACCCCGTACTTGTGCTCGTCAGCTTCGCTGTAACGTCGCCGGAGGTTAGCCAGCAGTTCCTCCTTACTGTCTCGGCCGAAGTAGCGCTTAGGGTCGAAGTCTTCGACCAATGCAGCGAAGGTGGGGTAGCACAGTAGGGCGACCACCTCAGCTCGCAGCACGTGGGTTGGATCATCGCTTCGCTCGAAGCAGATGATGCCACCGACACTCAAGTTTCGGGGTTGCCGGTGCTTGTCTACTGTCAGGCGGGCCTCGATGAGCTTGGCACCCGACCGCATCCTCTCGAACGGGTCAGGATCAAGGCCCATTGTGTGCATTGCCAAGGAGATCTCTCTTTCATCATTTGCAGGGAATGATCCACACTGGTTTTTCGTCTCGCTCTGTCGTTCCGAGTGGAATGACACGAGGCAGCAAGTCAATGAGGGGTTTCAACTGCGGGAGCGCAGACGCGTGGCCAGCAATCAGAAGACCAACGTAGTAGTAGAGTTCGAGGCAGAAGCTGCCCCAGAGCAGATCGAGTAGTGAGTCAGGGCGAATGAGCGGGCTGTCAGGAGCTAGCCATCTGGACTGCGGTCCGGTTTTAAGCCCGAGACCAGCCCGGAAGATGTCGCCGAACTCGTTCAGCAATGCGTAACTCAACTCGTCACTGTCATCCCCCAGTGGTCCCCTGATTTTCTGCCAGTAGGCAGAGGCGAGATGCTTGCCGAGTTTCTTCCCAACACTGCGGGGCAGAGACTTGGTCAAGTACTTCATTACCAGCGCTTCGTGCTCTTGGTCGGAAATCGCTCCCGAACGCTCCAGAGGAGTCGAGAGAGACACGAAGGACACAGCGTCGATTGGCTGGGTCGTTACCCTTCGCAGAATGTTGATGATGTCCTGCTCATTGAATTCGGTTTTGTCGGCCAGTGGGCAACCATCCCCTTGGAGCTGCTCGTGTAGCCGACGAAAGAGAGCACCGATGCTCTCAGTGCTGCTGGTGAGCCGACGACTGATCAGCGATTCAAGACGGGTAGTCGTCTCCATTGCGAGACCTTTCTGTCAGAATGTTCAGGGAACAAGGCTCTGTCACGACGACAAAAGCACGCACAAAAATACCTTTTGTAACGACGTATGTCAATAGCAACGCAACTCTAGCCCGCCTGTATACCAAAAGTCAGCATTCTGATATAGTCTGCCGTATTCTGGAAAAAGGTTCTGATCATGTCCACACTGCGGAGCCACAATAAAACTCAACTCATTTTCAGGGAAATTTTGGCGTGCGACGCGGAGCGTCGCCCATTGATTTGTCGAGTTTTCTTGGACTTCTTTGTTTCGCAAAGTCAGGTTCGAGCCATGCACTTCGCCGCTCACCTTAGCCAAAACTCTCCTTCGTCCTGTTCCACGAAGTGATTGAATCCTCAATACTCGTACCTGCTCACAACACTGAGGGACGTGCAGGAAGCGGCGCGAGGGCGCTCCTCGCTTTCCTCGCCTGCGGGCTTCGGGGAAGCGCGTCGACCTACGACACGCTCAACCCGCTCGGAGCATCCCTCGCGTCGCTCAGGATGGTGAGGAGTTACCGATACTCTGTATTGACACTCTGTATTGACAGGTAAATCTTTTTGGTGTATGCTCGGGTTCATTCATTTCTTTCCCGCGCGGAAGGCGCGGCAGAGCGGACTCGACCTTACGGCAGTGATTCTGTGACGAGAGAAGGACCCGGGTCGCATCACTCCTCTATGCCACATACGCACTCGTCGGGGGACGTCAAATTTTCTCACTTGGGACTCGCGCCAACACTGCTCGCGGAGTTGGAACGTCTCCATTTCACCGTTCCCACGCCCATCCAAGCACAAGCCATTCCGGTCGCCGTGGAGGGGAAGGACATCATCGGCATTGCCCAAACCGGCACGGGCAAGACGCTCGCGTTCGCGCTCCCGATGCTCCAGCAAGTGGCGCGGACGAAAAGGCGCGGATTCATTCTCTTGCCCACACGCGAGCTCGCCATGCAGGTCGACGAGATGCTGCATGCCGTCGGCAAGTCCCTTGGCCTGCGCACCGCACTCTTGATTGGCGGAATGCCGATGCAGCGACAGGTTGCGGCGATCCGCCGGAAGCCACATGTGCTTATCGGCACACCTGGACGGATCCTTGACCACCTCCAGCAGGGGACACTGCATCTGAAGGACATCGGCGTCCTCGTGCTCGACGAAGCGGACCGCATGCTCGATATGGGCTTTGCACCGCAGATTTCGAAGATCCTCCACCATGTGCCCCGCGAGCGACAGACGATGTTGTTTTCTGCCACGATGCCGCCGGCCATTGTGAGTATCGCCAGTCGGCATATGAAAATGCCGGTGCGCGTAGAAGTGGCGCCCGCAGGAACGGTTGCGTCACGCGTGAATCAGGATCTCTTCATCGTGAAGAAGGAAGAAAAGAACCGTCTCCTTGGAAAGCTTCTCTCTGAATACGCGGGCTCCGTGCTCGTCTTTTCCCGTACGAAACACGGCGCGAAACGGATTTGTCGGTCGCTTCGCGCGATGGGCCACAATGTCGCAGAAATCCATTCCAATCTGTCGCTTGCGCGGCGGCGCAAGTCACTCGAAGGATTCAAGGCGGGAACGTATCGCGTGCTTGTGGCAACGGACATTGCTGCCCGCGGGATTGATGTGCACGACATCGAAGTCGTTATCAATTACGATCTGCCGGATAACCCGCACGATTACGTCAACCGTGTCGGCCGCACGGGTCGCGCTGGCCGCGAGGGTCAGGCCATTACGTTCATCACGCCCGATCAGCGCGGGAAAATCCGCAGCATTGAGCGGCTCGTGCGGACATCACTGCGGATCTCGCCGTTGCCCGACCTTCCTGCCCATCCTGCCAGTGTCCCGCACGATACGCCTCGCGCGGAACGGAGACCATCTTCGCGTGGCCACCGTCACTCATCCTGACGGACGGCAACGGTCGCGCCAAGGTAGACACCTTGAGTGCGCGCAGGCACAAGGCTGCATCGGGCTTCTTGCGTGGCGGATTTTCGGAGAGAACCTTGACGGGCGTTCCATATTCTCGCTACTGTGACGGGGAAATGTTCCGAGAGAACGTCGCTCGTATCGTCTGGTCGTCCGCGGTCCTGCTTGCGCTTGCTGCACCGAGGATAGCGTTCGCACAGCTCCCGCTCACAAGTACGCTCCAGCGGACGCAAGCAGCGGAGCCCAGACAGGAGGTAACGCAGGAAAAGAGCCAAGCAAACACTCCGTCACAGAATGTTCCAAGACAGACAACTCCCCAGCTGACGCAACAGGCGCTCGAGAGCCTGTCGAGAGCGCTCGGACAAACGGGGACCATTCAGGACATCGAACAGAGACTGAAGGCGCTCGAGGAACGCCCAAAAGTTGAGGTCGCCGCACCAGCCACACGAGAGGAGCAGTCGTCACTCCTGAAGAACCTCCAGGGATGGTTCCGCCGGTGGTGGTTGTGGGGTCTTTTCTGGGGCTTCCTCTGGTGGATTCCGTGGCTGGTCTTTTCCTGGCAGTGGTGGCGCCGGCGGTTCTGGGTGTTTTGGTGGCCGTGGCCCTGGTGGTGGTGGATCCCGTGGTTCTGGTTCATTCCCTGGCTCCTCTGGGCCTGGTGGTGGCCGCTCTGCTTCTGGTTCTGGTGGTGCTGGCTCTGGTGGTGGATTCCGTGGATTTTCTGGATCCCGTGGTGGCTCATTGTCTTGAAGCACGTCCTCCAGTGGCTCCACGCGAAGAAACCGTGAAGCGACGCAGAGCGTAACGTCAAGGTGGATCACGAAGTACCAAGGAGAAGTTCCGACGAGAGGATCACGCAGGGAGGAGAAAGGTTCTTGGTGCAACACCGAAACCGACAAGCACTTCTCGTCGCCCTTGCTGCCGGCATCTTCTTTGGCGCCGGGATCTTTGATGTCTTCCCGGAAGCGGCCAAGGAGCTCGGAGAAACCCGTGCGTTGGTCTGGATGGTCGGCGGCCTCCTCCTTTGGTGGTTCCAGAAGCTCGCCCTGAAGCGGTTCAAAAAACCGGATCTCCCACCGCTCGTCGCGACCGCCCTCTGGTTTCACTCGATCCTTGAAGGGATCGTGACAGGACTCGCCTTCGGGCTCTCCCAGACGTTCGGCCTTCTCGTCCTCGGTGCCATGGTCCTGCACCTACTGCCAGAATTCTTCGCGGCGGTCGCGCTCATGCGTGGCGCCGGATCACGGAACCGAACCTCCGTCATGGTAACGCTCGCAGGATTTGCAATCCTCTTTCTCAGTTTTGGTCTCACATACAGACTTCTTCCGAACTTCGGCGCGCTCCTCCCGATTGCGCTCGCGCTCTCCAGTGGCGCGTTCGCATACATCGGCAGCGTGAGCTTCTGGCGAATCCGCGGTGCAGGAACGGGGGCTGCATTCCTCGTCGGCATTGTCATCGCCATCCTCTTCCAGTAGCCGACGAGACAACCTTCCGCTCCGAAATGTGGAGCTCCACGCGCACATCCATAGCCCCTGGTGCGGGCAGTCGTTATGGCGTGAAGCGGCCGTCGTCAATGATCGCGGCCTGCGCCGAATGTTCTCCCACCGGTCAGCGCCGGAGACAACAGCGACGCGGGGACAGGTGGTTGATGCGCGGCTCATCTTCACTCATGATAGAGAATGTCATGCGTTTCCGGAAATACGCCGCTGAGCTCCTCGGGACGCTCTGCCTTACACTGGCAGTGGCACTCTCCGTCGTGCGCCCCACACCCCTTGCCACGCCCCTCATTGCCGCGCTCACGCTCATGATCTTTGTCTACGCGATTGGCACGATCAGCGGTGCCCACCTCAACCCTGCGGTGACCGTTGGACTCTGGAGCACGAAGAACATTGCGCTCGGAGATGCAGGGATGTATATCGCGGCGCAACTCATCGGCGCGTTTCTTGCGCAGCGATTCGCACTGGTGCTCACCGGCCAACGACCAATGGTATCAGCAGAGAACACGTTTGTCGTCGGTCTTGCCGAGGCCGTCGGTGCCTTTCTTCTCGTGTTTGCCGTCTCCGCCGTCGTCGCGGGCAAGGTGCACAACGCGGCCTCGGGCCTGACGATCGGTGGGGCACTCCTCCTCGGGATTCTCCTTGCTTCGAGCGCATCCAATGGCGTTCTCAACCCCGCTGTGGCATTTGGTATCGGGTCCGCCTCCACGATGTACATCATCGGGCCACTCATCGGCGGCATGCTCGGCGCCAAGGCATATTCGTGGCTCGCACGGCCATGACACATATTCACCCCGACACGCGCATTGGTCACGCGCACCTGCGCGTGTCAGACCTCGAACGGGCACTGAAATTCTATCGGGATCTCCTCGGGTTTGAGGTCACCACCTGGTACAACGACCAGGCGGTGTTCCTCTCGGCTGGAGGATATCACCATCACATCGGCCTCAACACCTGGGGAAGCAAGGGTGGGACACCCCCGCCACGCGGGCACACGGGTCTCTACCATGTCGCGATCCTCTTGCCGAACCGGAAGGAACTCGCACGCGTCGTGCAGCGCCTCCGGGATGCGGACTATCCAATCCTTGGCGCCTCAGACCACGGGGCGTCGGAAGCCGTCTACCTCAACGATCCGGACCAAAACGGGATCGAGCTCTATTGCGACCGCCCGAAAGAGCAGTGGCCACGGGACAACAAGGGAACGCTTGCGATGCCAACCAAGCCGCTCGATCCGGATGATCTCCTGAAAGCCCTCGACACACCAGCCGAAGGTGTACCGTGAAAGGCCAACCCATGTCACCAATCGTTCGAGGCCACACGGAAACAGCAACGCACGACGTGAGTCCACAGTTGCTGAAGGAAGCGCTCGATACGGGTGCCGCGATGACGGTGCTCGACGTCCGGGATCCAGATGAATATGCGTCGTGGCGTATCCCCGGGAGCGTGAATATGCCGGAGCGTCATCTTCGGGAGCGGGTGCACGATCTCCCGAGGCATCGAGAGATCGTGACCGTCTGCCTCCACGGCGTTCGGAGCGCGCGGGCAACGCGGTTCCTCCTCGAGCAGGGGTACGCTGCCCGCACTATGGCCGGCGGCATGGTGGCCTGGAACAGCGTCTACGATGTTGCCGATGTGCCGACGGGATCCGCGGACATCCAGGTGCTCCAGTTCCGGCGCCTTGGGAAAGGGTGCGTGAGTTATCTCTTGGGGGGCCGCGGTGAAGCGTTCATCATCGATCCGACGATCGACAGCGACGTGTATCTTCGAGAAGCAGAGGCACGAGGCCTCCACATCAACGCCGTGATCGACACGCACATCCACGCCGATCACGTGAGCGGCGGCTGGGAACTCACCGCACGCACGGGTACGGAGTACAGCACCCCCATTGTCCCCGGTGGGAAACGCATCGGCCATGGAACGATCCACCTAAACACGTTGCTCTCCCTTGGCGGTGCGCTCCTTCGGGTCATCGCAACACCCGGGCACACGCGCGAAAGCGTCACGTACGTGGTCGAGGACCTCGCGCTCACGGGGGACACGCTGTTTACGGACAGCGTGGGGCGACCGGACCTCGGTGAGAATACAAGATCCTTTGCGGCCACCCTCTGGGACACGCTCCACAACGTCCTTGGCACGCTTCCTACGGAGACAAGGGTTCTCCCTGCGCATGTCGGCGAGTCTACACGTATGGCAGCAAGAACACCGGTGACCGCGACCATCGGGGAAATCCAGAAGACAGTCTCCGCATTCCGTATGGCGAGAGAAGAGTTCGTCGCCTGGGTCGTCGAGAACACGCCGGAGAAACCGCCAAATGTCGAGACGATCAAAGGCATCAACCTCGGCCTCTCCCCGCGACCCGCTGTAGAAGATATCCGCGAACTCGAAGCAGGGCCGAACCGCTGCGCAGTGCCTGGGCCAGAGATCTTGTGAACACGCGCACGGGATCCATGGAACGAGAACATTCAGAAGAGATCGGCTTGAACCTCCTGACGTGAAAATCGTACTCTTCTCCTCATCGGCCTCGTCGTGGTTATTGGCGCTGGCATCCTGCTCTTCGCGCGGTTGAGATGTTCGGAAACCGTTGCCAACTGGTGAACCCTCCGCCAGAATAGGGACAACGACAGTCCCTCCAGCAATGCAACTCACGAGCACAGCGTTCACGCACAGTGCGTCGATCCCGTCGAAATACACGTGCGACGGGGAGAACGTGAACCCACCACTTGCGGTGAGCGGCGTTCCGGCTGGCGCACAAAGCCTCGTGCTCATCGTGGATGACCCAGACGCCCCGCGAGGAGACTGGGTGCACTGGACGATCTGGAATATCGCACCAACGACCTCAGACATTGCTGAGCACAGTGTTCCAAGGCGGGCGGTGGAAGGCACGACGGATTTCGGAAACACCGGCTACGGCGGTCCCTGCCCGCCCTCGGGCACCCATCGGTACCAGTTCAAGCTCTCCGCGATCGACACCACGCTCTCCTTGGACTCCTCCGCACGAAAAGCGGACATCGAACGGGTAGCGGAGGGACACGTCCTTGCGCAGACGACCCTCATCGGTCTCTACTCGCGCGATCGGTAGCGCTAAAGCGGCGTTCTCACCTTTGGTCTTCGAAACATTCCCGTTCCTTGGCAAGCTCCCCGGTGATATCGTCATCTGTCTTTCTGTCCATCATCCTCACGTTTCTCTTGAATACGTTTTTCAAGCGGACCATTGACACATCCATGGCCGTAGGACATGGAGTTGGTATCGTATGCGCGTGCTGGTGACTGGCGGAACGGGGTTCATTGGGTCCAATCTCGCGCTCCATCTTTTGGAACAGGGAGTGGACGTCGTGATCACCGGCCACGATGCCGAGCAGACGCTCCCGGGGTTTACGGGAACATTCCTCCAACCAAGCTTCCTTGGTCTCAATTGGGATGCCATCGGTTCCATGGATGCCGTCTTCCACGAGGCGGCGATCAACAACACGCTTCTTGGGGACCGGTCGGAAATGGTTCGTGCGAACGTCGAGTCCTCCCGCGAGCTCTTCGAGCGGGTGGTGGGTGCGGGCTGCCGCCGCATCGTCTACGCCTCCTCGACGGCAGCGTACGGTGACGCACCGACGCCCTACAAAGAAGACGGTCCGATGCGTCCCCTAAACCCGTATGGGGAATCGAAGAAACTTCTCGATGAGTTCGCGATGCGATTTGCGTATGCGCACTCCGACGTCGTCGTGGTCGGACTCCGCTACTGCAACGTCTACGGACCGCGGGAGAACCACAAAGGGAAGCGCGCGAGTATGATCTACCAACTCGCGCAACAGATGGTGAAGGGAAATCCGAGACTCTTCAAACACGGCGAGCAGAAGCGGGACTACATCTCCATCGATGACGTCGTGCGCGCGAACCTGCTTGCGGCGCAGGCCACCGAAAGTTGCGTCGTAAACTGCGGGGCCGGTGTGGCGACCTCCTTCAACACCCTCGTGGAGATCCTGAACAAGGTCCTCGGAACGAACCGGACACCAGAGTACTTCGACAATCCGCATCCCGAGACGTACCAGAACCACACGGAGTGTGACATGACGCTCGCGAGGAAACGGTTCGGCTTCGTGCCGGAGGTAGACATCCGCTCCGGCATCCAGCGATACCACGAGAGTGGCTCCCTTGTCTCCTAGCGCTTCGCAGGGCACCATACCCCTGTGGCCAATACGCAGCCTTCGCCCGCACCACCGTCCATCGTCTTCCACCGCCGGCCGAAAGGTCCCGCGGGCGCGTATACGGTCGAAAAACTCACCACTCTCCTTGAGAAGTTCGCGGCAAAGCTCGGGAAACATTCTCCCGTGCAGACCATTGA
>Ga0213870_1000888_pt1 | contig 13882 bp, 12 predicted proteins | sample WICALVC2017_Meta_FD_160119 | JGI IMG/M metagenome (GOLD analysis project Ga0213870, IMG submission 160119) | Freshwater microbial communities from subterranean cave lake in Wind Cave National Park, South Dakota, United States - WICALVC2017 | ecosystem: Environmental > Aquatic > Deep subsurface >... | reverse complement strand
GGATATATAAAGATATCTCTTTTCTAGAGGTAAGTCACATAATCGTTAATTTTTGGGCGAAGTTAAGGATTTAAGGGTTCTCTACAAAAGTCGGATGCGTGGCCGGAAAACTCCTACAAGTGTCTACAATGACAAAAAGTTCTTTAATAAAGATGCAAAATATATGCTTAAGAAGCGACAAATGTTGGTTCAACAAAAGTGGACATAAGTTAATGCAGTCTACACCTAAGATCGGATTTGAGTTTTATGAATCCGATAAATTCTTTTACTGCAGCCTTTGGTATATGAATCGCTTTGAAATGTGATTTTCCATACGATCTTTCGAAATGGGAGACAAAAACTTCCTCGACGCTCTTTTTAGAATACACGCTTCTTATCACAAGCTCTGCCCAGAAGCCGTATCTCATGTGCTTTACCTTTGGTGCTATTTCCTCAACAACCTCTTTTTTCATAAGTTTGAATCCGGCATTTATATCTTTGTAGTAGACATTGAAAAATAGCCAGATTAATATGTTGTACACCTTGGAGATAAAAATCCTGTAAAAGCTGTCCTTTCTTCTTATTTTGCTCCCTAAAATCAAATCCTTATCTTTTAATTTTTCAAACATTTTCCAGAAATCCTTCGGATCATGAGAGAGGTCTGAATCTGAAAAAAATACAATATCACCTTTCGCTAAAGAAAGTCCATATTTTGCAGCATTAAAGTACCCCTTTTTCTTTTTCCCCATGAACAATTTTATTGGTATTTTCTTCTTTATGTGTAGAAGAACGTCTTTTGTACCGTCTATACTTCCATCTTCAATGATAATAAACTCAGAATTGGGATATTTCTTTATTATTTCATTATGAAAGCTTGTTACAACCTTTTCGATGACACCAGCTTCATTGTAGACTGGCATTACCACTGTTAATTTGTTTGTCATATAACCTATCTTCGTCACCTAAGGACTTTGAGACACAAATAGCAATTAATAAGGCTGATATCGATTAAACGACCCGCTTAAGTAACCATATATATGGGTATCTTGTAACCCTTAAAAATTGAATGAAAAGCTTATTCTTCTCCTAAATTCAATTGTAACTATGGGGTGTTGTCATAAACTACTTGGAGGCTGCAGGAAGCTACGAGGTTTACAAAGTTGTAAAGACGATAAAAATTTGGAGATGATAAGCATTCAGGTTTTAAAGATAACCTTACTTTACACTAATTTAAATCTATAATATGTTAATTAATAATTAATGGGAAATAAAATACTTCCTTATGCAAATTTATTCATAAAATCTTTAGGCGTCAGCGTATACAAAAATTTCGGTATAGGTTTCCAGATGCCGTACAAATACACATTTATGACAACAAATATATGCCAATCAAGATGCAAATCGTGTGGCATTTGGAAAATCTACAAAGATCAGCCAGAAAAATTGAAAACCGAGCTTACGTTGGAAGAATATGGCAGAATATTCGATAATATAAAAGACGATGCCTTTTGGGTCGTATTGTCAGGCGGCGAGCCTTTCATAAGGAAAGATTTTGATGAGATAGCTATTCTGGCTTCTGAAAAGATGAAGAAATTATTTCTTGTTAACATACCTACAAACGGCTTAACCCCGGTCCTTATTGAAAAAAAGACAGAGAAAATTTTACAAGGCATTAACCCTAAGCTGAATTTATTCATTACAGTAAGCCTAGATGGCATTGGCCACATATACGAAGAGGTTAGGGGTGTAGATAGCTATGATAAAGTTATAGAAACCTATGACAGGCTTAATGAATTAACACAATTCTATAAAAATTTTCATGTCGGATTTCAGACTACAGTCAGCAAGCTTAATATGGCTCATGTTGAAGAAATTTTTGTTAGAGTGAAGAATACTTCTATGCCGATATTCACATTTGCAAATGAGGCGCATTACTTTTACAATATAGGATCAGGAGTGGATGTCAGATTACTTGAACAAAAGAAGCTCCTCGAAGTTATACAGTTTTTATATAAGAACTATAAGATAAGAAATTTTCATGATGCGATACCAAAATTTTATCTTAAATTGGCGAAACAATTCTATAAAAATCCTTCAAGACAGGTATTGCCATGCTATGCTACATGGGCAACACTTACACTTGACCCGTATGGGAATATTCTGCCGTGCTCATATTTCTACAAGGTTATGGCTAATGTAAGAAACATAAATTATGACATCAAATCTTTTATGATTTCGCCTATAGTAAAAGAAACCCAAAAGATAATTGAAGGGCATAATTGCCCAAAATGCTGGACTAATTGCGAAGCATATCCTACTATGCTTCAGAACCCGCTCGCTACATTGAAGAAGTTTTTGCTTTAAAGTTTTAAATCAATTTGAATCAAATAGATGGTATGCTAAGATTGTTAAAGCAAATTTTGAAAGACAAGGAAACTAAGCTAACAGCAGCCTTGATCTTGGGCATCATTCTGCTTTCATTAGGCATTGCCACGATAAAATTTTCGCCATTGGGCACGGTATTGATTATCGCTGGAAGCTCTCTGATTTATATATCGGTTATAGCATTGGTTTTTGTTGTTTAGGCTTCTTTGGGAAAGCAAGCACCAAAGAAACCTTAACACTTTTATGCGTTCATAACAATGGTTATCATGGGCATAACTAAAGCGATTAAGCCAATTTTAATCTTATCTATTTTATACTTGGTTTTCCGGTCGCTTTTTTCTTTCCCTATTTTTTCCGACGAGAACATATATATAAACATGGCAAAAGCCGTGAAGGAAGGCCTTCTTCCTTACAGGGATTTCTTTTATGCGCACCCGCCTTTCCAGCTTCTGCTCTTTCAGCCGGTTTTGCTTCTGTTCGGGGCAAATTTCTTTGCAGTTAAAGTTTTCATGGTACTTCTAAGCGTGGGAACCGCAATTCTCACTTATCTGATAGCAAAACATCTTTTTGGAGAGAAGGCAGCTTTTTACTCTTTCTTGTTCTTCTTGTTTTTCCCTGCATTTTTGATATTTTCAAACCAGGCTCTTGGGATGTTCGAGTCATTGTTCTTTTTACTGTCAGGATTTTATTTCCTGATAAAAAAGAAACCGATAGTATCATCTGTATTTCTTGTAGCGGCAATCTTTACACGATATTTGGCAATACTTTTGTTGCCTTTTCTGCTGTACTATTTGTACAGTCACGATAAGAAACTTTTACCCAGGTTTGCGGAATTTCTCATTTTAGCAGTTTTGTTAACAGGCGTGGCTTTTACAGCGTTTTTCGGCGAGAATTTTCTTGTTGATACAGTAGCTTACCATGCGCAGGCAAACATATCCGGCAAGATTGGCATAGCGCGATGGCTCGACCAATATCTTGTACTCGGTTTTTTTACAACCTTTCTGTCATTCGTAGCTATAGCCTTTGCCCTTATGAAAAAAGAGCGCAAAATACTTCTATTTGGTGGCTATCCCCTACTTTACGATATATTGGTATTGCTTGGTTTCAAAGCCGTAACCTACCATTACTTCTTGCTTGTTTTGCCCTTCCTATTTATGGCAGTAGGCGCTGCATTTGCAAAATCTAGCACGGTTAGGGCTCCGATAGCCATAATGCTGGCATTTTCAATAATAGCTAACGCATCGAATATAGCGTTTTATCTGGATGAGTCCAACCATAGGGTCTTTCCAGAACTTGCGGCTTTCGTAAAAGAAATAAAAGAAAATCTAGATACAGAAGACACGATATCCGGCGAGTCCAGAAGCGTTAATTATGTATCGTTTGTAACCGGGGCAAAAATAGCAAACAACTATTTTGATTTTGATTTCAAATTCGTCAATTTTGCCGGAAGGGAAAAGATTTTTTCTAACGTAGCCAAGACCAAGCCCAAACTCATCGTAATAGAGAACAAATTCAGCAGCATAGGGAATTTTAAGGGCAATTACACCTTTGTTAGCAAGTGGGAAATTCCGAATTATTATTCTCTGAGCTTGTACAAGCTGGCGTAGCTTAGAGCCTATCCCACTAGGCTATTTACCTGTTATTCGTGCCTATAGTTATAGTACTTGAGTTTCTTTGACGCTTTCTTTCCCAAAGAAAGCGTTTTTACCTGGCTATAACAGCCTTTTGGGAAAAGGCTGTGGCCAAAACCTATTACATGGAATAGTATCTCCGAAAGTGTTTAGAGTGGTATAGCAAGGGGTATATACCCCAGCCAACCACTCTGGGTTTATGCAAATAGAACCCAATAAACTAGTGGATTTCATCCATAAAACGCTTTCTATCAAGCAAAATGCTGTCTGGAAAGAGCAAAATACACTAGAACTCTAATACTAGAAACGGTTATCAACAAAAATTAGCAACAATTAACTATTAGAGCGCCCAAAGTTCAGTTATATCTACTATAACCATTTAATGGTTGCGGTGCACTTATGAAAAAGGATATAAAGGATATTATTCTTGTTGCTGCTGTAGTAATCCTGTGGCTGATAGCTGTATTCTGGGGCGTATACTTTTCATACCCAAGAAACGAATTCATCAACCAGAACTTAGAACATTACGAAACCCCATACTCGTGCAAGGATTGCAATGTAGTTATGATTTCCATTGATACGCTCAGAGCAGATCATACAGGTTTTATGAGGTACTTTAGAAACACAACTCCGAATTTAGATAAGTTGGCTAAAGAATCAGTAGTCTTTGAAAACGCCTTTTCTCAAGCTCCTAGTACGACACCTAGTCACGCCTCAATTTTTACTTCGCTCTACCCATCCCAGCATGGCACCTTTAACAACAACTATCAAGTTCCAAGTAAATTTGTCACTCTGGCAGAAATAATGAAGTCCAATGGATATAATACCGTTGCATTTGTAGGAGATGCCGCTGTGTCCGCCTCCTTCGGATTCCATCGTGGATTTGAAATATACAATGAACATTCGCTTCTTTTTTCAGAAACAGTGCCTAAAGCTATTAAATGGATAGAAAGCAATAAAAAGAAAAGATTCTTCCTTTTCCTTCATGGCTATGAGCCGCATGAGCCTTATGGGAACAGCGAATTTAGCGATCTATTTACGGAAACTATCTATAGCGGGCAATTTACGAGCGATAAAGAAATATTCATAAATGAGATCGAATCTGTATCTAAAAACACAGATTTATCTGAAGACGATATCAATTACATCAAAGCAAAGTACGATGGGGACATAAGGCAGGTAGATAAGTTTATTGGCTTACTAATAAATAAACTAAAAACCTTAGGACTTTATGATAAGACCACATTTATTATTTTTTCTGACCATGGAGAACGCTTGGGTGAAATCCGTCCGAATAGCCAGAAGCCTATATTCGGACATTATGACTTATATGATGTTGTCTTACACACTGTATTAATTATAAGGAGCCCCAACTTAGAGTTGTCGAAAAGAGTACAACAGGTTGTTAGCAGCATAGATATATCCCCGACAGTCTTAGAATTAGCGGGAATAGGGAAGTTCAAGCAATTCAAGGGAAAGTCCCTGCTTGATGCGATTTTTAACGAGACCGAGAGTTTTTCAATAAGCGAAACCTTATGGCTACCAGGGTTTGATGCGTCGGTTAGAACTTCTGGTTGGAAGTTTATAGTAAGAGGAAACGGTATTTTGGAGCTCTATGACCTGAAGAACGATAACAAAGAATTAAACAATGTAATAGAGAAGAATCCGGAGGTAGCAGATGGATTGTTTAAAATTTTAGAAAATACACTAATTGACACGAATAAAGAACCGCCGGAAAAGGCAATTGTCGAAGGCAGGATATTAGAAAATTTGAAGAGGTTAGGGTACATAACATAATAATTATTTATTGAATACGAGGAATTTTCTCCTAAAAAAGTCTTTTCTCCACATCAATAACATAATTAACGCCAAAGCCAGTAAAGGTAAAAATGGTACATGATTTCTGCTTACATAAGGGAATTCCCAGTTTCTAGAGAATGGTACATCCCTTATATCCACATGTAAATAATCCCGCCACTAAAGTGGCGGGCGTTCGACTAAAGAGTGAACTCTATTATAGCAAAACATCAAAATAATACCGATATTACATTTGTTGTTTGCTATATGTGAAGCAAATGTATAATATCCTGTTTATTTATTTGCTTCACAATAACTTACTCTGCTTCTGAGCCGCAGAAAGCTCGCTTTCCTTGTACCCATACTCCTGTGATTGCTCTACATACCTTTTCACAGTAGTGGCGTTCACCGAGCCGACTGTCCTGCAGAAGTAGCCTCCGCTTCAGAACTACTTGCCATACAGGTACCTTTTGAAAAGGTCATATTGATGCTCGCGCATCATTCTTGAAACAAAGCCTTTCAGGAGTTGGGCCAGCTTGGCTGGACTGTAGTTTTTCCAGTTTGTTACAAACAAATGGACATGGTCATCTCCAAAACCTATTGCAGTTATCTCGAATTTCTTTCTCCTTGCTTGCGCAAGGAAATAGTCTCTTACCAGAATGCGCGTTAGCTCGACTTCAAAGATCCATTGCCTGAAAGCTGGTGTAAACTGCAGATGCAGGTTTGTTTCTCCAACGCTGTGGCTACTTCTAGTTAATTCAATCTTCATGCAATCACCCTCGAAAGGTTTATAAGAAAGCGAAACCTATCACCACTTAGGTTAGTTTGTGGTAGGGCGAGTTCGCTCCCTATATTTTATTTATTTTTGAAAGGATTTATGCAATTCAGAAGCAGCGGTTGCGAGCGCACTGCGCAATTCATCTACCCACTAAAGTGGGTAGGGTTCTTGCTGCGCTCGCCCTAAAACCGAGGTTTCATACCACCCGCTCCAGTGTACAAAGAATGAGTATATGATGAAAAGAGTAAGAAATATCTTTAGTTCAGGTCGGTTTAATGCTCGAGTTTTCATATATCTAATCCAAAGTAATGTTTCTGATTGTCATGCTAAAGCACCTTTTATCTCCGTTGTGCAAGATATCATCAACAACTGTACAGCCTTCCTTTACATGAAAAATGAAATAATTAGGTCCGTATTTTAGTAACTGCGGTAATGTAGAAACTATATAACTGCTTGTAACCACTGTAAAAATATTCTTCATTTCACCATTGAGATAAAATTCTATGTTTTTCTCTTCTAGGAAAGGTAATAAGATATCGAGATTTATTTTTACCGTCTCTTGAGTTCCATAATAGAAAAAAATAATAGTACCATCATTATTCATCCATTGAACCGTATCTTCGGGGTATTTTCTATACCAGTTCTGAGAGAGGATATAGCTGGTATTCGCATTGATGATGCCTTCTAAAGGAATAAAATCTAGTTCTTTTAGACCGATTGATAAGCATCGGCTATCGGTATCCGAAACTATAGAACATTCGGATAAGGGTATAAATTCAAGTGTGTTTTTCCCTTTAGATAAGTTAATTACAGACGTGTATATATCGTTTTCTTGGATAAAAATTTTAAAGTTGTCAATTGAATTCCTGTTAAATGATAACTTTACGTCTCTATCACTAAGAAATGAGCGCGCAACAAACCTGAACAATCCAGTTTTCTCGTTATCACGATTGTTTATTAGAATTTCTCCATCATTAAGCGTCCATCTAACATCTTCACTAGGAGATTGTGGATGCCAACCTTTGCTGAAAAGTAGAGAGCGATTGAATACCGTAATGTTAAAATTGGAAACTCCGATACCTAAGCATCTTGTGTCCTCCTGTGCTTCGACGATATTTGGTACATCGCAGTCGGAACGGAATGTAAGTGTATTTTTTCCGGGTCTTAGTCTCAAAACCCAGTTGTACTGCAGCTGCTGCATGTAGGAAACAATACCCGTGTCTATAGACTCGTTATTTAATAGTAGCTCATATGTTCTATTTTTATAATAACTCGTTAACAAGACTGATAACTGCTTTGTTTCGATTGAGCTACTAGGGCTATAAATAGAAATTTTTCCCTCACCAGTAAGCCATCTTGTGCCCTCAAACGGTGAAAGTGGATAGAAACCTTTTTCGAAATTTATTTCTTTGGGTTCTTTAGGTGGTGTACCTAAAATTACAAGTAAAATTATAGGTATAGACAATATCACCCATTTGTATTTTCTAAATTCATTCCAGCCAATTAAAGCAATAGAGAAGCTTATCGGAAAGAGTGCTAAAAATGGAATATAGTTGTAGAAGTATAGGAAATACTCCCTGTCTTTGCTAGTCAAAAATCTTATATCAATAGGTTGCAAGTTGATCGCACGTTCAAGAATCCTGCTTCTTGGCCCGTATTGCAGAAGTTGAGGGATATAGTAGTTGTACAAAGGATTACTATAAATTTCCAATGAGGAAATTTTTCCCGAAAAAGCATTGATATCTGTTATTGGATCAATCTTAGGCTGCAGACTGGATAGGGTAATAAAAATAGAGTAGATAGATAGTAGGATAATCAAATATTTTACCTTACTTCTCCAGAAATGATAGAGAAGATACAAAATCGGAATCATCAGAAACGGGATTATCGGGACAAAGATTTTCTGGCCAAAAAATGCTCCAACAATTAATATCTGATAGCTGAATAGCAGACTGCCTATTGTGTGGAATAGAAACAGTAATGCAATGAAAATGGCCTCGTTTTTATATCTTTTTGAAAAATAAAATAATCCAAATGGCAACAGAATAAGAATTGGCTGGTAAAAGAAAAGACCTGTTTCAGGGTAAAATAAACCCCTTATAAGTGTAACAGGAGAATTGGAGATTGAATTAAGAAGATAACCAAAAGTGTCCTGTTTTATTTTGTGCTGAATTTCAGTCAAAACAGAGTCGTCTATGTAAAATATCGGATGGGTAAAAGGCGTCCCGAAACTAGTATAGTTATACATCAATAAAGGGGAAATGCCTATAACTAGGCCTAACAAAAAGAATTGTATTCTTTTTACTTTAGAAAAATACAGATAAAAAAGAAGTCCTAAAATAACACTGTAAGCTAAAATGCTTATTACAAATGAAAATCCGGTTAGTGTACCTGCCAAGAATAATATCCTTGGGTCGCATTTTTTTTCTCTTTTCATCCTGAAAACCAAAAGAAAAGAAAGGAAGGAAAAGAAAGCCGGCAGAATAAACTCTAAAAAGGCAGTAGAATAAGTAAAAATGGCTGTCCCCAAACCTGCAAGTATAGACATCAGAAAAACAAATTTTCTGTCGGGTATAAAGTAAATTAGGAAATAAAAAAGGGTTGCTATCAACAGCGCACCGAACAAAGAAGGCACCGAAATTGTTACCAAAATCATGGAAATAAGAGTAGACTTATCGACTCTTAGAGGCTCATAAACCTGTGTGCTTCCGACAGTAAATGAAAGGTACTCTATATTTTGAGGTTTCTTCTTTGCAGGATTTAAAAATTTCCAGATTGAATACGCAGGCACGGCAAGAAAAGACGTGCCGGGATTTTTATCAGAATAATAGTGCCCGTTGTAAAAAGCCCTGTCTGCAGTCGAGTTATAAAAACTGTCAATTTCAAATCTGTTCTCATCTACTATCGCACGAGTTAATGCAAATCTGGAATTTTCATTCTGCCCTCCCCAGTAAATAAAGAGAGAGTACAAAAAGAAAAAAGCAAGAAAAATCTTTATTACATCTTTTTTACCTGAAATCATAGATATCTGATATTGACTTTTTTATTTAAAATGATCATAACCTGAACAGGAAAATAAACAAGAGCGATAAACCTAAGGCTATGCTAAGGTACCTAATGTATATTCTTGTCTTTGTTGTATTTTTTATAACTTTCAAAACTGTATAGAAAAATATCGAGAATACAATAGACAAAATTGGGAATAAAAATGAAAATCCATAAATGTACAAGAAAAGTGACCAACTAATTAATGCGATAAGAGAACCAAATATCAACGAATAAGTAGACTTCAGACCGAATCTAACAGGCGTTGTAACCAAACCTTTTTCCTTGTCTTTTGACAAATGCGTAATTTCATGGACGAGCTGCGCAGGAAACGAGGCTATGCCAACAAAAATTGAAATATAAATGGCTGCTATATTAGGAAAAGATAGGATGCTGTAACCTATTAAAAATAAAAGAGAGAATTCCACTGCATTTGTAAGAGTGACCACTAGAGGAATGCTTTTGAGTCTGAAAGGCGGTAAAATGTATAGTAAAATTAATAAACCACCGACAAATACCAGATAAAACGTTGTAGAATTCAAGAAGTAAGAATAGACTAATGCAAACATGAAAACCACAATCGAAGGCACTAGTTGTGTTTTAGATTTTAATATCTCGTAGTTAGTATCAAATGAATAGGCAAACGCCAAACCTAGGGAACTTAGAATTAATATTGAAATGAACTCTGTAGAGAATAAAGAGAAGCTATTGTTATAAACAAATCCAAGCGACGGTATGCCTAGAATGTGTAACCAATCTTTCACCCTGAAGTAATTGAGAATTTTAGTTAACATAGTTGTTATGATTAATTAGACGACAATTTATATAGATAAAAATAATAGTTATTATGCCAAAAAATTATGTGGAAATTAGAATACTTATATTTGCTTTCGTACTTTTTGTTTTACTTCTATTCTTTAACAGTTTCGAACCAAGTTTATACCAGATAGAGCAGTGTAATGCTATAGATGGTCATAATAGGTTAACATGCTATAAAAAATTTCTGGAAAGCGAATTGAGGAACGGCAACGAAGTAAATGATTTAATGAAAAGATGGTCCCCTCATGTCAGGTATGATAGTACTATGGAGGTAAATCCAGAAGACCAAAACCCTCTGATTACTAATTGTCACGCCTTCATGCACGCAGCAGGAGACATAGTAGCCGAGAGGCATGCCGACAATCCGGAGATGGCATTATCGTTTTGCAATAATGAATGCTTTTCTGCGTGCACAGAATCTGTAGTAAGCAGAATGTCGTATTTATACGGCTATGAGGATTCAAAAATAAATCAAATTGTTGATATTTGTTTAAACAAATCCCTAAGCCATTGCATAGACGGAGCAGGACATGCCTATTTTAATAAGTACGTTTTTGACATAATAAAATTGCATGATGCATTAGAAGAAGAAACATATCCTCGATTCAATAATTGGGATGTCGGAAATCTTAGTTTAGCCTTCGAAGCATGCGAAAAATATGGGACTCGATGCTATTTGAGTCTAGCCCATAGCATATACATATACTTTCATTTTAATGACCACAACTGGACTAAAGGGATAGAGTGGTGCAATAAGCTTGATAATCATAAACAGCAGTGCCTTGAATTGTTTGTGTTTACGCTAGGTGCTGGCGAGGCGACCCCTCAGCTTATTAAAGGAAATGCTAATGAAGCGATTTCTTTCTGCACAGAGTGGATTGAGTCGCTAGGGGAAACTATAGGCAGGCAATGCTACAAAGGTATAGGCGCCTTTATAATGATGTTTGTAGACTCGCTTAATAAAGACAGCCCGCTATTAAAAAAGGAGATGGCTTACCTGGCGTCTTTATGCAAAGAGGTTGGAAAATATTCTGACGATTGTTACAGTGGCATAAAACTAAAGCTAGGTACGTATAAAGAATTCGGAAAGTATCTTCCCGAGTGAGTTAAAATGAAAAACTTACTTTTTATTATTTTATTAATTATTTTAGTTTCTCTTGCTTCTACGCAAATAAATGCCATTTACTTAAGCAATGTCAATGCTTCTATCAGTAGAGCAATAAATTTTCTTTATGAAAATCAATTAGATTATGGCGAATTCAAGACGCTAGCTTGCGAAGACAAGCTGATGCAGAATTGCTATTTCGATAGCTCTCCATTCGTTACAACATTTGTGCTATATTCGATGAAGGGTATGAAAGATAAAAAAATAGAAATTATGAAAGATAAAGCCCTGAACTTCTTGTTAAATGAACAAGAACAAGGAGGCATTTGGAGATATTGGATCTCGAAGAATACAGGGAAAATATCTCCGATACCTCCGGATTTAGACGTTATTTCAACAGTTTCTTTTATTCTGAAAATTAACAATAGAAGTTTTGACAATAATCTAAAATTAATTTCAAAAAATAAGAATAACGATAATTTATTCTTTACTTGGGTAACGGATGCGGAAAATAAAGAGACTATTTGCTGCTTGATGAATAAAACATTTAAAAATGATGCCGATTGTGTTGTAAATGCAAATGTGTTATTATATTTAGGTCAAAATGACCAACGCATATGTTCGTATATCAATAATGCCATAAAATTTAATGAGAGTTGCTCAAAATATTATCCAAATAGGTTAGTTTTATACTATGCTGTTTCCCGGGCATTCGAGAATAATGTTACTTGTTTCGAAGAGGTTAAGAATGTAATTACTAAATCAACTTTAAATTACCAAAATAAAGATGGCTCTTTTGGCAATGCTCTAGACACAGCACTCGCGCTTAATACACTATTGAATTTCAAATACAATGGAAATGAAATTAATTTAGGGGTTAATAATTTATTACAAAAACAATCTACTAACGGCTCATGGGAAAAAGCTATTTTCTTTTTAGGCCCTCCCCCCTCTTATGGTTCTGCCTCTGAAGAGTTGACAACCGCATTGGTTATAGAAGCAATGAATAAATATCTTCACATCCCCGAACTATAAGTTCTTTTCCCTATGCAATGTACACTATGCAATGTAACCTAATCTTCTTAATTCCTCTTCCAGCGGCTTGTTAGATTTCGCATCCATTGGTGTAAGACCAAGGGATTTGGCCCACTCAAAAAACTTTCCCCTCAGTTCTAAGAACTTATCGCTTCTTTCTTTGATTAAATTACTGCTTTCTTTTGGGTCCAAAACTAGATTGTATAACTCATGGCTACTATTTGATCTGAATATAAGCTTCCATTCGTTTGTCCGCACCGCAACCTCTTCGAAGCCCTTTGTAGAGAATGCGTATTTATTGAAATCCTCAGCCGTTCCTATTATTGCTGGCAGGAGGCTGTTTCCATGAATTTTCTTCTGAAATTTTATATCTAGCAAATTTAGAATAGTGGGCATTACATCTATTAATTGTGCCTGCTGGTTTATCCTTTTTCCCTCTTTTATGCGGGGGTTGTATAGCACCAGCGGCACTCGTATAGTTTCTTCGTATAGCTACTGGGCATGACCAGCCTTTCCATGTTCAAAGAATTCTTCTCCGTGGTCGCTTAAAATGACTATTATCGTGTTATTAAGGATCCCTAAATTTTCAAGTTTCTTTAAGAAAAGTCCGATAAACTCGTCTGTTCGTAATATCTTGGCATCGTAAATTGCAATAAGATGATTTATATCCCTTGGGTCGGATAAATTAATTCTACTATCAAATAGTGGCCTGAAAACATCATTTATAAACTGAGTTTCGTTCGGTCTGCCTGAATAATCTTTTATATAAATATCCCAAACTTTGTCTATCCATTCTTCTTCGGAGTCAAGCATACTACCGTTATAGTACGGATCAAATATCTTACTATAGTTTTTTGCTACCACATAAGGATCATGGGCAGAAAATGTATGAAAGAACAAAAAGAATTTTTTGCTGTAATTGACGCGAAGCCATTCAAAGACAGGGTTGGATTCGTCCAAATAATATGCAGAGGATTTTTTAAGTTTTCTGGTTTAGCTCCACTATAATTTATCTGTTTGTAGACATCAAAACCTCTGCCTAATCCTATATTCGGTTCTATTGTTAGGCCGCGTCCGGTAAATGCTGCTGTTGCATAACCATCTGATTTCAGAATTTCTGGGAGTGTACTTACGTCAGTATTCAGAAAATCATGTAGTCCAAGAACTTTGTGTGAAAGCGGATAAAGCGAAGTGAAAATAGATATATGGCTGGGAATTGTCCAAGTCTCTTGGGATATTGCACTCTCAAACAAAATGGATTTTAAGGCAAGTTTATCAATGTTTGGCGAGGTGTTCCTGTAATAGCCG
>Ga0213870_1000887_pt1 | contig 13883 bp, 14 predicted proteins | sample WICALVC2017_Meta_FD_160119 | JGI IMG/M metagenome (GOLD analysis project Ga0213870, IMG submission 160119) | Freshwater microbial communities from subterranean cave lake in Wind Cave National Park, South Dakota, United States - WICALVC2017 | ecosystem: Environmental > Aquatic > Deep subsurface >... | reverse complement strand
TCCTTGTCTCCTGAAAGACGCAGTCCCTTGTTAAGCTGCTGAATTATAATTTTATCAAAGTAGGTATCAAAAATCTGAATATTTTTTTTATCATTATAAAGAGCAACAGCCTTTGCAATATCTTCCCCAAACTCAGTCGAATTAAGATTTGTAACCGTTTCTTCCAAGTCTCTTGCAACTAGTGCCTTTAAGATAATGTCGCGTTTTTTTATCAATTCTTCTGCATGCAAGTTAAGATAAGGCTCTATCTCGTTCTGACTTTTGTTTAGAATTTTCCCTTTTAGTATTAATTTTAGATTCCAGATAAGAAATCTGGTATAATATGCATCCAAGACCGCACTTCCTGCAGTTTTTGCAATTGTAAAGTGTATGTCTGCAAGATGACCCCGCAAAGCAGATTCTATCTTCTCAGCGGTGTAGGGTTTTGTAATTTTTGATACAGCATCAGCATATTTTGTATTCTTGATTCTTGTTACAAGCTCATCTAGGTCTCTTGACTCTGCCAGTGTCTGAAGAATGCTTTTTGGCAACAGCCTGCCTCTCTGGCTGTATGATTTTACAGATGCATAGACTTTTTGTGAACCTGTAGAACCCATAAAAGGACCATTTTTGCTGCCGATTTTAATGTTTGGCAGATTTAGCTTATCACTTGAACAAAATTAAGGATTCTTTCTTTTTCTAACTTTGATAGTTTTATGAACCCCTCAAGAATTTCCCTTTGTACAACAAGTGATTCATCGCTTATTTTTTTCAAATTGGCAAGATTAAAAGGCAGCAAATTTTCCAGTTTTCCAACACAATATGCTCTAACATATTTTTCAAAAAGTGAGAATACAAAGCGTGGCGTAATCTCAGTTAAGGTTAGTATAGTGCTTTGAAACTCTGGATCCGATTTTGACATGGAAAAAAACTGTGTCAAAAGTTGTTCTTTATCGCTGATATCTTTAAGCGAAAGTGCAACAAGTAAACCGCTTTGAGTTAGTCGATAGTACGGTATCCCAATTTCTTGTAATGCCTTTGGTCCTCGCTTAAGTGGCAGCCTTCCGGCTTCTTCTGCTATTCCTAAAGGAAGTAAAACCTTGTCTAGATCATGAAAAATTCCAGAATAGATATTCTTCCATGCTATACCATTTTCTTCTGCTATTTTTTGCGAAATTGCAGTTCGTGTTCTAAGGGAGGGGCTTGATTCTGTAGCTAATCGAGCTATTATGGCTCTTTGTCTTTGTGCTTCTCCAGTTAACTCATTTTTTGTTTTAAATGTGTCAAAAATCGGTAATTTTGGATCTAATCTCATAAAGTCCAACCCTTCTCGTTCACCAATCTATACATATGATATAATTTCATCATTTTATGATAATATCATCAAATCAACAAGTATAATAATTTACATTTTTGGTAGTTTACGCATATCAAGGCTTAAATAATTTCGATTTTGTTCCTCATTAATGAATTCTAGGAACCGCAAGTATGCTCTTTTACTTATAGTTGCAGTAGCTGCAACGGCTACTGGAGCAATGACGCAAGCTTTTGCCCAATCAGTCGACGACGGAATGGACGGCTATGTGATGGGAACATCAGGAATCTACACAGGCAATGCAAACGAATGTTGGTTTGATGACGGCGAAGGGAACATGATGCCATGCAGAATCGATACAGGTGATACTGCATGGGTACTGGCTGCAACATCGCTTGTCTTGTTTATGACACCAGGAGTAGCATTCTTCTATGGTGGATTATCAAGATCAAAGAGCGCAGTAAACACAGTTGGAATGGTCTTCATAATCATAGGCCTTGTCTCTGTACAATGGGTTCTTTGGGGCTATTCACTAGCATTTGGACCTATTGACAACGATGCAAATCTGTTTATGGGCGCACTTGATTATGCCGGATTCAACCACGTATCTCACTATGCACCACTAGGTGAACCAGGTCCTTGTACTGACACATGGTCTGCCGCATATCAAATGCAGGTATTCCATGAAGACGAGATTTGTAGTCAAGGCTGGCCAGGAACAGTCCCACACATGATGTTTGCAATGTTTCAGGCAACATTTGCAATTATCACCGCTGCACTAATCGTTGGCGGGTTAATTGACAGAATGAAGTTCAGCGCACTAGTGATCTTTGTCCTACTCTGGACCACATTTGTCTACGATCCAGTAGCACACTGGGTATGGGGAGGTGGATACCTTGGCGGAGGATCAATTGATCTAAACCCAGATCTGTCACCTAGCTTTGCACTTGACTTTGCTGGCGGTACTGTGGTACACATTACATCTGGATTCGCAGCATTAGCTGGAGCGTTAGTCCTTGGCAGAAGACTAGGATATGGAAAGGTTCCAATGGAACCACACAACGTACCAATGGTGGTATTAGGTGCATCCATACTCTGGTTTGGCTGGTTTGGATTCAACGCAGGAAGCGAGGTCATGGTAGATGGAATCACAGTAAGCGCATGGACAGTAACAAACACGGCAACAGGCATGGCATCAGTCACATGGCTTCTTATGAGCTGGGCCCACACAGGTAAACCAAGCATCGTAGGGGCTGCAACAGGAGCAGTAGCAGGATTGGTTGCAATCACACCAGCTTCTGGTTGGGTTGGACCAATGGCAGCAATAATAATTGGTATAGCAGCTGGAACGGTCTGCTATGGTGCTGTAGCATTCAAGAATGCACGCAAATGGGATGATGCACTTGATGTATGGGGAGTACATGGAATAGGTGGTACTACAGGAGCAATCCTGACAGGTACACTGGCTAGTCCTCACATCTGGGATACAGGTGATGGAATTGGCGCATGGACAGGAACTCCAGAAGGCTTTGAGCAACAGGCCATCAACATTATTGGTGCAGCAGTTTCGATAGGCTACGCATTTGGTGTAACGATCGTTATACTGAAGATAATGGATGCAGTCTGGCCTGGCGGAATTCGAGTCACTCCAAAAGAAGAAGAAATTGGAGTCGATCTTGCACAGCACGGTGAACGAGCATACGTAAACGAGTAAAAGCAAAAACCCTCTTTTTTCCTTTTTATTCTATAAAAGACAATGAATTTACATTTCGTAAATGATAGTTTGATCTGTGTTAATACAGACAAAAGAACTTGAGCAAATACTTGACGAACCAAATCTACTCATAATAGATGCAAGATCGTTTAAGGAATATTCAGAAGGTCACATTCGAGGTGCTGTAAATTTAGATCTGTTTGCATTTCATTGGCTTGATACGACAAAAGAAGGAATGGATTCATTCAACAAACAAACACAACAGCTTTTCTCGTTTGTTGGCATTACAAATGAGAAAAAAATAATTTTTTATGATGAAGTCTCAGGAATGCTTGCTTCTCGTGGTGTGTGGCTTTTGATGTATTTTTCCCATCCTCAAGTATTCATGCTAGATGGCGGTATGAAAAAATGGAAAAAAGAAAAGCTGCCACTTGAAACAAAACTAAATGGCTTCAAGCCAGCAAAATTTTTCGGAAAAATAAATTCTGAACTTGTTGCAAGTTTTGAATACATCAAGAAAAATCTAAACCAAATACAAATTATTGATGCTAGATCTCAAGGCGAGTATGATGGTACGATTATAAGAGCTGCAAGAAAAGGCCACATTCCAACTGCAGTCAATGTTGATTGGAATCTTAACGTTGCCGATGACGGGACTCTGAAAAAAGATAGTGATCTTTTATCTCTATACAACATTTCAAAAGATTCTGAGGTAGTAACATATTGTCAGGGTGCATATAGGGCAGCGAATGCTTTTGTAGCATTAAAAAAAATTGGTTTTAAAAAAGTCAGGGTATACTTGGGCTCATGGGCAGAGTGGGCAAACAGATTAGAACTGCCTGTTGAATAGAATAGTTTTCAAAAACTTAAGCAGCAAATGTTGATGTTTGTTTGATTAGATGTTGATGAAACTGGATTGCACTTGTGTGCTTGCAGTTAGGACATGAAAATCTTATAGCTTTCTTACATATAGTACACTTTTCATTACTTTTCTCACATGGCACCATCTCGGTTCCACATTTACGACATAATTCTATCCTCATAAACGAGGATAAAAAATTCTGTATATTAGATTCAGTAAGCAAACTAGTTGACTTGTCATAACATTTGTTGACGTGCATCTATGAGCATCCTCAGCATAGCAGATCTATGAAAACAGAAACTATTCAAACAAAACAAAGTGTTTGGAACAAAATGATGCATGCATCATTTAGAAAAGTTGTAGCATTTGATCTCCTGTTTATGGGACTAGGAGCTGCTCTTGGTGCATTTACAATTGCTGGGATTCTTCTATCCTAGCACACTACATTTTTTAATTAAGCATTAAACAAAGCTTGCTATGACAGATCTGTATGAGAAGACCGCAGAAAATTTTCTAGAGCTTGCAAGTCACCAAAGATTACAAATATTATTCAAACTTTTAGAAAAAAAATCAGCAATTACCGAAATGGCAAAAAAATTAGACGCAACAAAGCAAGAGGTTCACCGTAATTTTACAAGATTAGAGGAAAGCAGACTTGTTATCAAAGACAACGATGGAAAATACACATTGACAACTTTTGGTAGAACCATGTGTACTCAGGTGCCATCAATTGTATTTTTATCTCAAAACATGAAATATTTTGAAGATCATACCTTTGGGGATATTCCCATAAAATTTGTGATGAGGACAGGCCAGCTTGCCAGTGGGCAGCACATACAGGGGGTAGTCAAAGTGCTAGAACAATGGAAAACCATCTACAAAAACGCAAACGAATACATCTATGAATTGCTATCTGAAGTGCCACTAGATCTTATTGAGCCGTTGGTAAAAAGAGTAAAAACTGGCGTAAAATTCAATTATATATTCTCAAAATCAGCCATTGTACCAAAAGGAAGAAAGGAACTTCTAACCAAACTAGGGTTTTCTAAATTAATTGAAGAGGGATTAGTAGAAAGAAAAATGAAAGATAGAGTTGAAACCATGGTTGTTTTAAATGAAAAGGAGGCATGTGTACTGTTTCCAAACCTCAAAGGCGAATCTGACCTGAGTGAAATGTTTTACAGCAATGATCCGATGTTTCATGAATGGTGTCTTGATTACTTTAGGTATTGCTGGTATGGCTCTGGTGTATTTCAAGAAAGCAAGCTAAAAGAATGATTAATTACTAAAGCTAAAATCTAATTCTTCTTCCATAAAAGCTGGTTGTAAACCATCTCAGGAACCACCTGCTTGAACTGTTTAGAGCCGCCACTATACCACTTTGTAAAAAATTCATACAAGTGAAGCCTTAAAGACTGGATGTAAACAATCAGTCCCTCAATTATCATAATTCCAATATTTCCGCCAATAATTATCGCAAGTGCACCTCCAGACTCCATGCCGCCAAGATGAACATACGCATTGTTTACTGTCAACAATAGGGCAGCATGTACAAGAAGCATAATGCCAAGTCGAGCGTAGCTTATAGTATGTGACAAGCATTCCACAGTTTTTCCAAGCAAAACTTCCATAACTGCGCTTGCCACGTCTCCTCCTTCTTCTGGATGTTTTTTGTTATGAATCATAGCTCCAATTATCATCAATACAATACATCCAATTACTGTCAATATTGCTACTCGAACAACTATCCAAACAACTGCCCAATCACCTACCAGTATGGTTATCCAGGGAACAGGTTCAGTGTGTACCTTTGAATACATGTTCATTACATCATATCCTGATCCGATGGCAGCCATCATGACTGCAACTATTCCAAAGTACATAACCAAATTCGGTATTGCTTCCAAATACATTGAGGTGCGATGACCTTCTCTCCACAGTTTTTTTATTCGTAAAAGAAATGCCCACACTAGATGTATTATTCCAAGAAATATCGATACTTTGAGTATTAGAATAACCTGCTCAAAAGTAAGCTCTGCTACACTTACTACGCCAACTAGCCAAGAAATTGAATGTAGTGGCCCACCCTCATGCAAAAGTCCTTCAAAGGGAGCCAAATGATCAATATGAAAACCAAATACTTCACCAGTAAACAATCCAGCTACTGCAGCAGAGAATCCCGAAATAGCAATTAGCATTCCCCACCTTGATAGGGTGCCCTGCCCCTTGATTTTGAACAAGAGGCCAAACCCCATAAGTAAGAGTGCATGACCTAAATCTGCAAACATTATTCCATAAAAAATTGGCCACATAAGTGCAATCATTGGTGTTGGATCAGGCTCACCTTTTTTTGGTATTCCTTGGCTTTGTGTAATTACTTCAAATGTTCTAATCCATGGCTTGTTACGTAACAGAATAGGACTTTGCTCAAGGGCTTTTTGATCCTTAATGGTTTCAGTTACTGATGTCCATTGTTTTGTAACTTCTTTGAATTTTTTTTCCATGATTTTTGGAATATACCCTTGAATCATTGCAAATTGCCTAGTCCCGCCAGGTTTACGTAAGGTTTCAAGGACATCTTTTGCTACAAGGGCAGCTTCATGCAATGAAAGGATCTCAGTACGTATACTTTTTTTTATCCGCTCAATCTCTTTTGAAATTATTTTTTGCTTGCTTGCCAGTTCCTTAATTTTTAATTCAGCCAATGAATAAGCCTTGGTTGGTATTTGAGGGTAGCCTTGAGGTATAGAGAAAGGGTTTGCGTTAAGGTTTCGTAATACTTTATTTACTTTTTCAGAATCACTGGCACCAGCAATCACAAATATTGCCGCTTTTTCTTTTGTTTCCAGTTCATATTTGTAGATAGTGACTCCCTCTAATGAACGACTAATCTCGTCATAATCAGCAGAGTTTATGACAAAAATATTAGTGTAAAAATACTTGCCCAGTCCCAAACTACTAAGATCAATGTTTAGCTTCTTTGCCACCTGAATAGTATCTCTTAAAGCGGTAAATTCCTCTAATGATTTTTTTATATCGTTACTTTCCCTAAGCAGGCCCGCGGCTTTGCTAATCACGGATGGAATTTTTTTCTCTAAACCACTAATCATGGTTTCTAGTTCTCGTATTTCATAGTTTTTCTTTTTAATCGAAAAACCCTTGAAAACAATCTCCAGCATTCCAACCCGTAAAGGAATCTGCATGCCTTTGATTACTTCGTCTATTTGCTGGTATGTTTTTTGAGCTCTAAGGAGCAGATCATCAACTTCTGGTGTTAGCGTTTCATTTTCCGTCTCTATCTTATGAAACCATTCAAATTCAGTAAGACAAGAAATAGCTTTAGGTGATTCTGTTCGTGGTAAGATAACAGTTCCTACCATAAGTTCTGTAACTGCCAATACCCAGCTCGTTTTCTATGATAGTTTAAAATCTTTCTGAAGATAAAATAATTAAATATCATAATTGAATCAAAATTTTTGTTATCTTTTGTGACTATATTTTTTGAAATTCCCAAACATTAAAATCCGATACTCATTAACGGCCTTTCGTTGACTTTAGATTCAAGATTAGAAACCACTATTGACAAAATATTAAATCAGACAACTGCTGATCTTGTAACTAATCTGCGAAAAACTTTTGATGAGTGTCAAGAATCTCTATCTAAATCATCTCGCTCTTTAGAACAAGAGTATGATAGAATTCTAGATGAAGGCAAAAAGGAATCAGAAAAACTCGAAAAACAAATAATTGGAAGCTCTGAACTGGAAGCAAGAAACAAACAACTTTTACTTACTGCAGAATCAGTTGAAAAAGTTTTTGAAAAAGCAATTGAAAAAATTCAAAATATTAAGAGAAATGAAGACTATACCAAACTAATTTCCACATTAATTAACGAATCAACAAAAGCATTAGGCACACAAGAGATTGTTGTTCTTACTAACACTAAAGATAAGGATATAGTAAAATCAGTCCTGTCAAAATTTCCTAAAGCAGAACTGTCATCTGAAACTATCAATTGTATAGGCGGGGTAGAGGTACGATCCAAGGATGGTACAATGACATTTAACAATACAATTGATTCGCGTCTTGAACGTTTGAAGCCTTTAATAAGGAAAGATATTGCCACGAAATTTGGCATAGGAAACTAAAATGGCAGCAAAGGGACGAATTGTTTGGGTAAGCGGTCCTGCAGTTAGAGCAGATGGCATGGCAGATGCAAAAATGTATGAAACCGTATCTGTAGGTGATGCCAAGCTCATTGGAGAAGTAATTAGGCTTACTGGCGATGTCGCATTTATCCAAGTATACGAGTCAACAAGTGGCCTGAAGCCAGGCGAACCAGTTGTAGGAACTGGTAATCCGCTTAGTGTTTTATTAGGACCAGGAATTATTGGTCAAATTTACGATGGAATTCAACGTCCACTAAAAGAACTTTCCAAAGTATCTGGCTCCTTTATTGGCAGAGGAATTACAACAACTCCAGTTGATATGACTAAAAAACACAAATTTACTCCAACAGTAAAGGTAGGAGATCAGATACAGCCTGGAGACATAATCGGAAAAGTTCAGGAAACAGATTTGATTGATCACAGCATAATGGTTCCTCCAGATCATGCAGGTGGAAAGATAACAAGTATTGTTAAAGAAGGCGAGTATGATCTTGAAACAGATTTAGCAACTGTAGAAAAAGACGGTAAAAAGACTCCACTAAAAATGTATCATAGATGGCCCGTACGAAAACCACGTCCTTATCAAAAAAGATATGATCCAACAATACCACTACTTACTGGTCAACGTGTAATCGATACATTCTTTCCACTAGCAAAGGGCGGAACAGGTTCAATTCCCGGCGCATTTGGAACAGGAAAGACAGTTACTTTGCACCAGATTGCAAAGTGGGCCGATTCTCAAGTCGTAGTGTACATTGGTTGTGGAGAACGAGGAAACGAAATGACAGAGGTATTGGTGGAATTTCCACATCTCAAAGACCCCCGTACGGGCAAACCATTAATGGATAGGACAGTTCTTGTTGCCAACACTAGCAATATGCCTGTTGCAGCAAGGGAGGCAAGCATCTACACAGGCGTAACAATTGCTGAATATTACAGAGATATGGGAAAAGACGTGGTTTTAGTTGCAGACTCTACAAGTAGATGGGCCGAAGCTCTTCGAGAGATGAGCGGACGATTAGAAGAAATGCCAGCAGAAGAAGGATATCCATCATATCTTGCTTCAAGGTTGGCAGAATTTTATGAAAGAGCAGGAAGAGTAAAGGCACTAGGCAGTCCAGACAGAAATGGCTCTGTCAGTTTGGTTGGGGCAGTATCTCCATCTGGCGGTGACTTTACAGAACCAGTTACAACACATACAATGAGATTCATCAAAACCTTTTGGGCATTGGATGCTAAACTTGCCTATTCAAGACACTATCCATCAATAAACTGGATGAACAGCTACTCAGGATACCTAGCTGATATTGCAAAGTGGTGGAGTGAAAATGTAAGTGATGAGTGGCTTGCCTTAAGAGGCGAAGCATATGGAATTTTACAAAGAGAAGACACGCTAAAAGAAATTGTAAGACTGTTAGGACCTGAAGCCCTGCCTGATGAAGAAAAACTAATTCTTGAGGTGGCAAGAATGATCAAGATTGGAATTTTGCAGCAAAACTCTTTTGATGAAGTTGATACATATTGTAGTCCTGAAAAGCAGTTCAAATTACTAAAACTCCTAGTCCAATTTTACAAAAACGGTCAACAAGCGCTAAGAGACGGGACAACTCTGGCAGATATTCGCGCCTTACCAATAATTGGAACCTTACTTAAAGCAAGAATGGAAATCAAAGATAATGAACTAACAAAACTAGATCAGGTAGGCCAAACTATGACTGAACAATTCAAAAGCATTATGGGGGTTAAGGTTACAGCTTGACAACGCACGGTGGAGTACAGTATAGTAAGATTGCCGAAATTAAGGGACCGCTTGTTGTAGTAGATGATGTAGAAAACGCTGCATTTGATGAACTAGTAGAAATACAAACAAAAGATGGCGAGAAAAGACTTGGAAAGGTCCTCGAGGTTGGAAACGGCAAGGCAATTGTTCAAGTGTTTGAAGGAACCACAGGACTTTCTGTTTCTGGAACCAAAGCAAAGTTTGTTGGCAAGGTTATGGAGATGCCAGTCTCAGAACAAGTTCTTGGGAGAGTGTTTGACGGACTTGGAAGACCAAAAGATGATCTACCAGATCCAATAGCTGATAAATTTTTAGACATTAACGGCGAACCAATGAATCCAGAACAACGAGAATATCCTCGTGACTTTATCCAGACAGGTGTCTCAGTAATTGATGGAATGCTTACACTAGTACGAGGACAAAAACTGCCAATTTTTTCAGGTTCTGGCATGTCACATAATATTTTAGCTGCACAAATTGCCCGTCAGGCAGCAGTTGTTGGGACATCAGATGAATTTGCTGTAGTCTTTGCAGCAATAGGAGTGCAATATAGTGAAGCAGAGTACTTTAGAAGAAGTCTTGAAGAATCCGGTGCTCTAAAAAGAAGCGTACTATTTCTTAATCTAGCCGACGATCCTGCTATTGAAAGAATAATCACTCCTCGAGTCGCACTTACCGTAGCCGAATATCTGGCCTATGATCTTGGCATGCATGTACTTGTAATTCTTACAGACATGACAAACTATGCTGAAGCATTACGAGAAATCAGTGCTGCAAGAGAAGAAGTACCAGGAAGGAAAGGATACCCGGGTTATCTGTATACTGATCTCTCTACAGTTTATGAAAGGGCAGGAAGACTGCGTGGAAAGAAAGGAAGCGTTACACAGATGCCAATTTTGTCAATGCCTTCTGATGATATCACTCATCCAATTCCAGATCTTACCGGTTACATAACAGAAGGACAGATTGTACTTGGCCGTGATCTGTTTAGACAGGGGATCTATCCGTCAGTAAACATTTTGATGAGCCTAAGCAGAATTATGAAAGACGGTATCGGAGAGGGAAGAACAAGAGTTGATCATCAGGAAATTTCTAACCAAAACTATGATGCATATTCTAGAGCACAAGAAGTTCGTGCACTAGCAGGTATTGTAGGAAAGGCAGGTCTTACTGGAGTTGATCTGAAATATCTGGAATTCGGTGATGAATTTGAAAAAAATTTCCTTTCACAAGCAATTGATGAAAACAGAACCATTGAAGAAACGCTCTCTTTGTTATGGAAAGCTGTATCCCTCCTGCCAAAGAACGAATTAACCAAAGTCAAAGACAAATACATAGAGCAATACTACAAGGAAAGGTAGTATCTTATGTCATTTGGACAAAACGTAGCTGCTACTAAGATTGAACTGCTAAAATACAAGCGTTCAAGCCAAGTAGCCACCATGGTTCAAAAAATTCTTGATGACAAACGAAAAGTCTTGCTAAAAAACATTGAAGAAATGATTACAGAAGCAACAAAGGCAAGAGGTGGAATCTGGGAACCACTTCAAGACGTGTATAAATCAGTAAATGAGGCATATCTATCGTTAGGAACAAACACAGTTGACTCAGTCGCACAATCGGCTCCTGCAGTTATGCAAGTTGATGTAAACGTCAAGCGCGTAGTTGACGTAACAATTCCTGCACTTAATGTGACAGAAAAGGACACAAAATCAATGCCTTATGGTTTTGCCGATACCAATGCATCAATAGATCGGGCTGCTAAACAAATCAAAGCCATGCTTCCCAAAATATGCAAGGCAGCAGAATACGAAAATTCAATTTTTAGCTTAGCAAAAGCACTTGAGAAAACACAAAAATTGTTAAACGCACTGGAAAATGTAATAATTCCCCAATATAGACTACGAATTAAATTCATTTTATCTACACTTGAAGAAAGAGAAAGAGAAGAATTCGCAAGGTTAAAAAAAGTAAAGGCAGCGATAGAGAAGAGAAAGTAATGTCTAAAGACGAGATCAAAAAATTGCTGGATAATTCAAAAAGAATATTACAACAAGACTATGATCAGTTTGAAAAAACGATCAAAGATAATTTAACTAGTTTCAAGAAGAAAGCACTTGATAAAATTTGAATGCAAAATTCTTTTCTCATGATTTAAATATGGAGGTATAAGGAAGGTACTCGGCAATGAAACCTGTTATGTATGTTCTTTTAGCAACATTAGGTGTTTCTATTATAGGATTAACAAGCGTTGCATACGCTCAAGAAACTACAAGTGGCAACACTGATGCAGGTTCTAAGCTTATAGGTGCAGGTCTTGCATTTGGTCTTGCAGCTGGTGGTGCAGGTGTAGGACTGGGATACGTCGGTTCAGCAGGTCTTGCTGTAATTAGTGAGAATCCGGCACTTCAGTCTAAGGTATTCATATTCATAGGCATGGTTGAATCCATCGCTATCTATGGTATAGTCATGATGTTCATCATCTTAGGACAATAATCTACATTATCTAATTTTTAAAAACAATTTTAACGATACTTTAGTTGATTTACATCTAAAATTCTGTTACAGTATCGGCATCTAAGAACACGACCTTCCTTGTCTATAACATCCATAACAGATTCCATACGTTCACTGCTGTTGGTAATACAATCGGGATTGGAGCATCGAAAAATTCTTTCTATTTCATTTGGAAGTGAAACGCGTCGTTTTTCAACTAATTTGTAATCCTTGATAATATTTACAGTGGCACTTGGAGCGATTACGGCAAGTTTGTTGGTGTCGTCGTCCTTTAGGAATCTGTTTTCTACTTTGATGATATCCTTTTTTTTGTATTTTCCACTTGGAACATTTAGTGCTATGGTTATCACACTGCCATCCTTACCATCAATTCCCAACGCATCTAGAACCTTGAGTCCCCTCCCTTCATCTATGTGATCAATTACTGTTCCTTCTTTTATACGACGAACTATAAGCTCAGACTCTTGCATCAGAATACTTTGTATACTCACCAGTATATATCATTGAAAGAATGAATGAGTTTTTTCAAAAAGATATAATTTCTGTGCGAGATCTAAATAAACAAAAACTTGAGGTAATTTTTGAGGCTACTAACAAGATCATAAACATGGATCCAAACAAACTACGAGACATTGCTAGAGGTAAAACACTAGGATATCTTTTCTATGAACCTAGTACTAGAACCCGTCTAAGTTTCGAGGCTGCTATGGCATTAATTGGCGGGACATCAATTGGAATTTCCGATGTATCATATTCTTCTACTCAGAAAGGCGAAAGCCTTGCCGATACAGTTAAGATAATGTCAATTTATTCTGATGTCCTGATTTTACGACACTCTCTTGATGGTTCAAGTAGATTTGCAGCGGAGGTTTCATCAAAACCTGTAATTAATGGGGGAAGTGGAACAGAAGAACATCCTACACAAGCAATTCAAGACCTGTTTACAATTAAAAAAGAAAAAAACAAGATTGACGGTCTTAAAATCGGAATAGTAGGCGATCTAAAATACGGGCGGACTGTTTATTCACTTTTGTATGCCTTGGGAAATTATGATGTGGAAATACATCTTATATCTCCTGAAATACTAAAAATTAGAGCAGATTCAACATATGACATTAAAAAACGACTTTCTTACACAGAGTCAATCTCCCTTGAAGAGTATATCGATGATTTAGATGTAGTTTATGTGACAAGAATACAAAAAGAACGATTTCCAGATGAGGAAGAGTATCTTAAGGTAAAAGGCAGCTATGTGATCGGCCTTGACATTGTAAAGAAAATGAAAGAAGATGCAATTATTTTACATCCTCTACCAAGATTGGATGAAATTTCAGTTGAAGTGGATAAAACAAAACAAGCAAAATACTTCAAACAAGCAGAATATGGAAAGTATACAAGGGCAGCCTTGTTGGGCTTGCTTCTTAATGAAAATGGGTTTTAGACAAAAATGTTTTGTTAATTATCAAAACTCCAACTACTGATACAAAAAATATTACAAAAACTATAGCACCAAATTCGGGAACAACAACTAACCCAAACTCCGTACT
>Ga0213870_1000886_pt1 | contig 13885 bp, 12 predicted proteins | sample WICALVC2017_Meta_FD_160119 | JGI IMG/M metagenome (GOLD analysis project Ga0213870, IMG submission 160119) | Freshwater microbial communities from subterranean cave lake in Wind Cave National Park, South Dakota, United States - WICALVC2017 | ecosystem: Environmental > Aquatic > Deep subsurface >... | reverse complement strand
CTGAAAAGCAATGAACGTCTTTCCCGTGCCGGTGGCGAGCGTGAGCAGAATGCGCTGACGACTCGAAGCAATCGCCTCCATCACCCGCTCAACAGCGATGTCTTGGTAGTAGCGGCTAGGGCGCGAGCCGCCTTTGTCATAAAACGGCACGGCGGAAAAGCGGTCGCGCCACGCGTTCTGCTCGGAAAATGTCATTTCCCAGAGTTCTTCTGGCGTCGGGTAGCGCGAGGCTTCGCCTTCCATTCCTGTATCCATATCCACGCCATAGATGCCCTGTCCATTGGTGGCGTATGTGTAACGGATGGCGAGCTTGCTGGCGTAATTCTTTGCTTGCGCCAGACCCTCGCTCAACGCCTCGTTCCATGCTTTGGCCTCGATGACCGCCAGCTTGGTGTTTCGATATTCCAACACGTAATCGGCGATGAGCGGCTTGCCGCGCCGGCCGTGGCCCTCGATGCGGCCCAGCGTGATCGGATACTCGCGCCGGATCTTGCTGCCCTCGACGACGCCCCAGCCCGCCGCCTTCAGCGCGGGATCGATGTGCTCGGCTCTGGTTTCGGCTTCGTTCATGGCGTGTCCCTACAGTTGCCCGCTGAAGGCTTGGTGCAATAGCGACTTCTTCAACGCCGTAAGCGCGGCGAGCTTGCGCTGGTAGAGGGAGACGAGGCGTTGGGTTTCTTCTTGTAGGGATTCAACGCTCTCTACTATTTCTGCCTGTGCCTCGACCGACTTTGGAATTGGAATTGGAATTGAGTTCAACGCCTTTTGATTGAGTTTTGGCTGCGCTGCACCGGTGATGTATTCGTCAAGTTTGATGCTTCCCAAGTAAAACTCGGTGAATCGCTGGGTCGCCATGTTCTCGAACTTAAGAATGTGCGCGTGGTTGTTCACCCAGTATTTGCCTGAAACCGAGAAAGCGATAGGCGTCGATCTCGCCAGCAAGTTTGCGCCATCCTCAGAAACGAGCAACGTTTCACCTTCAAAGATGAAATCACCGACGTAATCCACTATACCGGAAGCTCCGTAGTAGGGATACTCGCCACTGGTCCGAACATTCTTGGTAATGGGCACACGCTTGCTGTCGAGGTTGGTTGAAATCTTAGAGACCGTCGTTTCCACCCACCCCTCGCCGCGCTGGGTGAAGACGGATTGCAGGTGGCTTTCGAAGAGGGCGCGGGCGTTTTGGAGGTTCTTTTCGGCGTTGGCGCGGGCCTTGGCAATCCCCTCAAACGCTTCGTCGAGAATGCCAACGATCCTCTGCTGTTCGTGGAGCGGGGGGAAATTGAAATTGATGGCCTTGTATGCGTCGCCATCCAGATTGCGTATGCCCGTTGAATGACTCTGCATCCCTTCCGTGACACCAGAGACATAAGTCCAATGCAGAAATTTGTGGAGAAAGCGAAAATCTATTTCGTCAGGTTCGAGGACTCGAAGAGCAGCAGTGAAATTGCTGAATGAGAAATCGCCATTCTCTTTGTCGAACAGAGCCACTCGCCCAACCGCTTGCTTCGGTCCACCGCCGGACTTTTCGAGGATGATGTCACCGAATCTGAGACGACGTTTTTCGAGTTTCTTCGCCTCAACGTCGAGAAACGCGATGTCCGAATCATCCAGCGTTCCTTCTTTTGTGAAGTTGGTATTGCGAATGACACCGACATTCACGAAAGGCGGCTTTTCACCTTTCCACAGCCCGTTGGAGAACTGGCAGACTTCTGCAAGAGTTTTGGTTTGCCACCCTTTCTTATCCCGATGATAAAACATCACACCTACCCGCTTGATATGCTCTTGCAATTTCGCGTGATTCAGATCGTCAAAAATAGACAGGTCAACGGTGTAGGGCAGTAGCAAATCGTCTATCTTTCCCGCTATCGCCGACAGATGATCGAGCGTTAGCATCTCGCCATAGAGCGTCAGATCAATGTCTGAGCCAGTCTTATAATTTCCCTTGGCTCTCGATCCGTACAACACCGCCTTGTCAATGTCGGAAAAGCAGACGAGCACGCCACGAATTTTTTCGACCGTTTTTTCCGTCAGTCCGTATTTCATGAGTCCATATCCCTCTGATCGTAGAGCACTGTAAATTTCTTTGCCATGGCTTCAAACGCAGGGTAGAAACGGTTCAGAATCTTTTCCACGATGTCTTGTGCGATCTCGATGTCATAGCTATGGGAAGTTTGATTGCGAGCTTTAATCATTTCCATCCAATCTTCTCCTTGCTCAATAAGACCTCTTTTGAAGGCCGCACGCGTCACGTCTCTTGAGCCGATCAAATCAGTGATTCCTTTACTCTCCATGTAGTCCTTCAATACATTCCATGCCAACTCGTAGGTGAACTCAAACCCCTGAATCAACCCCTGCTGTTCTAGCTTCGACAAGTCACGGGTTTTCTCTAATTCCACCGCCTCGGTAAGCGTCTGAAATGCCTTGATGTAATTATTGAAACGCTGTTTCCACCGAATGTCTTCATTCATTTCTTGCTTCTCCTAATCGTTGTCGAATGCCTAGCATGACGCTGGTACTCTCCGCATCCAGCGCGGCGATTTCGTCCATGATCTCCTGCGGACTGCGGTGCGTTACTGCCTCGCCGCCGTTGGGGTTCTTCACGGAGAGGTCGTAAGTCGTTTGCTCAATGCCCTTGGCGTCTACGCTCCATGACTTGGGCGAATCGGCAAAGGTCTTCTGTAACTTTACGAACTCGGCAAGGTCGCCATCATTGAGCGGGTTGGTCTTGCCGAGGTTGCGGCCCGGGTTAAGCTGGTAGAACCATATCTTACGACTTGGCGCGCCTTTCTCGAAGAACAGCACCACGGTCTTCACGCCCGCACCTTGGAATGTCCCGCCGGGACAGTCAAGCACGGTGTGCAGGGTACAGCTTTCCAACAGGAGTTTGCGTAGGCTCACGGAGGCGTTGTCGGTGTTGGAGAGGAACGTGTTCTTAATAACCACGCCGCCGCGCCCGCCAGCCTTAAGCATCTTGATGAAATGCTGAAGAAACAGAAACGCCGTTTCGCCAGTGCGGATGGGGAAGTTCTGCTGAACCTCTTTACGCTCCTTGCCGCCAAAAGGTGGATTGGCCAGCACCACATCGTAGCGATCTTTTTCCTGAATGTCGGCGAGGTTCTCGGAAAGGGTATTGGTGTGTAGGATATTCGGCGCCTCAATGCCGTGCAAAATCATGTTCATGATTGCGATGACATAAGCAAGTGACTTTTTCTCCTTCCCGTAGAAAGTGCAGGTTTGGAGTGTGGTTAGGTCATTGGTCGTAAGATTGCCTTTGGCTTTCAGGTAATCAAACGACTCGCACAAAAAGCCTGCCGAGCCGCATGCCCCATCATAAATTTTCTCGCCGAGCTTTGGATTGACGACCTGCACGATGGCGCGAATGAGCGGACGCGGTGTGTAATACTCGCCGCCGTTTCGCCCAGCGTTGCCCATGTTCTTGATCTTGGCTTCATAGAGATGCGAAAGCTCGTGTTTCTCGGTCTGGGAGCGGAAACGTAGTTCATCAATATGGTCAATGACCTCGCGCATGTTGTAGCCGCTCTGTATCTTGTTCTTGATCTCACTGAAAATCTCCCCGATTTTGTACTCAATGGTGTTTGGCCCGCTGGCCTTTTGCTTGAAACTGTGGAGATACGGAAAGAGTTTTCCATTCACGAAGTCGCGCAGGTCATCACCGGTAAGGGCCGTGTTGTGGTCAAGCTTGCCGTCCTTACCCTTGGGCGCGGCCCAGACTTCCCATCGGTAGGGCTTGTCGAGGATGGTACTGTATTTTTTTCCCGTAAGCGCGGCCTCATCGGCAAGGTCATGCTCTAGCCCATCAAGGTATTTTAGGAACAGCAACCAAGACGACTGCTCGGTGTAGTCAAGCTCGGTTGTGCATCCGGCCTCTTTCCAGAGGATGTCGTCGATATTCTTAAAGGCTTGTTCAAACATAGACGCCTGTCCTCATAGATTTAGTTTTTGCTTATTTATACTCAAAATTCTCACTGATCTTCCGAACCCATTCGGCAGGAAGTGGTATGGGGTCATGGCTTGCGCTATTGCGTTGTTATAATACTGCAATATTCTTCCTTTGTAACTTTTTTCCTCTTTCATTCTCTTTTCTATCTTGTTTACAATCCGGCTCATCGTAGCAATATCCCGATTAAATCTTATCCCAATTTTGCTTAGACTTACAACATTGGGTTGGGTGTGCGACAAATTTGTGGGTAAGTTTTCAGCTTGCCGCTCGATTTTCCCAAAATTCCTCCCATCGATTGCTGACAGGGTGAACCACTGCCTACCGTTTGGTAACAACGGAGAAATAGGGTCAGAAATAGGGTCAAAATAGGGTCAGGCTTGCGTTATTGTATTATTATTTTTTTCAAGGTAACTCTATACATACCAAAGGGGTGCGACCCCTGCGAGGGTAATCGCACAGAAACATGTGCCACACGGAACATGTTCCAAATAGGACTGGAACGATGAAGACGGGATTACTAGAAATCAGTCCTCTTTATCATCGAAGGTCACTCTGACGAGAGCCTGTGCCTTTGTGGCGATGTTGGCGTATGCGATCACACACGTGCTTTGGGGAAAAACATCTCATCTGAACCGCCCATTGGATTCTATTTTGTCCTCGCTGGACCAGATTCAGACGCAAGATATCAAGGTTGCTGATCAGTGGATTCCTGTTCTCCCTACCCATTTTCGGAAAGATCAGGAGATTATTTTGAAAACACTGAACATCCAATTCCCCAAGACTGTTCGTCATCGATCAGAAGTGTAGTCACGACTTTTTTACACGATAAAACACATAAAAACCTTTACAGACAAGGACTTTATGCAAAAACTCGACTCAAAAAATGGGGGAAGTTCCGTTATAACCACTAAGAAAAAACTCCAAAAAAGACGAAAAATAAAGTAACTTCAATATGTTACACCATAAATAGACCTGTACAAAAGTGGGAACATCCGTTAAAATGCAACTTCCCACCTTAATTTGACGGTCAACATGGCATAATGTATCGTCATTTACGGGGACGTAGATTGTTGGCCTATCTCAATTCTTTCGATCTGGCGGGCAAGTCGCACAAGGCTTTTTTCTTTTCCTAAAATCATCAGCACATCAAAAATTCCGGGACTCACTGTTTTTCCGGTAATCGCGGCGCGTATGGGTTGCGCCACTTGAGAAAGTTTTAATTCTAATCTGGCACAAACCGCTTTGAGCGCGATAGAAAGGGGATCGTGTTCAAACGAGACAGGTGTCAATGCAGACAAAACAGATTTTAAAATCGGCAACGCAGAAATCTCAAGCACAACCATTGCCTTTTCGTCTAATACAATCTCATCTCGCAAGAAATAAGCCGCTGATTCTGCCATCTCCACAAGCGTGCGCGATCTTTCCCTCAGCACAACCACAACACGCTCCAAACGATCGCAGTCAATCGTGGCAGTATCCAAACCTATCTTGTGAAGATGTGGCAAGAGCAATTCTGCAATCGCTTTTGGATCGCCTGTTTTTATATAATGCGCGTTGATCCAAAGCAGTTTTTCCGGGTTAAACATCGCAGGAGATGCGCCCACCTGATCCATGGAAAAAGTCTCTAATAATTCTTGGGCGCTAAAAATCTCCTGATCTTTGAAAGACCATCCCAATCGCACCAGATAATTGATCATGGCAGAGGGCAAATACCCCTCCTCGCGATACTGCTGAACTGCCGTGGCCCCATGCCGTTTTGATAATCGCGTTTTGTCTGCGCCCAAAATCATAGAAACATGGCCAAATGCTGGAATTGCATATCCAAAGGCTTTGTATAAACCAATCTGGCGCGGCGTGTTGTTGAGATGATCATCACCACGAATCACATGGGTAATCTGCATCTCCACATCATCCACGACCACACAGAAATTATAAGTAGGCGTTCCGTCAGAACGCAAAATAATCAGGTCGTCCATTACATTGGCTTCAAAAGTAACCTGCCCTTTAACAATATCGGCGATGATGATTGGTCCATCTGCGGGTGCCGCAAATCGCAGGGCATAATCTTCCCCCTCAATCGGGTGCACAATCGCTTTACAGCGGCCATCATAGCGCGGCACGCGCCCCTTGGCCATCGCCTCTTCGCGTCGGGTTGCCAACTCTTCCGCTGTGCAATAACACCGATAGGCCAATCCTTTTTCTAGCAATTCAACGGCTTTCTTTTTGTAAATTTCAAGCCGCTCTGTCTGACGAACAGGATTATTAGGAGAGCCTTCCCATTGATCCCAATTTAACCCCAACCACGACATCCCATCAATAATGGCTAAGATGGCTTCATCGGTCGAACGAGAACGATCTGTATCCTCAATCCGCAGAAAAAATTTACCGCCTTGTGAACGGGCATAAAGCCAATTAAACAGTGCTGTGCGAGCACCTCCAATATGTAAAAACCCCGTGGGACTGGGGGCAAAGCGAACCCGTATCTCTGACATTTTCTATTCCTTATAAATCATCCGCGAATAAACGATAGATCGGCGGAGAACAGATCCCGAATGTCGGAGATTTTTAACGCCATCATCGCCAAACGGTCTAACCCCAATCCCCACGCAATCACCGGAACATTAACCCCTAACGGTTTTGTGACTTCGGGGCGAAAAATGCCTGCTCCGCCCAACTCCATAAGCCCTAATTTCGGATGCGCAACGTGCATCTCTACGGAAGGTTCTGTAAACGGAAAATAGGCTGGCAAGAATTTAATCTCTTTGGCCAACGCAATCTCTTTTGCAAAAAGGGTCAGCAGACCCAGAAGCGTTTTGAAATTATTTTCCTCTCCGACAACAATCCCTTCCACCTGAAAAAAATCGGGGGCATGGGTCGCATCCACTTGATCGTATCTAAAACAACGGGCAATGGAGAAATACTTTCCCGGAATCTTTGGCCCTGCGCCCAACGTTCTTGCTGAAACCGCTGTCCCTTGACTTCTTAAAATAAGCCTGCGCGTTCGTTGCGCATCAAATTTATAGCCCCAGCCAGACGATCCGTTTCCGCCTTGTTCATGGGTTACCGCCACGCGCGTTATCTGCTCATCTGAAATATGCTGATCGTAAAGAGGGCCTTTCACAAAATAAACATCGTGAATCGCACGCGCGGGATGAAACTGCGGCATATAAAGGGCGTCCATATTCCAAAATTCAGATTCAATGATTGGGCCTTCCATTTCTGAGAATCCCATGGAGACCAATTTCTCCCGCACCGTATTCAGAAAATGCTGATAGGGATGCCTTCGCCCAAAAGAAATGCGCGGCGGCGGCATTGTGATATTGTATTTTCGGAATTTCTTGTCGCGCCAACTGCCATCTTTGAGCATCTGCGATGTCAAGGCGGTTATCTCGTGATCGGCGTTCCCCATAGACATCTTTTCGTAAATCGGCGAAAATAATGGCGTTGGAACAAAACGCCGCAAGACACGTTCATCCACACGAAAAATCCCTTTTGACTTGCCACGTTTGTGATGATATGCCGCGATCGTTTTCCGATCCTCTTCGGCGAGGGTGTCTATTTTAACTTCTTTGTCCAATAACAGTGCAATGGTTTTTTGCAGAGATAGAAATTCCCCCATTTTTGAGGTGTCAATCTGTTTCACGACACCGCCTACACCCAGAGAAAGCGCGCCGCATTTTTTAAGCGCGCCAATGGCCGAACTTCTCTCTTCCGCCTCTAGCATCCCCCCCAAATCTTGAAGCAGGGGCGCTTCTTTTTGTACAATCTCATCGGCAATCTGCAAAAATGGATTTTTCTTTTTCCCATAAATCTGTCCCAATGGGGTGAGCGAAACCCATTCCTCTTTGATCTCAGAGGACAGCGCCAATATTTCTTTGGTTTGAAGCCATCCTACGGCCATAGAAAGTTGAGAGGCGTGTAGTTCCGAATCGGCAATCAGGATTTCCTGTTCAGACAAAGAGGCACCGTCCTTAAAATGCGCCAAGACTTTTTTTTCCAGAGGATGCAGTGATTCCGCGAGGTTTAATATCGTGTCAGAAGCACTCATGCGATCTGCCCCTCACGCAGTTGTGAAATCGTTTTTGCGTAATCAGTAGATTTAAAAATAGCCGAGCCTGCGACAATGACATCGGCCCCTGCAGAAATCACTTGTTGCACGTTGTCAGGCTTGATTCCCCCATCCACTTCCAAATAGGTGTTGAACCCGCCTGCGGCAATCATGTTACGGGCCAGTTTGATTTTATCAAGCGTCTTTGGAATAAAGGTTTGACCTCCAAAGCCGGGATTCACCGACATGAGTAAAAGCAGATCAATCTCCCCTAGAATCTCTTCGACAGCCCCAATGGGCGTTGCTGGATTTAACGAGACCCCTGCCTTCGCGCCCAACTGCTTAATCCTTTGAATTGTGCGATGCAAGTGTGTGCATGCCTCTATGTGCACCGTGACAATGCTTGCGCCAGCCTTAATAAATTCCGGAATAAGATCGTCTGGATGCACAATCATAAGATGAACATCCAAAGGCAGTGTGGTGACAGATCGCACCGCTTCTACGATAAGCGGGCCTACCGTGAGGTTCGGAACGAATCGGCCATCCATCACATCAATGTGTATAAAATCAGCGCCAGCTGTCTCGACGGCCTTGATCTCGTCTCCAAGCCGCGCAAAATCTGCCGATAAAATGGATGGAGAGATTGTGATATTCATGCGTTGTGTAATGAGAATGTATGCTTGGGGCTTGCAGAAAGTCAAGTCCAAACACATTATCATCAATATCTACAATCGCCGACTGGGTACGATTTGATTTTAATGTTACCAGCGGGTTAAAATCACTTCTTAATTTTTTCGTAAAAAACGATATACAAAATATGCCTAATATAATAAAAATATTTGATACGACGCTGCGAGATGGAGAACAATGTCCCGGCGCCTCTATGAACAAAGACGAGAAGCTCTTGATCGCAAGAATGCTTACGCGATTGAATGTTGATGTGATAGAGGCTGGATTTCCCTTTGCCTCCAAAGATGATTTTGAAGGGGTTAAATTGATTGCACAGGAAATCAAAGGGCGTGTCATTGCGGGCCTTGCGCGCGCAAAAGAGCAAGATATTGACGCGACATGGGAGGCAATCCGATATGCGGAACGAGGACGTATTCATACCTTTTTAGCCACCTCTGATATTCACATGAAGCATAAATTGCGTATGAACAAAGAGGATGTGCTGGCGACTGCAGTCTCTGCAGTACGGTACGCGCGCCGTCATACCGATGATGTTGAGTTCTCTCCAGAGGATGCAACACGAAGCGACCCTGACTTTTTATTGCAAGTGATTGAGGCTGTGATCAATGCGGGGGCGACGACCATCAATATTCCTGATACGGTTGGCTATGCTGTTCCAGACGAGTTTGGCGCGCTGATCCAATTGATACGCAATAAGGTTCCTAATATTGATCGGGCTGTTATTTCTGTGCATTGTCATAACGATCTGGGTTTGGCCGTGGCAAACTCTTTGACTGCAGTCTCTCACGGGGCAGGTCAAGTAGAATGTACCGTAAACGGTATTGGAGAACGGGCTGGAAACGCCTCGATGGAAGAGGTGGTGATGGGACTGCGCGTTCGCAAGAATTTTTTTAATGCCGATACGAATATTTATGCGGAAGAGATTACCAAGGCCAGCCGCTTGGTGAGCAGTATTACAGGTTTTGTTGTGCAACCCAATAAGGCGATTGTGGGGGCCAATGCGTTTGCACACGAATCGGGCATTCATCAGGACGGGTTGCTCAAAGAAAAGCAGACATACGAAATTATGACGCCTGCATCGGTTGGACTCACCGAGCATAAAATGGTTTTAGGCAAACATTCTGGACGACACGCATTTTTAGCAAAACTCACAGAGATGGGGTATTCCCTGCAAGAAGAAGAAATTGATGCAACCTTTGCGCGGTTTAAAAAATTGGCAGATCAGAAGAAAGAGATTTTTGAAGAAGATTTGGAGGCGATTGTCGCAGAAAATGCCTATCATCATATTGTGGAGCGGTATAAATTGATGTCGCTTCATGTGCAAACCGGGACAGAGAATAAATCCGTTGCGACTATTGAATTGGATGTAGCGGGTCATCTCATAAAAGATATGGGATATGGGAATGGCCCGGTTGATGCTGTTTATCATGCCCTCACCGTGATGACAAAAATAGAAGTGCGACTTTTGAATTATGAAGTCAAAGCCGTTACGTGCGAATCGGACGCATTAGGCAACGCACGGGTTGAGTTGGAAAAAGATGGAAAAACCTTCATTGGACATGGAACGGATACGGATATTTTTATTGCCTCTGCAAAAGCGTATCTCAATGCCCTCAACAAAATAGTTGTTTCTAAAAAGGAGTAAATGATGAAGATTGCTGTGTTGCCCGGCGATGGGATTGGGCCTGAAATTGTAGCAGAAGCGATTGCTGTATTAGACACAATCGGAAAACGGTTTGGCCATGAATTTCATTTTGATTTTAGGCTTACGGGGGGGTCTGCTATTGATAAGATGGGCGTTCCACTTCCAGATGAGACATTAAAAGCGGCGCAGGAGGCCGATGCCGTTTTACTGGGGGCCGTGGGTGGGCCAAAGTGGGACGTCATTGATTACGCGCTTCGTCCGGAACGCGCCTTGCTTGGCTTGCGTGAGAAATTGGGTCTTTACGTAAATCTTCGTCCTGCGAAGTGCTACTCCATATTGGCCGATGCCTCCACGCTGAAACGAGAGGTTGTGGATGGCACGGATATTCTGGTCATTCGGGAACTGACTGGGGGAATCTATTTTGGACAGCCTCGCGGCATATCAAAAAATGAAACTTGCGAAATCGGCATTAACACTGAGGTTTATACCACGCCTGAAATTGTGCGGATTGCAAAGGTGGCGTTTGAATTGGCAAGAGGGCGTCGTAAACAAGTGACATCCGTTGATAAGGCGAATGTCCTAGAATCTTCTGCCCTGTGGCGAAAAGTGGTGATACAAGTTCATAAAGAATATCCAGATGTCACGCTGTCTCATTTATATGTGGACAATTGCGCCATGCAACTTATTCGTAACCCAAAGCAGTTTGATGTGATTGTGACAACCAATCTGTTCGGAGATATCTTATCGGATGAAGCGGCGATGCTCACAGGGTCCATCGGGATGCTGCCTTCGGCCTCTCTTGGAGAGCGTGACGGAAGGCGTCGGGCGATGTACGAACCCATTCATGGCAGTGCGCCGGACATTGCGGGAAAAGATATGGCGAACCCGATTGCAACTATTTTGTCCGCGGCGATGATGTTGAAAATGACCTTTGGATTGGATCAAGAGGCGGGGGTCATTGAGGATGCAGTGCTTGCCGTATTAAACGAGGGGTATCGCACCGCCGATATCTATTCGGAAGGCACAACCAAGATCGGCACAAAAGAGATGGGTCGGCGGATCGTGGAAAAGATGTCAGCCGTCACCTTATAGTTGTAATAAGTCTGTTAGAATAAATTTGACATTTTTTAGTAATATGCCATATTATTATTTTATGGCTATTCCTTTTAAACACGAGGTACACGCTTTGCGCATTGGTCCACAGGGACGTGTGACTCTACCCGTGCGTCTTCGGAAGCAAATGGGCATCTCCGAAGGGGATACCCTCGTGATTTGGCCGGAGGGTGACCGCCTGATTCTCCGCCGCAAGACACAAATCGAAGAAGAACTTTGGACAATGTTGAGAAAAGTTCCGGGAAGCCCAGCAAAGGAGTTAATCTTAGAACGCAGGAAGGAAGCAGTCCGTGAGAGCAAAGCGTGAATGTTATGCCGTACTGGACGCTTCTGCTATATTGGCTTACCTTAAAAAGGAAAAAGGTTATGAGCAGGTTCGTGATGCGATACAATCTGGCGTATCCGTCAGTGCCGTCAATTTTTCTGAGGTGCTGACCAAGGTCATAGAAAAAGGACTGGAGGTAGACGCAGTGGCCTCACGGCTTTTGGCATTAGGTCTTGTTGTACATCCGTTCACAGAGGCGGATGCGCGTCAATCTGCGCAGATCGTCCCAATGACGCGGGCATTGTGCCTCTCTATGGGGGATCGGGCATGTCTTGCCCTGTCTCTCCGACTTGGGTTGCAAGCTATGACGGCAGACACGATTTGGGCAAAACTAGGCTCCCCATTCAAAATTGTAACCATTCGGTAAATGCCACTCGAAATAACAATGTCAATTATTGTACAATCTCGCCATGTTAAAAAAACGCGCATATAACGTAGCCGTGATGGGGGCGACCGGTGTTGTGGGTCAAGAGATGATTGCCATTTTGGAAGCACGAAAATTCCCGGTTGAGCGGCTTTATCCCTTTGCCTCAAAACGTTCTGCCGGAACAACGGTTTCTTTTGATGGCGAGGATGTTGTTGTTGCTGAATTAACGAAGGATGTTTTCTCTGGTATTGATATTGTCTTGGGCGCGACGGATGCGTCATTAAGCAAGAAGATGACCCCTCATGCGGTGACAGCCGGTGCTGTTGTGATTGACAATTCAAGCGCATTCCGCATGCATCCAAAAGTTCCGCTGATTGTTCCGGAGGTCAACGGAGATCAAATTGCAACGCATCAAGGAATTATTGCCAATCCGAATTGTTCAACGGCGCAGTTGGTGATGGTGCTCAAGCCGCTTCATGATGCGGCCACTTTACGACGTGTGGTCGTTACGACATTTCAGTCTGTCTCTGGAACTGGGAAGGATGCGATGGATGAATTGATGGATCAAACGAGGGCAGTGCTTTCGTTTCGTGATGTGGAACGCAAGGTTTACAAAGAGCAGATAGCCTTTAACTGTATTGTGAATTGGGACGCAGATCCTGCGACAGGCTTTACGGAAGAAGAGACGAAAATTATTGAAGAGACGCGGAAGATTCTTAATCTGCCTGTGCTTGCAATTACAACCACAACGATTCGGGTGCCGGTGTTTCGTTCTCATGGCGAGTCGGTGAATATTGAGCTTCAAAAAAAAATAACCCCGAACGAGGCGAGGGCAAGGCTTTCAGTCATGCCCGGCGTTTTAGTATTTGATGATCCTGCACGCGGTATTTATCCGACGCCGCTTAGCGTAGCAGGACAGGACGATGTGTATGTGGGGCGCATTCGGAAAGATCAGTCTGCGGAAAATGGACTGCATCTGTGGGTTGTCGGCGATAATCTGCGAAAAGGGGCCGCGCTCAATGCCGTTCAGATTGCAGAATATCTCATTGGTGGTGGCACCGGCCACGGCGGGTAGGTCGCTTCCGTTGGTCGCGATAGAAAACATGGATCTGCACTATATGGAGCTTGCCCTAAAGGCGGCAGAGAGGGGCGGTCGGCATGGCGAAGTGCCTGTTGGTGCTATTTTAGTCTGTGGCGCAAATAGGTTTCTTGCCTATAACCTTCGTGAATGTCGGAACGATCCAACGGCACATGCGGAGATATTGGCCATTCGGAAGGGAGCGAAAAAACTTTCTCGATGGCGGCTGGGAGGAACGCTTTACGTCACATTAGAGCCGTGCGCAATGTGTGCTGGGGCGATATTAGAGGCGCGGATTGATAGGCTGGTCTTTGGCGCATTTGACCCAAAAGCAGGGGGATGCGGATCGGTCTGGAATATTATTGGGGAACGAAAAGTGCGACACCCAATTTCTGTGACGGGGGGGATTATGGAAGAAGAATCAAAAAGGCTTGTTAAAGATTTTTTTGCCCAGAGACGTGCGGAGAAAAAGATTTCTCCCTGCGGTCGAAATGACAAATAGGGGGTGTCATTTCGAGGAATGTAAATGACGAGAAATCTTATTTTGCGGAGAGATGGCCGAGTTCGGCTGAAGGCGTCTGCCTCGAAAGCAGATATGGGGGTAACTCCATCGGGGGTTCAAATCCCTCTCTCTCCGCCAAGTTTTACATTCAGA
>Ga0213870_1000885_pt1 | contig 13885 bp, 19 predicted proteins | sample WICALVC2017_Meta_FD_160119 | JGI IMG/M metagenome (GOLD analysis project Ga0213870, IMG submission 160119) | Freshwater microbial communities from subterranean cave lake in Wind Cave National Park, South Dakota, United States - WICALVC2017 | ecosystem: Environmental > Aquatic > Deep subsurface >... | reverse complement strand
CTCCAGATGAGTGATGCGATGGAGATGATGTATATCAGCCATCTTACCCTTGAGGGGACAACGGCAAAGATCCTAAGGCGTGGTTTCAGCGAATCCAATGGCTGGCCCATACCTCGCGTTTCAGCTATAGTTCTTTCCCCTTAAGAGGTATTCGTCTACGAGTGCTGCCGCTCCTACTGCAAAGATGATTCATGAACTCTTGGCCCACAGCCGATTGTGACAGCTTGACATCGGTCGGTGAATAGGTATTCAGACCGAAGACGCGTCATAGGAATTTCTAGTGTATTCTGACAGGACTTCATCGATGTTGTCTTAAGGTGAAGCGGGTGGGATTTGAACCCTATCGAGGCGCATCTTCTGCCAAGGACGAACCGCGGTGCGAAGGATTTAGCTTAGAATTTGAATTTCCCTGTTCTGTCAGGCTTGGTGTTAAACGACCCGTAGGCTAGGATGAACGAACGTGTAGAACTTTCATCCAATTGATTGGTTGTGAGGCCGGTACTGAGAATAAGCAACGTAACTTCCCCCAAATAGGGGCATTACGCTAACAAAGATACGATTACGAGTCCAAAAGGTACCCGTAAATGTGCTGCCGTGGGACGCTGCAAAAAATAGATGTGAGAGACTTAGATGAAGCCTAGGTAGAATATCGAAAACACCATGAGACCTCCGACGATGAGGCCTGTCAGAAAGGCACCGAGGGTCGCGTTAACTGGTTCCGACATCTAGTACTCGGCTCTAGTCCTTCCGTATTAAAAATGGATACGAACCACAGGCCCGTTCTTTTGGTCGGTACCTCAAGGAAAGGCAAAGATGCACTATGGTGGATCTCATTGGAAGGAACTTAGTCCGTGAGTGAGATGCGGCCGGCGGGAACTGAGTGTGCGGATCACAATCAAGACAGAAGCTTCAGGATAATGAAAATTACGCTAGAAAGTAGAGCAGCCACCATGGCAACTACAACTGCCTAGGGCCGCAGGAGATAGCGCTGGACCAGCTGAGCTATGATAATGGCCAACACACTTAATGTGATGCCGATTACTCTACCTATGATCTGGATGTCATAAGGCCAGCTGGCTATCGCTGAAATCTCTTTTTTCATCGTATCTGATATAGAGAGTGAGAAGAACAGTTGACTTAGATCACTAGGTGAGTTTGTCTCAGAGGGGTTTTGGTAAATCTGATCTAATCTCTCTTCAAGTCTATCCCTCTCAAGCTTCTTCTGTTGCAGCATACGCTGATGAAATCTTCTCAGCGGTAAGATGAACATCAATAAACCAGGAATAATCAACCCTGAGAAAATGGCGTTGGCGACTGGAGGAAGAGGCGTTGGCGATCCAATAGCTGTTGATATGTAGATCCCGACAAATGCAAAATAAGCTGCCACCAGGGAGAGTGCTAGTGAGCCCACGGGCTTCAATCCTAGAAGCCTATCCTTGTAGTACGACCGCAACTTTAACGAAGCGCCACCCATCTTGTAAATCCCCCATAGCGAAATGAAGTAGCTCCAGACCAGAGAGGTGAATCCTAAAATAATGATATTGGCGAAGGTGAGGAACAAAACCAGCTCGATAGATTGAGGAAGGGGGAATCCACCTGCAACTATGGCTATAACCGCGAAGATTGAAATCCAAAGGGATATCCAAACAATCAGCTGAGGTTTCAGGGCGGAGAGTCTGCCAAAGAGCTTGTGAAAGTCTTCTTCTCCATTCGATAGCAATGCCGAGATAGGAGCCTCTGCTCGCAACAGCTGTTTCCTCATGTAGTGAGGCGCATAGAGGAGCCAGAAGATTAGGAGATAGAATGCTGTGAAGCCGGCTGCAGCTGCAGGTGTTTGCGGAAGCCACTCAGCGACAAATTTGTCAAAATCAAATGTCCTAAGATAGATTGTTTGAGCCCCACCGATCCCCACTAGGGAGAATAATAGAATTACGAACACACATCCTACCAAATATGGTAGGTGTAAAAGACCCATAAAACGCTCCACCAACGTCGCATACTCAGGCCCTCTGACCTTCGCCAAATCCCAGGGGCTCCTTCAGGGGCGTAGTCAGCTTATCACTCTTTCGACTTGGGTGATTTCTTGCCTTAAGAGAAGAGCTGCGCTCAAAACAATCCGATTTGTCGGTATCAGTTCAATTTAGCGCCGTATCCAGAATGTCAGGGGTCTGGACGCAGGGAACTGAAGCAGAAGCTTCTAATCATCAATCTGTCCGAGATGCTATAAGGAGTGAAGCATCTTCCTGGGTCGGGTGATAGCTTGACGGAAACGACCCTCATCAGAAATGGGATCATCATAACTATCGATCAAAGTGATCAGATATACGAGGACGGATCCATCTTAATTGAGGATGATAGGATAGTTGAAGTCGGTCCTGCTGAGACTGTAGGAAGAGGCAGGCGCGCAGACCATACAATTGATGGCAGAGGCAGAGCGGTTCTTCCGGGCTTCGTCAATCTTCATTGCCATTCTGGTCTTATCCGGGGAACCGCTGAGGATCTGCCCCTCTGGGAGTGGTTGCGGAAGCACGTTGATCCCAAGCATAAAGTGTTGCAGCCTGAAGATGCTTATGCTGCGTCGTCCCTTTGCTATACGGAGATGATCAAAGCGGGAATCACCACGGTCTTGGATATGTACAGGTTTATGGAGCGATGCGCCGATGCGGCGGAAGAGGTTGGAATCCGCGCGGTATTAGCTCCGTACGTTGCAGACAAGCCCGGGTACGATTATTTCGAAAAGCAGAGCGACAATATCGAGCTGATAAAGAGGAGAAACGGTTCAGCTCACGGCCGGATCCATGTCTGGATGGGTCTAGAGCATTTAGTTTATTGTTCTGAGGAGGCCTACATCAGGGCTAGAGAATACGCCGACAAGTTCAACGTGGGCATACACACGCATGGTGAGGAGTCGAAGGAAATGGTGATAAAGCTCAAGAAGGAGTATGGTGTTAGCCCGATCGAGATTCTCTACAAGCGAAGAATACTTACTCCGAAGACGGTCTTAGCTCATTGTGTTTGGGTTACTCCTGAGGAAATAGAGCTTCTAGTCAAGAGCAGCACAAGCGTAGCTCACTGCCCGGTCAGCAATATGAAATTAGCTTCAGGAGTCGCCCCTATCCTTGATTATTTACGGCATGGTGTAAACGTAGGCTTGGGTTCAGATGGCGTCAAAGAGAATAACCGTATAGACATCATACAAGAGATGAAAGTAGCCGGACTGCTACAGAAGGTGACGAGTCTCGACGCCTCAGCGCTTCCAGCTAATATCTTGCTAAGAATGGCAACCATGAATGGTGCGAGAGCATTAGGATTGGATGGAGAGATAGGTTCGTTAGAGATCGGGAAGAAGGCCGACATTATTCTGCTGAATCTAAACTCGCCTCACATGTCACCTGTGCTTACAGGCGAGTTTTTCAACATAGTTTCAAACATTGTGTATGCGGCTATGCCTAGCGACGTCGAAACCGTTCTCATCGACGGTAGAATGGTAATGGAGAACCGTAGAATATTGACCGTGGATGAGGACGAAGTCGTCGCTCGACACGGGGTAGCCGCCCAGAAGCTGCTTGAGAGAAGAAAGCCCTTCGTCCCTAAGGATTAAGAGGCGTCTCCGAAAGTGCAGCTGGGTGATGGGGCTCCTACACCTGATTTGAAGCTGCGGTCAAGTTCGCAGTGTTTACCTTGATTTACACGACTGTGTGCGGATCTCCGGAACTAAAAGTTCGGGTCCGAATCTCCATGATGCGGCGGGCGAAATGTCTAGGCTGATCAAAAGCCCAACAGCCGAACTGCTTCACCCTGGGTTTCAACCAGCTTCTTGAGGGTATTGAAATCCTTCCTGAATCGTCTTTTCATCACGAAGGTAAAGAGTGGTTCAGCTGGCTTGAGGAAACCATGTAGTGAACCTTGACCCCTGTAGACGAGTTTTGTGCCAGCCTTGACGAACTCAAGGGTTATGGAAGCCTCGTAGGATAAAAACTCAGACATCGTTCCGGACAAGGTCTTGTACGCTATCTTTTTGTTGGGGTCATACTCGGTGGTGTCATAGATTATATCCGTCAGCAAGCCACATATCCGCTGGACCTTTCGGACTTTCAAGCCGACACCCATGGAGCCTCCTGAAATCGTCCGTGCCTCAATTACCCCTGACATCCAGTGCTTCGCATTTGCAACGTTGGTCATGTATGTCCAGACCTGATCAGTCGGTCGGTTGATCAGGATGCTTAGCTTGATGTTTATCACGTCACTTCCTCCCAAAACTCAAAGGAATTCTTATCGTGTGTGTGATCTCCATGGTGCGGCCGGCGGGATTTCGATAAGGGAAACGGGGCTGATACGCTCTCCTTGGAAGGACGCGTCTGATCCATGGCCTATAGGTAACTTGAGTCGATTTTGAGTGTTTGAGTGGGCTGAAGTTTGTTGAAGGGTTTGTTCGATTCTTGAAGCGGGTATAGTGCTCCGGCCGAGCCTCTGACTTCGAGTTTGGTTCTCCTACTTTGGAATCCATAGGCTATGCTTGGACACAATAGATTTTATGGCTTTGAGTCTATCAAAGTACTTTGCAATTCTATCCTTGACGCTTCCCGTTGGGTTGAGAAGCTCGAGTTTTGCGAATAACTTTGCCTTGAGGCCCTTACCGATTGTCTCGAACCAAACCATAGGGGTGTTTCCTATGAGGTCAATGACTGAGGGTAATGGTTTCAATTCCTAGCTCCTCGTGAGTTGTTCGTAATTTATCCGTTGGGATTATCAAGAAAAAAGGAGGGGGAGGACTGAGGTACTTCGATGGGTTACCTAGGGCAGCTGACCGATTACCTTCGCACCATCCGCTTCAGTCCAAGCTTTGAGGGTCGTTGTGCGAACATTACCCAGGCTACCGTTCCAGAGGGCGACTTTGAAGTAGGCCTCGTCACTTGGCATCTCGCCGACAGCAACTATGTCGTATTCTCCTAATGTGAAGAAAATTTGCACTTTACCTCCGGCCTTCTCAACTTCACTCCTGTAGTTTTGCGCCCTCTTAGGAGCGTCTTTTACGTTCCTTATCCCTTGGTCAGTCCACTTAACCAGCGTGATGAAGTGCGGCATGGCAACTCGTGATAATTTTCCACATAAATACTTACATCATGCCTCACACGCTTAACGTAGTTTTCCCTGGTGACTTCCGTCCTCAGAGCTTGAAAAAATCCAAGGGGCTACATTGCTTCTTTGAGCCCTCAGTATTTGAGCCCCGTTTTTGGTGCGGCCGGCGGGATTTGAACCTGCGGGTCTAAATCCCCCGCTTCCGCGTCTGTTAGCCAAAGCCTTCAAAAGCTTGCACAAGCTTATTATCGAGCTGCTCGTCACTTGGGACTGATGAAGATCAAGGTCGTCCTAGAGCCACAAGAGGAACGAGGCTTTACCGTATACGCACCTTCCCTTCCAGGATGCATTAGTGAGGGGGATACGAGAGAGGAGGCGCTCCGCAATATAAAGGAGGCCATTGAGCTTTATCTGGAAGTCAATGAGGCGGAGGTTAAGACCGTTAGAGGAAAACAGATAGCTGAAGTAGTTCTTTAACTTTGGGCGAAAGGCTGCCCGTAGTCTCTGGTAGAGATGTCATAAAAGCTCTTAGTAAAGCTGGGTTCAGGGTTATCAGGCAAAGAGGTAGTCACGTTAGGCTTGTCAGTTCTGCAAAGCTTGGCTTCCAAGTCAATAACCGCCTCGAGCCGATCGAGCGTTTCGTTGAACCTGGCAACATCTCTTTCCCTCCATGCACGTAAAAGAAGCTCCTTATAGGCCGCCTGTAGCTGTGCTAATATCGTACAGATGTCATCTTCGCTTCGCACGGCGCTTCAGCTCGTATTCTATCGTCGCCTCAGCGAATTTCATGACATCCCTGCTTACCTCTACCTTCTTTCTTGATTTGCCCAATTTCAGTTAAAACCCTGACACCGATAGGTAAAAACCTTGCGACGCTAGCTACACGTCACACAGACCGTGCCATTTTGCATGTGCGCCGAGCGTATGATTTGTACCTGGCTTTATATCGCGATGCCGTATCGGATATCCAGTCAAAAGTGTGTACCTGGGTAATGGCACTATTGTTCCAATCCCACCCCCGCACCACACTCCGAGTTTAAGTCGGGAAAGCAGACCATTAAGAACACGTCCTAACAGGACTGACCGGCGAATCCCATTGGTTGCGTGAAAGAACACGCGCCGATGTAATTCGGGTCTAAATCTCCTATGGTGCGGCCGGCGGGATTTGAACCCGCGATCGCCAGCTTGGGAGGCTGGAATCCTAACCACTAGACCACGGCCGCAAATCCGGCGGAGGTTAGCTGATCTTCCTTATTTTCATTCGTGATCCGAATTAGCAATGGCTATTATCCTTAATTTACGAGCGGTCAGCGATCACTTGTCGGTTGGGAGCTCATTCGCCCTAGGGGTAAAGGTTCAGTCTTCCCTGGGTGCTTCAGGTGTGGTAGAGGCTGTTGACAGAGATAAGGATGGACAAGTCAGGATATTCGTCAGATGGAAGACAGGAGTGCTCGGATCTTACAATGAGGAGGAGGTAAGGCGCTATGAAATTAAGAAATCAGGTGGTTAGACGCCTTCCGGCTTCTTCAGACTGATGCTTCCGTCCTTGAACACTAGGTCATAGGTATCGTTAACCTCTAATCTGGCGGCAAGTAAATCGTACTCATTCTCCGTGAGAAATAGACTCAGTTTTGGAAATACGAACTCACGAGCTTGGGGGAATAATCCCATTGATTGAAACTGTGAAACAATTCCCTTTACAACCCTCGCCTCATCCTCTCCTACCCCACCTACGCTGAACGGTTGCCCCGCTCTTTGTCTCACCTCGACAAGTTCTACCTGCTTCCCTGCCTTTCCACTTTCAGGATCGTTGTAACTCGTTATTCGGAAGACTTTGACGAGAACCAAATCCTCCCCTCAAGAATAGGCTCCATCTTCGCTCATATTAAATTATGCTGAATTTTGGGACTCTGATTAGAAATCTGGTACTTAATCAGTGATGCGAACCTTAGGCGGGGAGGAGCGCTTCTGCGCGTTACGCGTCAGGTGAAGGGCCTTGGGCAGAATTTCCCTGTCCTTGAGGTTGAAGGGGTGCTGAGCCTGGCTCTTCAGCCGAGAGCGGAGACTCTTCTGCATCAAGAGGTGGCTCGATTCTTGCTGGTGCAGTTGGCTGAATTCCCTTCATCAGCTCGTCCGCATACTCTTGGGAAATCACCCTCGATGCAAATAGATTAACAAGAGAATTCGTAGAGGCTTCGCCACTTACCCTCCCAACCTTCCCCCTTGTCTGCCTCCACTTCAGCTTGGAGTTTCCAGTCTTTGAAGCGTAGATAACACCTAGTATGTCCGTAGCATTGACGAATGTAATGTCGCGAATCCTCTTTAATGTGACCTTATCAGCGGCTTCCACGTAAATCGAACCTGACAAGTCTTCTCTCTCTGGAAACACTTCCGGATCCTGCAGGTAGCTCTCCGGGATGAAAGATAGGCAAGTGCTGTTCACCAGAAATCTCCTGAAACTCTCTAGGTGCGCCGAGGTGTCTATGCGAACCATTTGCCTGGTGAATAATCCTTCCGAGTTTTATAATAGGCTTGCTTAATAGCCATTGTACAAGCGACACTGAACTTAGAATAGAGGGGCGGGTGGTAGGTTTCGACGGATTCGTCGGGTACTTCTCCGTTAAGGTGTGAAGTTTCCAGTCACGTTGAGGATTTTTCACAAGTGGTGGATTGCCACTACGATTAATGGGATGAAAACTAGTTCTGGGGCAATTCAAAGCTCTGTAGTCTATCTACCGTAGCGCATCACCCTCTCTTTGTGTTCTTCGCTACAAGCTTCTTAGTTGGCCTTGAAATGTTCTGACAAGTTCGTACAGTGCAAGGAATAGTAGAGTGGAGACAGTGAGAAGGATTACAATTCCGTCAAGGACTCCCCGGTCTCTTCAACTGGCGCTTGAACGTTCTAGCAAGTTGATAGCTAAACAGTACTAATAGAATCGAAAGAGCAAGGGGTAATAACGTATCCTCCATAAATACCGCAAAAACATTCGAAGCTGGGATCGAGCCCAAATCTATCATTAGCTCTATTACGTTGTCTCCGGCTCTCACCAGAACCGCCAGCACGAACAAGAACCACGCTAGGAAGATCCCTGTTATCCGCGCTACACGGTATGCAAAGTAGATTGCGCCGGCCCCTGCGACGACTGCAATAACACGCAAAAGGAGGTCCAGGCTATCTGAGACCATCTTGTTACCTCCAGCGTGTCAATTCAGTCACTTTGCCTTCCCTCCAGCTTTGCTGAAAAGCTCAATAAATCTTTCAGAAGCCATTCTTCTAGGCGATCCGGTGATAATGCCTTCGTACTGCGAGAAAGGTGACGCCAACCGTATGCCTTGTGAAGTGATCTCAAACTCTCTCAGCTGTTTATCGTGATCGCTACCTCTCATTTTCAGCACAGTGATTGCCTTCTTCATAGAGGACTCGATCTCAACATGCCTAAGCAGCATTATACAATCTACGAGAAAACTGATTCCCGTGCCAGTTATGGTCAGACTGCCGCCAGAGATTTCATGACTCTCACTGGTTAGGAGAGTCGTTAGACCCTTGGTCTTGAAGTAGTTAACAAGACGGTAGGCCTCAAGTCGCATTCCCTTGTCGGGAAGAAACATCTGGAGGTGACTAATCGAGTCGATTACAATCCTAGATGCGTTCATTTCGCGAGTAGGGCTGTCGAGCAGAGCACTTGCTCCCTCCCCTGTAATTAGGTCGGGAGACGTGCATATTAGCCGAAGCTTCCTGTCCTGCTCCAATTTCCTGAGATCCCAACCGAAGTTAAGCGCATCCCGGTAGATCTGATCGGGCATCTGTTCGAACGTTACGAAAATTCCGTATTCACCGAACTCGGTAGCCCCGCTGACAAGGAATTGAAGAGCGAGGGTAGTTTTGCCGGTACCGGCGCTTCCGGCTAGAAGAACGGTGTCTCCCCTCATGAAACCTCCTCTCAACATTTTGTCTAACTCTGCAATGCCCGTCTTGGCTCGATCGGAATTCATCTGGCTCTCCTTTCTTTCACATAACTGAGTATCGAGGTTTGGATTTCTCGATCTCTTTCTAGATTAAGAAAAATTGCCTCTTGACCGCCAACCGGTTTTGTGTTCAATATGTCCAGTTTGACGAAATCATTTACATCCTGTTCAATTGACTTAGCAGTCTTACCGATTCTCCTTGCTATCCCTTCAAGTGTGTCGATTAAGCCGGGATTCTTGTGGAACAATATCAACAACTCCCCTTTCGTTTGTGATGCTAGTAGCGTTTCGATTATTCTCTCAGGCAAACCTATCACCCCGAGCACCTATTGTGGATAAGACAAATTTCTCTCTGAGGCTTCGTACTTCCTTAACAAAATCTTCAGAAGGGACACCTCTTCTGCCAAGTGCTTCATAAAGACGTTTCAGACCCAATAATTCTATAGTTCTCGCACCCTTCGAACCAAACATCTTTGATATCGCTTGATCGAACTTATCAGGTTTCAACGGTATCTCTTCTCTCTTCAGCTGATGATCCTTCTCCAAATAGAAATAGATGGCCTGCCGAACGCTTTCATCGAAGACAGCTAGAGCGTCGTCTAATGCCTTCACAAGAACCTCGCCAAACCTACGACTCTCATCCCAAGCAATGATGCCCGTCACAGACTGACTTTTTCATAGCTCACTAGGATTTTATTTACCGATTGCGGACCAGCGATCTAGTCCCCAGCTCTAGAGCGGGAGAATGGTCAGCGCTGCCCGTTTAAGTTCTCTAGGAGAGGAGCGTCCCAGTAAGTTGAGCTATCTGTCGCGTAGAGTTACTCTCATGATCCTTGAGCACATCTAGACTTGCAACCTCAATAGCGCATAGCCTACCGCTCTCTTTCACCAGAAGCATTGACTGTAACACCTCATCAATTGAAGGCCCATTAGGGACTGGAAAGTTGACTGCTGGAATGACAGAAGGGTCTAAAGCGTCTACATCAAGATGAACCATAACCTCACCGTCGGTTCTATTCAGAAAAGTATCAACGTCCCTAACGAGACGGCCTCGTCGATAAGTCCTGTGAAAGAGGGAAGATGTCTTGATGTTTCGCTTTTCCCCAGGGTCGAGGTCTCGCGTTGCCAGAAGAGCTACTCTATCGCTCGCGATAAAAGATTCTGATTCTAGCCCAGGAAGCTCAAACAAACCAGTTGCCAAGGCAAGAAGCATCCCCCCTATGAAGCTCGAAGGACTTGTTTCAGGTGTGTTGTAATCACCGTGAGCGTCGAACCAAATCAGGTTAAGGTTCGGGTATGCTTTCATTAAGGTTGGTAATGTGGCAAGTATCATGCCGCAGTCTCCTCCAACAATAATTGGGAACTTACTACGGTCAAATAGAGAAGCGAATTTTCTCCGACCAACAATAACCATCCTAGAGTAATCGGCTAGGTAATGGAGCTTCTTATGTCGCCCTTGGTCTGGGCCTAATGACGGGACCTTAACTTCTCCCTTGTCCAGCACATCCTTTTCAAGGTCCTTTTCATAGGCTCGAAGGCTTAGCCTGAAAGCATTCGAGAACTTCGCTGCTCCCACTGTTTGGATGCCAGAAACAATGGGTAATCTAAGGAGCTGAATCCGATTCAGGTAGATCAGCTAACCGATTGCTGATGTTATCGAGATTTATGCTTAGGTGGATTCTAGCTTCGTAGTAAGACTACAGCGACTCGAAATCCTTTGCTACGGCCTCCAAAGCGTCTGCGTAAACTCTTGAATCCGCTTTAATTCCATACACCTTACTCGTAACGAGGCTTCCAGGAGTCTTAGCCCCAAGCCTCTGCGCGTAGAGTCTCAATGCCTTCGCCTTAGGTAGAAGGTCTCTCTCTTTGACGTTGGCCGGAGCACCATTAGGATATCTTTGCTTGATTTCGTAGAAATGCTCAGCCCTCCTTATGATCTCAATCAGTTCCTTGATGTCACCTATAGTTTCATGGCCCTGCATCAGTTAGGTCACTTACGCATGTGATCAAAAGAGCCGTCAAATCTTGGCAGGAGCTTCTAGAGCTCTTATCCATAAGGTCTTTTTATCGTTAGACTGAAGGCCCTGCTGAAATCATGGTTAGTATTACCGATCCAGTCACTCTTGTCTCCCTATCGATAGTAGTAACCTCCGCCCTCATCGCCATGAAAATCATCTTAGATCTCGCATCCCCGACCGTTCGAAGCAGATACTCAAGAGCTGTAGAATACATCTTCGTCGTAGGGATTGTTTTAGGAATAGTCTTTCCATGGATCGAGCAGGTTGGTTTAATCGCGGCCGCTACCACAGCCGTTCTCCTTCTTGTTTCGTCGGTGTACTACAACATACTGAGAGGGTCAGTGACGTTATTCTCATTACTACATGTTCCTTGGAGACCAAGGGAAGTCGTCAAAGAATGGTTCGTCTACTTTGCAGTTGCAACGGGAGTCATCGGAATAGTCTCGACCACAGTTTCCATAGGGATACCATTCTTCTTGCCGGTGAGCTTCGGCTTCTTCATTCCACTATCTTTCGATGCTCTTGCCGTCCTAGCAACTCTTCTTGACTTCACCATTTACATCCCACCTTACGAAATAGTGAACAGCATCATCTTCAGATTCACCTCAGAAAAATACGACATGACGAAAGGCGAAACGTTTGACCTCGAAGACATCGACTTCCGAAGCATTGTGAAGGCAACGATCTATACTCCGCTGGATGTTAGAGACTCGCTAGAGCAACTTGCCAGAGAAGGCATGGCCACGAAATATTCTCCAACCCTTCTCGGTAGAGTAAGATACAGGATCAATCCATACGGAATCAGGTTTTTGGAAACTTCTTCAAAGGAGCTTTCAATAAGAATCTCCAGCGAGAAAAAAGACCTAGAAGAAAGAATTCGATACTTACAACAGCGGACAGCAAAGCCCGAGGAGCTGGAGGCTAGGGTATTGCGCAGAGCTCTCGTCGAGCTTGGCGTTTTGACTAAGAACATTCAAAGAATGCGTCAGAGGTATGGTCCCCTCCTCGAAGAGACTTGGGAGAATCAGATGAATAAGAGGATCGGGGAAGTTACACAGATAGTCCAGGCAAGCTCGACCAAGAGCAAGACCTAGCAACAGTCATCTAACGACAACGCCGGGGACGAACATCGAACGAAATTTCAGCGACAGCAAAGAAATAACAATACTTCACCTCACCATCAAATGTTTTAGGCATCATTCATGAAATCTCTGCAGCCTACTGCCTGCTCGGAGGATCTGTAATGGAAGGTTCTGAAGGGTTCGCCAGCCGCATGGCGGAGCTGGAGGCAAGAATCAATGAACTCGAGTCCCAGAGAGCTGCTCTTGTTTCAGAAATTCCTGTACTCAAAGAGAAGCTGGAGACACTCAAGCTGGAGAGAACTGCCAACGTGCTCGAAGGAGAGGTGGCTTCACTTCGATCTGAGAAGACTGCGCTAGAACAGGAAATCGCAGGCTACACGACCAGTGGAATCGTCACTGAGGCTCCCGCACAAGCGGAAGCGGCTCCAGTCGTAATTGCCTAGAAGATCTAGAGATGGTCAAGTGCCCCCAGTGCGGGACGGACGTCCCCGCACCCACGAAAGCATGGTCCCTGTTAAGGGAACCAGATAAGGTAGGGGGCATCCTCGAACAGAAAGTGGGGATCTACGAATGCTCGAAGTGCAGGACAAGATTTCCGTACGCCTTTGGCAGTCAGAAGCTGAAACTTGTAAGCGCCGAAAAGTTGCAACAATTGGTCTCAGCGTTAGCTGACGCGAAGAATAAGAGCGTCAAGCTCGAACAGAAGGTGTCCGAGCTCGAAGGTAGAAAGACGGCACTCGAGACCGATATTAAGCAGCTTGAGGAGAGGATGACAATAAACGAACTCCAGGCCAGAGCCAGTGCACTCGAGAGAGAGGTTGCTTATCTTCAGCAGGACAAGCGAGGACTGGAAGAAGAGATCGCAAGATACAACTAGCCTCCCCACACTCTTTCCTTAAACCATTCAACGGTCTCCTTGCATCCTTTAACCAAGTCATACTCAGGTTCATAGCCCAGATCTTGTCTTATCTTATGGTCGGAAAGCAGCCTAGTTCTCCCGACATACTCTGTCCTAAAACGTGTTACTCTGGGTTCCGATTTGGTAAATTTAGCGAATATTTCTGACGTAGCGGCCATGAAGTAAGCAAGTGCCAAAGGGACAGAGGAGATCATAGCTGGGTGTCCCATATGGGATGCCAGCTCTTCAACCAGTTCCCTTGGCGTGCAATCGAAACCCTTGACAACGTAGGCCTTTCCCGAAGACATTGGGCTGTGAGCTGCTAGGAAAAGTGCCTTAGCAACATCCTTAGCGTAAATCAAAGAGACACGGTTATTTCCACCTGATGGGAGAGTGATCTTTCCCGCCCTTATGCCTTCGAGCATCCTACCGGTGAACCTATGGTCCCTGGGTCCAAATCCTATTGCGGGACGAATGATCGTTAATCCTAGTTCAGGATGGTCCTTCATGTACTGAAGGGCAAGGGTCTCGGCTTCGAGTTTTGACCTGTGATATGGGTGCCGAGGTCTTGGATGGAAGTTCTCGTCGACTGGGGTATTGGGCAAATTGAATCCGTACACGTCGATTGCACTGACTTGGACTACACGTTTGACTCCTGCAAGTAACGAAGCTTCAAGTAGATTTCTGAAACCAAGCACATTGACGGCGCGATACTTCTCATATGGTCTTGACTCACGCGTCTCCGCCGCGATATTGTACACAACTTCCGCATTGCCTATAGACTTCTTCAATGTCTCAACATCAGACAGGTCTCCTTCGACGGCTTCTACAGCCAGCTCATC
>Ga0213870_1000884_pt1 | contig 13892 bp, 15 predicted proteins | sample WICALVC2017_Meta_FD_160119 | JGI IMG/M metagenome (GOLD analysis project Ga0213870, IMG submission 160119) | Freshwater microbial communities from subterranean cave lake in Wind Cave National Park, South Dakota, United States - WICALVC2017 | ecosystem: Environmental > Aquatic > Deep subsurface >... | reverse complement strand
GATGCGAGGCTTCTTGTGAGGAAGCGATGCCACAGGCATCGCTGACGAAGAAAAACGAAGCAGATGAGGCATATTTTCAAAGCCCGAAGGGAAGTCCAAAAATGAGTGATTTCTTCAGATCTTTTCGTCGGCTTATACTCTGTATAAACCTAGGAGACAGCCTCGCCTTCGGCGAGAGCTGAACTCCCGACCTCAAAAATCTTGTGAACTCATCTCATTTTTGGACTTCTCAAGGTGATGAGGAGTTCGTATCCTGCCCCCTAAGTTGAGCCTGGGTAGCTCAGTGGTAGTAATTTAAAATTTATGCTATTATAAAATAATGGCACTATATAAACTGCAAAGGAAAGTAAAAATAAGATGGTCTCCTAATTTTGCATATGCTATAGGTCTAATATCTTCAGATGGCTGGTTAGATCAAAATGAAAGACATATTGGTTTTGCTTCAAAAGATATTGAATTAGTAGAAAATTTTAAGAAAGCTTTTCTGTTAACAAATAAAATTACGAAATCTGTTGGTAGCGGAACATCTAATAGAAAGTATTTTGTCATAAAATTTGGCGATAAAGTATTTTATAAGTTCTTAAACAAAATAGGGCTCACTAAAGCAAAATCAAAAACCATAAAATCGGTAATTATTCCTGATAAATTCTTTGCAGATTTTACAAGAGGATTATTTGATGGAGATGGAAGTTTTTATTCTTATTGGGATAAAAGATGGCCAAAAAGCTTCGGGTATAAGTTATCTTTTGCATCTGCAAGTTTAAATTTTATTGAATGGCTAAAAAATAGGTTAACACAACTTTACGGAGTCAAGGGTTATATTCATAAAGGAGACGGAGTTTTCAATCTTGAATACGTTAAAGGAGACAGTAGGAGATTATTTGAAAACATGTACTATAACAAAGACATATTATATCTCACTAGAAAGTATAAAAAGATTAAAAGTGCCTTAAAAAAAGATAACATTTTTGGTGTCAATTACTTACAAGTTCATCAAAACGCCGGATTAGCTTAATGGTAAAGTGGGCGCCTGAAGAGCGTCTGAAGGCAGTTCGATTCTGCCATCCGGCACTGGGAAATGAATGTCGCTTTCACAAACCTTCAGCGGGTTTTGCCCGCCGAAGGTCGCTACTGCGACCGAAGGCGGGCGTGGTATAGTGGCTATTACACGTCCTTGCCAAGGACGAGATGGCAGTTCGATTCTGCTCGCCCGCTCCAAAAGCCAACGGCTCAACGGATTTTCCCGTTGAGCCGTTGGCTTTTGGAATACATTTACAACGAGGCTCGAACTTACTTTAGCGAAAATTCCTGAACAATGGAAGCCACCCCGCCGCCGTTCGCTAACGCTCGCCGCCAAGCAAAATACTCTTTACGATTTCTGATTTGCGCGCGCCACCAAAAAATTCTTCTAAAAAGGAAAAGGGTATTTTGCTTGGCTCTGCTCTGAACGAGCAGGCGGCGGGTGCGACCTCTATTTTTGCTAGGGCGCGGCGGCCCCGCAACTATCTCGCGGAGTTCATCCCGCACCGAGCTTGCTCTGGTGCGGGATGAACTCCGCGAGCGGCCTGTCTGCGTGCGACGCACAGGCAGGCGGCGGAACGGCTTCCTTTGTTTAGGAGTTTTTGATAAAGTAGATTTGAGCGCAGTCATAAAGATACTCCAAGATTAAAACTTCTTTGTTTACAATAATATAATATTAAAATTAATTGCCTTTTTAAGATTTTGTGTTACAATTTACCCAGTTAAATAATTTCGCCTCGCGAAATTAGCCTTTTGGGCTATTTAACCGGGTGAAAATTAGCTCATTGACATCAAAAAGGGAGGGAAGAAATGCAATATACCCCAGAACCAGAAGAAACAATCAAGAGAATATCAGAGGCAGATAGTTTTGAGGAATTATACACTACTTTAGACAGAATGGGAGAAGTTGAAGGTAGCTATAAAAAATATACTGCTGAGTATCTAAAGCAGAAAATAGAAGATCTAAGAAAAACAATGGAAATTTTAAAGAAAGGGGGGACCAATAAAATGAATCCGGATATTTTAAGAGTCATCACAAAGGCAGAGGGTTTGAGGGGTAAAGTAAAAGAATTATTAGAAAAATAAAACGGATAATATAAGGTAATGAACCTCTACGGGATTATGTCCTTGGAGGTTCATTTGATTTATACCGTTTCAAATGATAAAATAGGTATAAAGTTTTTTATAAACTGTGTCAGGAGTCAAAGTTTTGTCTATTTATTATTAAAAAGGTCGGCTAAAGTTATTGCAATTTATTTACTATCTATATGAACCATATATTGGTTGTTGAAGACGAAGAGTTCTTAACAACTGCCCTTAAAGATAGTTTGGAGTCTGAAGGATATGCTGTTGATATCGCAGCCAATGGCGAGGAGGCGATGGAACAGATTAGAAAACAAAGGCCCAATATTATTCTTCTTGATGTTCTTATGCCCAAAAGAGACGGATTTTATGTATTGGAAGAGATAAAGAATAATCCAGAGTGGAAATTAATCCCCGTCATTATGCTCTCCAATCTTAGCGGGGACGCGGAAATAAAAAAAGCCCTTGAAATGGGGGCAAGCGATTATTTTGTAAAATCACAGCACCCAATTGAGGAAGTGATTGAGAAAACAAAAGAATATCTGGAAGGCAAAAAGCAAGTCAAACCGATTTAGAGGAAGTAAAAATTATGTGCCTTAATCGCCTCCTTTTTTTAATTTTTGTCCTTTTTTTGTCTTATGGATTAGTCCAAGCTGTGCCTCCAGCAGGTAAGCCATCGTGGGATCAAGATAAATTTTGGTTTAGGGATGACGATGGGGGAGAAATAGAAGCAACGGGTTTTAGTTCAGCCGATGTTAATAATAATAAAAACATTGTCGATGTTGCCCGGGGAGCAGGGTTTCGCCTTCGGTTTTCAGTAAAAGTTAATAATGCTGACGGCATCATATCTCCCCGTTTGGAATTCAAGGAAGGCACCGATTGCGAAACTGGCATTTGGACGACCGTTACATCGGCAAGTTCCAATATGCAACTTCGTTTATCCTCAAATTTTGATGATAATGATCCAACTTCTCAACAGCTTGTCGTAGGACCATTTTTTATGGCCGGGGCCATACTTGAATCAACAAACCCCGCTTCTGCTCTTTCTCTACCTAAAAAATATTCCACAGAGTATGAGTGGTCATTGAAAATCGGAGAAGACGTGCCGTTAGGGGCTACTTACAGTTTTCGGGTTACTAATAATGGGGCAGTCCTTGATAATTACAAAAAGTGTCCTTCTCTCACAACTCAATCATCTTTAGGGGGGGGACGACCGTTTGCTAAGGTCGTTCGGCCTAAAATACTAAAATTCTCCGGGCAGGCTTATCCCGGAAGCAAAATAGAGGTCTTGTTTAAAAGCGCTGTGGACGAATTGTATTATAGTGTTCCTGAAGCCGCGTGGAGCGTGTCTCAAGATGGCAAATTTGACGCAAGTTATACTGGGTTGATTGGCGGCAATTACTTTTTTGTCTTGCGCTTTGAAGATAAGGATGGCCGTAAAACCGGAATTCAGTCTTTTAAGGTCAGTTTGGGCGATGAATTATTTATTGAAAATATTCTTGTTCCCCCCACAGTCGGATTTTTAAGAACGGTGGTGAGAAAAGGAGACTTTCTCGCTGTTCTCGGTTATGCCGCTCCAGAGAGTATTATAGAGGTTAAAGTTGACGGCTGGCTTATAAAAGAAAAAGGAGAGACTAAAGCTGATGGATTTTATAAAATACTTATTCCCACCTCCGATCTTTCTTTTGGCGTCCATAAGATACAGACACAACAGAAAGATAGAGATGGGGCGGAAAGCGACTTTTCTTTAGAACAAACTTTTGTAATTTCCCGACTTTTTTTACCCAAGACAGATTTAAACAGCGATGATAAAATAGATATAGGAGATTGGAGCATATTTTTATCACTATGGAGTTTGGAGGATAGAGAGAAAAAAATACGCCTTGATTTTAATAATGACGGCAAAGTTGATATTTCTGATTTTGCTGTATTTATAAGAACTGTAAAACTATGAAAAAAATGAAAAATTTTCTATCATTCAAAATTTTATTATTAACATTTATCCTGTCAATTTCGTTTTTTCTTGGCCCCGAATTAGTGTCAGCCGCCACCCTTTATCTTTCGTCTGATAAAGAAGTTGTAAGCATTGGCGACACTTTTGAGGCCGTTATCAAAACAGACAGCGAAGGCGTTGGCATCAATGCCGCTCAAGCAACGCTCAAATTTCCCAAAGAGATTTTGGAGGTAGAAAAGATTGATAAAACAGACTCTATTTTTAGCTTTTGGCTGAAGGAACCGACATTTTCCAATCAAGACGGACAGATTGACTTTATCGGCGGTTCTAATTTCGGCTCTTCCGGTAAGTCTCTCCCGATTCTTAAGGTTAATTTTAAAGTTAAGGGAAGCGGCAAGACGGAACTTATCTTTACCGATGGAGCGATTGCCGCAAGTGACGGGAGCGGAACTAATATCCTTTCAGTGATGCGAGGTTTGGAGATTACCAATATTCCAAAAACAGAAGTTCTTGAGGTAAAACCAACGATTATCCCTCAGCCAACACAAATCACTCGTCCGCCTGCCCCCGCCCAAAATTTACCCTTAAAACCAGCCGTCAAGATTCCTTTTTATCCTGATCCGGAAAAATGGTATGGGATTACTGCAAATTTCATTGCCCAATGGAGGTTACCGACTGATATTACTGCAGTGAGCACCGTCCTTGACCAAAACATTTCCTATTTTGGACAGAAATCAGAAGGACTTTTTGAGAGCAAGGTTTTTCCGGCAATAACAAAGGACGGAGTTTGGTATCTTCATGTTCGCTTTAAAAATGATATCGGTTGGGGTCCAGCCGCAAACTACCGTCTGGCTATTGATACTCTTCCGCCGATTAATTTTAGAACCAAAGTCCTTGAGGGCGAAGCTACTGACAATCCTTCTCCAACCCTCCAATTTAAAACCAGCGACGCTCTTTCCGGGCTTGGAAAATATCAAATACAGATTGGCGGAAGCGATGTTATAGAGGTTCCGGCAAGCGATTTTAGCGGCACATTTACATTGCCTCTTCAGCCGCCGGGCAAGAGGCAGATTGCGATAAGAGCGGCTGACCAAGCTGACAACAGCACTGAAGACAGCATTCTTCTTGACATTCTCCCCATTTCTTCGCCGGCCATTAATTTTATCACCAAGGAACTGTTCTCTGATGAAGAAAAAGGTTTAGTGGTGAAAGGAACAGCCTTGCCAGATACTAATGTTTTGCTTGAGGTCCATAAAAAAGATGCTCTCATAGCCAAGGGTTCTGCTATTGCCGACGAAAAGGGTAATTGGGAATTCATTTTTGACCAACCCTTGAGAAATGGTCGATATATAGTAACCGTTCAAAGCCAAGACAATCGGGGAGCGTTGAGTCTGACGGTTCAATCAGAAGAAATTCAAGTTACAAGCAAGCCGATTATCCAGATTGGATTATTTCAGCTCGGCATGGGCGGGGTAACGGTTTTTTTGCTTTTGATACTCGTTTCAGGATTTGTCGGAGGAATATGGTATTATAAAAGACGGCAAAAGAAATTAGTTTTGCGCATCGGTTTTACCGAATCGGAAATTACCAAAATATTTAACTTAATCCGTGAAGACATTGAAAGACTTACTAAAGCATACCAAACTCCCACTCCGGGCGATGATGAATATACTTTAAAACAACTTCAGGAAAATATCCAAAAGATGGAAGTATACCTCAAAAAGGGGATTGAGAAGCTGAAAAAGTGAAAATTCTTTCAATACTTAAAATTGCCTTAAAAATGTCCTAAAATTAGGGTATTTTTTTGTAAAAATAGTCAATATTGACGCTTGATGTAAAATATTGTCTAACTATTGACAATGGTGCTGGAATATGCTACAATTAAAGTATGCCATTAAAAAGACATTTTTTAATATAATTAGGTTTAAAATCATTGTTTATGGACAAACTAACGTTAAAATATCTTGCGTTAATAGGGTTGATTTATCTTATTTCTCTGGGAATGACTGCTTTGCCAAGAACAACAAGAGCTTTTTTAGAAAATAGCAGTTCAAAATTCTGTGAAGTAAAGACGGATTATGAAGTTGTAAAAACAGTTAAAATGGTCATTACAGCTTACTCAAGCGCCGTAGACCAAACAGACAATACGCCTTTTGTTACGGCTTCCGGTAGACCGGTTAAAGAGGGAATTATTGCCAATAATATGTTGCCCTTTGGGACTAAGGTAAGAATCCCGGAATTGTATGGAGAAAAAGTCTTTGTGGTGCAGGATAGAATGCATCAGAGAAAGGGCAGGTACCATGTTGACATATGGTTCTCGGAATACAAGCAAGCCAAAGAGTTTGGAGCCAAACTTTTGGATATAGAGGTGCTGGAGAGTTAATTTGATAGTTTGATAACCTTTATTAAAAAGCCCCATAAAGGGGCTTTTTGTTTTGGTGCGTTTATTTGACCAAATCCGAACCCATTTTGAACGGAGCTGATGGTGCGCTTCGCGCGGCCACGGAAAAAATTGGCATTGTTGCAGAAAGTCAGATTTTGGTGTCCCCACCGGGAATCGAACCCAGATTTTGAGCTTCGGAGGCCCATGTTCTATCCTTTGAACTATGAGGACAATAAATTGGGGGGAACAAGCCTCGATCTAGAACTCCGGAGGCTCGCATTGTATCCATTGAACTATAGAGGCAATTGGTGCCCTCGATTGGAATCGAACCAATATCACAAACTCCGCAAGTTCGCATTTTATCCATTAAACTACGAGGGCGAAACTTCCAGTTCATATAAACTGAAAGTTAACATTTTAACAATCGCATTGGGTTTCTGATTTTTTGCACCCAGAACATTTTACCACGCAATGGTCGCCGCCGCAGCTGTGATTTGGGTCGTGACTTTCTGCTTCGGTGCCGCACATATCGCATTTGCAGGCCATAGGCGAATCGGCGGGCATATCGCATTTTTTACAAGAAGGATTTTCCATAATAAAGTAATTTATGTAATTTTTTCTTATAATTGAACCGACCTTTTATTTTTATATACACAGCGCGGTGTGCCTCGGTCTACAACTAGCCCTTCAATAACAAATTTAGGCTTTCTGGTTTTTCTAAAACGAGGTGTCCCACTGGATATAATAATATCATAAATTTGTCTTATTTAAAAACAGTCGAAATTTAGCTGTTTTTTTATAATCACCATAAGGCCGCGAGCCAGAGACGCAAGAAGCAAACCGAGGAACGGTGCTTGTCTCGAGGAGAGAGTTTTAGAAAAAACTACACTGCTCCCCGATTTAATTAAACAAATCTGACTCACGACCTTATAGTGACTAGAGAGGGAAGAAAATAAGCTAAATGAAGAAAAAAATGAAACTGCGATTTCATTTTTGCGAATTTAATTTACTTTCCGACCGAACGACGACACTATACCAAGCAAAACGAACTATTTGATTTTTAGAATAATTCACTATTTAGGATTGTCAAGTAAAATTTCGGCATCTTCTAATGATTTAGAAGAAGGGAGCCAGCGATGGAGTACCATCTCCATCGCTGGCAAAAAAAGGTATATCGTTGACCACCTTTTCTTAATTAATAAAAATTTTACAAACTAAGAAAAGGTGGTGTGTTTCTGTTCAAAAGCACACACCCAGCTCGACCTTCGGGTCTCGCCCGAGGGATTTTTGCAAACCTATTGAAACATAAATAAACCTCCTTATGTTTCATTCAGCAACAATTGACTGTGTTGCCATCGGCGATGCTGAAATTTTCGGCGTCAGCATCGTCGCCGGTAGGCATCCGTGCCTACTTCTTGCGGCGGACCTTGGTCTTCGTGACCAGATCAATCTCCCGCCGGCACCAGGCCAGGTGGTTATCGCGCTCGGCGACACCACCCAGGTGCCGGATAAGTCCGGCCTGCATCTCCGCTTGGCGGAGATCTCGCAGGACGGCGCTCATCGCGCCGACGTTGCCCACTTTCGCGTGGGCAGCGAAGGCCACTAAGGCCTTCTTGGCCTTATCCTCGCCTTCCTTGACGATGACCTCCTTTTCCTCATCGGCCTCGCGCTCCTGCGCCTCCAGCGCCAAGGCGATCGCCTGACGGATCGCTCCGTTGGGCTTGGCCTTGAGCTTCTGCGGGACCCGCGTGTCCCGCAGGGCCGCGATGAGCACGGCGACTCCGTCGCCGGGACTCATATCGCCAAGGACGGCGGCGGCGTATCCCTCGAGGCCTTGTGCCTCGAGGTCCTCGGCCGCCAGCTCCCTGGGGGAGAGAACGGCCCGCCGCGCCTTCTCGGCCTCCTTGACCTCGGTCTCCTTGGCCTCGGCCTCTTGCCGGGCCTGTCGAGCCTCATCGGCCCTAATGAGCGCATCCATGCCCTCGTCACCCAACCGATCGTGCAGCTCGTTGAGCTGCTTGTAGGTCAGGGATGATAAGGCCACTGGGGTTGCGGTCATGGTCGTGGTCTGATTCATGGCATTCTCCTTTCAGAGAAATGCGATCACATTGAAATTCCACGGAACACCCGTGGCAGATATCAACGCATCTCGCGAATGCCGCAGAAAACTTATCAGTGGATAAATTTTCTGCGCCACTCACGAAACTTGCTTTTTTAAATAACTTATGTTATTATTTACTTATCGCCCGTTCTTTAACAGAAAGGTGGGTATATGTATGGATCCTCCTGACCAACAGCTGGATTTGAATCTGGCTGTTGTAGCCTGGAAAACACTGTGGCTGGAAGCCCGCACCAATCAGGAAAGATTTGACCTGATCTGGCAGCCAACCCAGCAACTGCTTGATGAACTGTCAGCCAATCCTCCGCCAACACTAACCTGTTTTGCCGGAAAGCATTATATGTTTCCCGGCGATTCCGATGGCATGGCGGTCAAACTTTTTTTCATCGGAGGAAATAATCGTGTCGCTTACCTTTCGACGCTCGTGGATCCGGTAGCCAATGAAATTGATCGACAGCGGGAAATCCAGCGCCTATCGCTGATTAACTCCCAAATGGCTTTGCAATTGGCAAACGCCAGCCGACAGGCCATTATCCGCGACGCAGTCGGATGTAGGATCCCGACAGATTCAGACGAGCTTGATACCAGTACTGCCACCCAAGCAATCACACGGTATTTGGCTCTCCGTGCGCCGGTGCTGGCACAATGTGCCATTGTCTGGCTACCGCACAAACATGGCATTACCCTTTGTAAACACATCCGCATTGAAGCGGAAAAGACCGCCCACTATCCAACCAGGAAAGAACAATTACTGGCTACTGCCCAAGACGAACTTGAGCTATGGCCGTAATGTTTTTCCATGCCCTTGCAGACATCTGTTTGTAAGGGTTTTTATTTTACATTATCTCTCTGAACCCTTCATTTTTAAAATGCAGAGCTCGGAAGATAAGAGGAGTCCGAAAAACCGTTCGTCTCCTCTTTTTTCTAAACCTACGCGCCAATCCTTCGGCGCACCAACCGGCTGCGGGGCCGACGTTCCTTCGCCTCGGCCTCCTGCCGCAGGCGCTGAAGTTCGGCGGCAATCGTTGCCGCCAACTCGCCCCGCTCGAAGGGGTCTTCAACGGCCGCAGGCGGGACAATGAAGTCCGCCTTGTAGCCGTTGAGCTTCGCCGGGTTGGCTGTGACGTCCAACGTCACACGCGCGCCCGCGAGCTCGAACCAGGCATCCGTGCCGTGCCAGTCCAGGACCGATCCAACGGCACTGAAAAGACACAGGTCGGCCCAATCCTTTAGGCCGAGAGCGAGGCAAACCTCCGAATGGAAGTCGCCCGCCCAACCCGTCGGCTCCGACGGGTTCCAGGGCTGGTTATTGCGAACCAGCTCCCAGGCCATCATGGCCTGGGAATACGTAACGTATTCCCGCGCCCGGGCTTGATGCCCAACGCTCGGGAACACGTCGGCCTCAAGGAGGCCACCTGTGTATCCGTTCATAAGGCCTCCTTTCGGCCGATGAACGAGTTCGTTTTACCCCGAACTTAAGGGCAGGGGAAACACTTCCCTTCTTTCAAATCATTAAATCCTTCGATATTACTCAGGACAGGGAAAATTATTACTTCTAGAAAAATCGAGACAAGCTGCGATATTCTGTTATTCGCCTGTTTAACTAATGATTTGAAAGAAGGAGGGAAGCTGCGGCAGGCCAACCATGGCAGCGTCAGCTTCCCAAAATAACCTGTTCGTGGCTACCCCTTAGTTGCTGTCAAAGCCGGCAACGGCTGTTCCGATTTTCACGGAACGCATTCTGTGCGACAGCATTCAGAGTTTTGCCTGGGATTATCGGTTGCCCTCACCCAGATACCACGAACCGCAGGCTTTTGTTTAACGAAGGGCCTGCTTCTTCACTCCCAGCATCCGCGGTTTGAACGATGGATGAAATGGAAATGAAGAATCTTCGACCGGTGAACGTTAACGACTACCGGCTTGTCGGACAGAAGTATTTGTGTCATTGCGCCCTTCGGTCTCGGCGCTTTCATCTACGGCCAGTGCATCCCGGCCTCCTTTCTGAAGCTTTACCGCTTAAGAACAACGTAGGCGTACCTCCCGTACGCCCCCCAAAAGAACGCCATACACCACCACATTACCGCCAACACCAAATTACCCTGAATCAAGTTCAGAATAGCTGTGATGGCGTAAAGAAAAGAAGCAACCATACCCAACATAACCACTTGCTTCACGGTAAAATCCTTTCTGGGACCGATGAATTAGTTTGTTTAACCCCAAACTACAAGGCAAGGAGACACATTCTCCTTCTTTCAGCCCGCTAACCGTGACACATTAGTCAGGCGTCTATATCCCAGACATTATTGACGAGCTGAAAGAAGGATACGAACTCACGAGTCAATCGTTCTTAATGCACAGTTCGCTATGTAAAATTGTCAAAGTATTCTTTATAATTTCACCCGTTTTCTCTACTTCTAAGAGCTTTCCGGATTATTCTTATAAAGAGATTTCTGGAGACAAGGGTGGTTTAATTCCTCCTCTCCAGCCTATCTCTTTACGAGACGGTTGATAAGACTCTGTTCGAGAGGGCATATCCGCGGCACCTTGCCGGAGACTCTGCCATTCGCTCTACTAAGCGTTCATCAGCTTAATGTGGTAGCCAACCCTACTATTCGATGAACTAAATCCCATCGTGGCTGAAGTATTCAACAAATGACTATTTTTTAGTCTTACTCTCCCCTCTTATATTGTGAAGAATAAAGACCAAGCATTTACTGATTACTCCCTGCCTGCCATATTAGCTCTGTCCCGTAATAGGGTTCGCAACGAAAATTGCAGATTTCGAGTTGAAAATTTAGAAAAGCGACAAGGTTTATACTATGTATAAGCCGCGAAACTTTTATGAATTTTCAGCCGGAATATACAATTTGCAGTAGAACCCTATTACGGGACAGAGCTATAGCAGACCTATATTTTAAAAATGTGCCGTCTCTCTGTTTATATCCCAGAGAGTGCTATGAGTTGAAGTTTTGTCTTTCAACTCATGGCACTCTATAGAAAAAGGGCGGTTAAGAAATTCCTTCACTTTAGTGGAGAAGAGATTTCTTAACCGCCCTTGTGGTATTACACATAAGCGATTCCCTATAAGGTTTTGGGCATATCCATGCTTACTCCTTATTGGTATCCGATTACCCTCGGATTAGGCTCTCTCCTCAGAAAGATTTAATTTGTTAAATTTTTATGAACTGGTGCTTTTCCACTTAATTTATCCTATACCCTTATTATAGCACTATCAAGAAACCTTGTCAAGCCCCTCTGTCTTTCTTTGTCGTTTTCTCCTTATTCCAGCTCTATTTATACCCTATACCTCTATTATACCATATAGCATAATACTTTGTCAAGCCCATACGCCGAAACAGCCCTTTTAGGGCTATTTTACGACTATTGGGCAATTCAGAACCTTTTTAATAGCCTGAAAACGGCTGTCTTGCCGGCAGGGCTAGCGGGCCTGTGTACTTGCCCGTCGCAGCTTTAGCGAAGTCGGGACGGACGAGCCAATGACTTCATTTCCCAACTGGCGGTGTCTGTTTGAAAATATCCGAATGACAGTTTTAGATTCTTTTCTGTATCATATTGTATACAACGGAACGATGCTGAATAATGAATATCTTTACTGTTTTTTTTTCAATCCTGAAAATTACGCGCCAGTCCCCAACACGCAGTTTGCGGTATCCTTTCAATGATTGTCGGAGCGGTTTCCCGTATGCTTCGGGGCGAACGGTAAGTCGGCTTTCTATAGCGCGTTGAATTTTCTTCCTCCAGACAGAAGGCAGACTGGGAATATCTTCTTTAACGACAAGCTCATGATAACGAATATCAAAGCTCACCTCCATGCTTTTTTATGGGAAGTAAACTTTGCGCTCTTCTTGTCTCTTTTTTGAGCCAGCTCATCGAAAGCCCGGTCTTCTTCAAGCTCAATGGCTTCAAGTAGTAACACAGCCGCCTTGCGCGAACGCGGAACCCTGTCGCGCTCGGCCAAGCGCCTTATCGCCACTTCCATTTCCGGCGAAAGAGTAATATTTAAACGAGGTTTGTTTGTAGGCATATAATAAAGTGTATCAAAAGCGTATCACCTTTGTCAAGTAGACGATTTTCCCGATAGCTTCGCTATCAAGGACTCTCGATTTTGTATATTCGTACCGCTCATACAAAATCGGGGCAAGTTTTTCCCTGCCCCGTAGAGCTACTTCGTGATTCTACGGGGCCTGTCCCGTAGTGAGCTGTGCTCTACTACTGGAGTTTGGCGGCAAATACAAAAATCATTAAAAAGTAACCGTACAAATATTTATTTTTCAAGATAATATGTTGCATGATTAAATACTATAAAGGAGTGACTGTATCTTGCTTCGACGATCTTCAATCCGAATTTATTAAATGCCTCCCTCAATTCTTTATCATTTTTATTCGTATGAGGATGACCAATAAATTCTATATTTAACAAACTATCAAAAAAATAAGTTAAGTATTTATTAAATATGTTTGTATAGATATCTTCGATAATAATTATTCTTTTTGATACTCTTTTTGCTTCTTCAATTATTTTTTCAGGATGTGATGTATGATGCAGAACTGTCAATATTAAGGCGAGATCAAATTTATTGTCGTTGAAGGGAATTTTTTTCCATCGTATAAAATAGGTTTAATGTCATTAACAAAGCTCAAATCTTGAATATCGAGAGGGATAATATTGTATCCCTCTCCCAATAAAATTTCACAAATATTACAAATACCAGCGCCGATATCTAAAATGCGATCCTCTCTATTTAAAAATGGTTTAATTTTACTAATAATATCATTAGCTTTTACTCTTCCAAGTTTGCATATAATACCCCGAAAAAATTTATTCTTTTGTAAAAATCTTACGAGCATGGTTTTATTTCAATAATTCCTCAGCTGAATTCAAAACGGCTTGTGGTTCGACGGGCTCACCATCCTGAGCGAAGTCGAAGGAAAATTCCCCCACGAAACGGCTGGCGAGCCCGCGTAGAGGGCAAGCCAATGACTTCATTTCCCAACTGGCGGTCTTTTTTAATCAAAATCCGAACCTATTTTCAAGAAAACCCCGACTCTGACTTTTGATCCGCCAGAGGACGGAAAGCCTGCCCGCCCCGCATTGCGGGGCGGGCAGGCTTTCCGCTCCCACAAACAATATTCCAATATTCCCTGCCCTGTAGTGAGCTGTGCTCTACTACCGGGGTCAAGAATGTGAGAATGTTGTTCTGCTGGTTTTTCTGAATACGCCACACGGGTGGCGTATTCGCAATACCACCCAAAAACATACTTACAAACTCCAGTTTGTTGGTATGTTGTTCGGACGAGCCCTGCCTCGCCAG
>Ga0213870_1000882_pt1 | contig 13908 bp, 15 predicted proteins | sample WICALVC2017_Meta_FD_160119 | JGI IMG/M metagenome (GOLD analysis project Ga0213870, IMG submission 160119) | Freshwater microbial communities from subterranean cave lake in Wind Cave National Park, South Dakota, United States - WICALVC2017 | ecosystem: Environmental > Aquatic > Deep subsurface >... | reverse complement strand
ATCTACGTCACTGTTCCAGCTAAGGAAATCCGTGTGGTCCTGTTGAATCAGATATTGAAAGATTGCGGGATCTCCAGAGAGGAATTTCTGAAGAATCTTTGATCTATAGCGCCCTCAATTAAGCTAACAATTCATTGTGATTCTTCTGGCTTGAATTCTGCGTCAAGCAACTTTGTGATTCTAAGGGCTTTCACTTCACCTATTCCCTCCACCTGAGTCAGTTGTCTCTGTGATGCTTGGAATACGGCTCTCACGCTTCCAAAGTGTGCAAGAAATCGCTCAGCCAGCTCTTCCCCTATACTGGGTAAACCAGCAACCATGAAGATCTGCTGCTCCCTCTCGGTCATCACCGGAGGCTTGTGACGAGGCGAGATCCTCTGTTTTCTCTCAGTTTGCAGCCTCTTGGCTAGAGTGTATAGTGCATCTGCAGTCTGTCCTGCGTGCATCGTAACTAACGCCGGTACCCCCATGTCGAGTTCTATTGCCAAGAGGGAACCCCAGAAGGCTCGAGGGTTTTTCCTTCCCTCCAACTCATGGGTTAGATTACCCTCGACGATTAGCATTGGTCTCTGATAGGCTTCCTTCAATCTACTCACCTGCTCCAGAAGTCTTCCTTGAAAGAGGGAGTTTAGGTAATCGTTGACTGTCTTCCTCTCTACTGCGCAGTCATCTGTAATGATGTAGTCGCCTGGCGTGACGAGTTTTCTCTCCACATTTACACCCATTTGAGTGAGGAGGGCTACCATTGTATCAGGCTCTCTCGTGTCAACTACGACATTGAGAAATGTTTGCATCAGTTCAAGCAAAGAGTTGGTTTTCTTAAAGACTTACGGGTGTAGAGAACTACTTATTGACCAGTAGCTTTGAATTCGGATTTTTGTGTGTGCGCAATTGACCCCAGGGGGTCGGAGGGCTGTAGCAATTTTCTCAAAGAAACTTTGTGAACATAAGCATCTTCCATTGATGAACTGATTTCAAGTTGAATCATCAGCAAACCAGTACTTTCGATCTAGAATTTGCAAAGGAATTTGCTGAGGTTCGATCGCAAACAATAGCAACGTGTATGCTCGTTAGCAATTCGCTCAAGGCTGTGACTGCGGGCTATCGGTGTGTGACCACCCTCTCAGAAAAAAATCTTTTGATTTTTTTTATTTTTTTCTTCAGAATTACCAGTAGCATTATTCTGTGTTCGGCTGGTTCGCTTCCGAGACCGCTCTTTGGAGTCTCACCCAAAACTTGAAAGGTTTATAGGCCTATAGCTATATCTCTATAGACCGTGACGACGGTACAGGTCAGCGATGAGACGAGACGCCTTCTTGAGAGATTGAAGAAAGAAATGGGCCTCACAAGCTACGACGAAGTGATCAGGAGCTTAGGTACGTCTAGGTCGGGGCTACCTGAATCACTCTTTGGAGCCTGCACGGGTTCGCTCCCCTTCGAGAGGGAGCGAGGGGCAGAGCATGCGCTCTAGCTTCGTCATTGATACGTACGTTTGGGTAGAGTATCTTCTTGGTTCCCAAGCTGGCGCAAGGGCCAGAATGTACGTGGAGGGAGGGCAGGGTCTGACTCCCTCCATAGTCCTGACAGAGCTGCGCAGGTGGTATCTCCGAGAAGTCGAGGCTGGGCGTAGGTCTGAGCGAGAGATGCAGAGTCATTTTGCCTTTGTCGAATCTGTGACACAAATCGTTCCTCTAGATTCTGCTCTTGCCTTGAAGGCTGGCGAGACCGACTTCCTCATGAAGAAGAGGATTAAGGGTTGGCCCCTTGCAGATTCGGTAATCTATGCAACTGCTAAGTCGCGAGCCGCTCAAGTCGTGAGCGGAGACCCGCATTTTAGAGGTATTGAGGATACCGTCTTCATAGGCTAGGGTTCTGTTAAGTCTCCCAATCCGCAAACCTCCTCCATCAGTGAAAAGACAAGGTCTGCTCAGATCAGAATGGAGTCCCGGAGAAAACGATGATCATTGATCTGAATGCGAATGAGCAATAGAGAGGTAGGAATGTTTCAACCCTCATAAAATTCTACGCCTAGCACAGGTCGTTTTGAAACCAGAAGAGAAGAAGGCAAGATAATCGAAATATGGTCCGGTCGAGATGACTTTGCATTGTTTGAAAAGCTCGGTTTTGTTCCATCAAGAGAATTGTTCGGAAAAGCCGTAATGGGTTGATGCTTTTGTCGGTCCGCCTCATGAACTTCGACACCAAACCCTGGGAGGCTTCTGAGGTAGGTATCAACTAATGGTTTGGGGCAATCGAATCACCATCAACACGAAATCCACAATTCGAACTTATTCACGTGCCGATCCCACTGGGCCCGCTATCGAATTCTGATGGGAAGAGAACGACAATTACCTCCAATACGACCTAGATCTTCCAAAAATCTCCGACCAGGCCAATTGATTCGAAATGTGAAACGAATTGCTCTCTACTCGGTCGTGTATATCCCATCTTCATTTTATCGCTGTAGGTTGGCACGCTCAATCGAATGGTCTGGTCGATCGTCAACTTTTCTCCGATGCTTTCCAAATTGTCTAGCTTCCAATCTTGGAAGTGAGTGGCGGAACTAAAGAAAGTCATATTGTTCGAGCAGGTATTTAGTATGTTGTCCCACCATCTCGCGGCGGGCAACGCGATGTACACCTGTGGACTCCTAGGTATCGTGGATGCAACCTTCTGGCCGCTCAGACGAATTCTTATCGCTTCCGCGCAATGATGGCAGTAGGATTCTATCAGGGTATCCCGCTTCAGCATGACATGGAAGGCGACTGCATCCCACGCACAGTTCGCGAAGTATTGCGTCTTTCCGACTCTTACCTTGAAAGGAGTAGCGATGCTCGAGAATGGGAAGGCCATCAGAATCCTCTGCGTACCTAGTAGCAGCAGCAGATGCCTTGCAGTCTGAAGTTCCAGTAGCACGCCGAAGGACTCTTTCCTGGTGAGTACGAACTTTCGCATTATCGCTTCCGTGGTCGGGGGCTGCGCGTATTTCAGAAAGTGGTCGAACACGAATTTCCTGACAAGTTTGCTACGGTCTTTCAACGCTCTTACTTCCGAGCCGTATGATAGATTTCGTTATTTGAACATTCGAAGTATCACAACCGCGGAATCTGGACATAAAATCCATTCAGCGTCGGACCCCACCGGCCCCGCTCATCTAAGTCTACATAGCCACAATGATAACCGCGTAGGGCAAAAGCTCCGTTTGAGGTACAGGCGATATCCTCGTCTACAGCCTGTAAACTGAATTTTTATAATCCTGTCTACGCACAAGGCGAAACGGTATGTCAGTGGTCAGCGTCAGGATAGAAAAGAAGATCAGAGAGACCCTTGCAATGGCTGGTGTAAACGTCTCGAAGGAAGTGAAACAATTTCTTGAGGATCTCGCGTGGAAGGTTGAGTTGAAAGAACGCTTGAAGAAGCTCAATAAAGTTCTAGAAAAGATACCCCCTGCTGAGCAAGGTTTTTCAGCTAAGAGTGTGAGAGGAGACCGTGAGGGTCATTGATTCATCCTCGTTAGCTAAATATGTCAACAGGGAGAAGAATTGGAAAAAGGTCGAGTAGATTCTGGAAGAGGGATGCACCTCAATTGATCTCTCATTAAAAGAGGTAGGGAATAGTCTTTGGAAGAGAGTCATTGGAGGGGGAATTTCCGAAAAGCAGACAAGGGGCACACTCAAGGAGTTTATTGCGCTGGCGCCATTCAAAATTTCAAGCCAAGAAGTTCTCTATGAAGGTGCTCTAGGTATTGCACTAGATAACCGGCTGTCTTTCTATAACTCGCTTTTTGTAGAACTTGCAAAGCAGATGAAGTCTACACTTGTAACGTCTGACCCTAGACAAGCAGAGATATCAAGGAAATCTGGGGTAGAAACCATCCTAATAGTATAATGCACCACAGCAACTTGATTCCATGACGATTGAGTTAGCTTTCAGCAGCAACAAAAGAAAGCACACACAACGCAATCCAGGAATGACTACAGGTATTTGTTCAGGACTAAGATGCACCGAGAGCGGCCTATTAGATGAACCTGGACTCGTTAAACTCGCTTGTGAGATTCAGTTACCGTGCTTTACTGATCCATACCATGCGTTCTTGCCTGGGGCAGCGAATTTGAGCCCGTCCGTAAACACAGAAAACGACTTGGTGGATGTTACATAAAGTTCGTTGCACACTAACGCATCAGGTAAGACGATCTTAGCGCTTGTCTCCTGGCCAGTCACCGGGTTGCTCATCGGCTCAAGTGCTGCCTGAACTTCAGTTCCGGCCTTATAGTGGCTTTTGACGCCGTCAAATTTCCACTCGAACGGAACGAATGAGGTATCGAGCCAATTATCAATCGTTCGGGCGAAGATTGGCCAAGGTTTTCCTTTCAGCTTTCCTTTGAGAATCTGTTCTAAAGCCCTCCTCTGATCTTTCGAAGCATTTTCATCTATCCATATCTTTGCTGTACCGCCACCTTCATGGATTGCACCTGGCCATTTTGCCATCCATACGAATCCTAGTCCATCGAGCGTTGCGTGGCCGCAGCTGCCATTCTTAATCTTGAACGCCCAGCCTCCTTCACAGAAGTCATTTGTTGGCTTTGCATTGAAGTTGCATGGGCAACCCCAGTCGCAGTTACAGGCGGTTATAATGTCTGCTTTGTAACCCCACTTGAAAGTTTCAGAATCCCGGTTCTGTCTCTTCATTAGGAATAATCTATGCTCGTAGCAAAAGCCCGTAATATATTTTTGACGAGCCGCTACTTTTTAGAGGATCATATCGAGAAGGCCAGGATCTAGAGCGGCAGGACGCAGAACATAAGATCTACCTTGGCTATTCGGCGTCTAGAATACGTTCAGCACGGAACTCTTGGCTACAAATGATTCTTCACACGAAGAATAATTCTGCTCCGCGTGAACACCTTGATTAATCGTAGTTCAGAGCTAGCTGGTAAGCCCTTGGAGGTCAACGGATTCGTCAGCCAGAATTGATGTGTCCTCGAAGGTTCGGCGAGATAGGATCAACCTTTGAACAGCTTGCATTTCCTTAATCCCGCGATTGGTGGCAAGAAAGGCGTTTACCCTACCATCCTTGAGGTAGAACTGCATGAAGCCTCCTCGCTCAGTGAGCTGAAGTGTTCCCCTACGGATGACTTGATCGTAGCGGCTCATATCCCCGTAAACATGTGTGCGTAAGGTAAACATGTATGAGAAGAAGAAAGGGAGTTCAGTAAACGACAGTTGTGCGCCAGTCATGTTCGCTCCAGCTAGCCTTCCATGTTTGACCGCTACATCATAGTGCTCTACACGGAGATGATGCCCAAAGATTGGGCTGTAGAAGCGAGCGACATCTCCGGCTGCAAAGACACCTTCCACCTCGGTCTCGAGGTGGTCGTTCACCACGACGCCGTTGTCCACCTTGAGACCAGCTTCCTGGGCCAGCTCTTCATTCGGGTTGATTCCAACGCCTACTACCGCAATACTGCCACGCACTAGCTCTCCGTGCTCTGTCTGTACACCTACCATGTGGCCGCCCCCCTCCACAAAGCTAGCTACTCCAATGCCGGTAAGGACCGTAATCCCTTGCTGCTCAAAGTATTTGGTGATCCACCGACCGGTCTCTTCATCTATCGCCATGTTTAGCAGATAGGGACCGAGCTCTATGATAGTTGTCTCTAGACCCTTCGCGGCGAATGCGGCTGCGACCTCGCAACCAATGAATCCCCCTCCTATGACGACCGCCTTGCCAGAGTTCACGATCGCCGCCTTGATCGCTTCACAATCCTCTAGAGTGCGCAGGTAGTGGATCCCAGGAAGATGACCACCTAGAATTGGCAGCTTCTTAGGCCTACCACCGGTAGCTATCAGAAGGCGTTCGAAGCCTACTTCTTGTCCGTCATCCAGGAGTACTGTCCGGGCTCTCAGGTTCAGCCGCTTCACGCTGCGACCCGTTAAGAGCTCGATATGCTTGTGTTCATAGAACTCAGGCTTCTTGAGGAAGACGCCTTCCCTAGGTAAGCGCCCGGTTAGGTAAGTCTTTGAGAGAGGTACGCGATCGTACGGACGCTGCTTCTCTTCGGTAACGAGTATGAGTCGTCCCTCGGGATCTCGTTCCCGGATTGCCTCAACCGCCGATCCTCCAGCGAGCCCTCCTCCCACGACGATATAGCGTGCTCTGTCCACCAACCCGACTCCCCCGTTATTCTGTATAAATGGGGAAATGCGATGCTTAAAACAAGCCCCGCCTGAAAAATGGGGTGGGTCCCTTCCGGCCCATCCACATTACCACTCCCCGTCCTACATGGGAATCCCTTAAATACATGTGATTCTTGTCTTACAGTAATGAGCGAGGCTGTATCGGTTCGGCTCCCAGCAGACATAGCCAAGCGGTTGAACGAATTGGCTAGGTCCCTCGAGCGCTCGAAGACATACATTGTAAAGAAGGCTCTGAAGGAGTACCTCGAGGAGTACGAAGACTACCTCGTTGCTTTGCACAGACTAAGGGACAAGAACGACGCCATCATGACCGAGGAAGAATTGGTCAAGAAGCTTGGCCGGTAGGATACTCTACAAGTCCTCCGTTCGCCGTGATCTCAAGCAGATTGATTCGAAGAATGTGGAGAGAATATTTCGCGAGCTGCGAACCACTTTGCAAAGCAACCCAAGTGCTGGCGAAGCTCTCCTTGGTGAATTCAAGGGCCTCTTCAAGCTTCGAGTAGGTGATTACCGCGTGATCTACGCATTGGTGGGTGAAGACGTGCTCGTGCTAAGAATCAGGCACAGAAGCAAGGTCTACGAGTAACCTGTCGCCATCCTGCTATTACGGATGGGCTGAGGTTTCGAACCCAATTGGGGGCGGACCCCACCGGGCTCGCTGCCAATTAGTTCCGAATACATTTTTGATCTAGCCCGTCGTCTGTCGGAATTCCCGTGACTTCGTAAAGCTTGCGAACTTTCTAAATTAACACCTAAGGAAAGGGTTACATGAGCTCGCTGAAACTTCGAATTAGCCGTGAAGACCGGATCTCTGTTAGAGAAAGGAAAGAAGGCACATCGAATGCACTACAAGAATTTTCCTGAAAAAAATAAAATTATTGATTATTTTTTTTCACAGAGCGGGGGGGGAGACACCTACCTCGCCAACAGGTATAGGAGCAATTGCTACTCAGCGTACCCGTTGCTATTCGCTGCTATCGGATAGTAGCAAATTCGCCAGATGCAAGTCCTCCATTAAACCATGAAATGCTAGCAAGATGTGTTTCCCTTCCGCTAGGGTTAAGCAGGATATGCAAGTTTTGCCCCTTTTCGCGGAGAAATTGCATCAGCTCTTCGACCCCCCCTGGGGGTCGATTCCACACACACAAAATTTCCCGTTATAATACGATGCTCTGCGAATGCAATATCTATATTGCGGATGAGACACTTGTGACGCCTCTAGAATAGATTTGGAGGATAGCTATGCTATAGTCACTCAGGATGAAGGGATGATTTCGATGAGCAGAGAATAATCAGACCCCTAACTGCTGTAGCCTGATTTGAGGAAACTCAAATTTCACACAGCCGCCTAATTTCCAAAGCCGGGAAAGTCCAGAATTCGAGCTACTCAATATATACGAAATCGTCCATGTCGGAATCTGGTTATTCCATGAAAATTACAGAGTGCAAGGTGCACAAGCTCGTTGCTGATGTAACCCTGCTGACCAAAGGTCGAGCCCTGCTCGTGAGGTACGAAGACACCAGTAAGTATGATAACCAATCAGGGTGGTTCGTTCCCGATGATTATCTTCAGCATGTCGAGCATCCGGAAAAGGCCGCGAAAAGAATTTTGAAGGAACAATTGGATCTTACAGTTCGTGATGTAAGCCTAGCTTTCATTGAGTCTTTCAATGACGGTGCTTGGCATCTGATTTTTCATTACAAATCAGTCGTGTCGACGGTGCCTAAGGTTTCCTTTGGGGAGAACGTAGGGAGGCCAGATGGTTCTCTCTTAGAGAACTTCCCGAGAGGTCAGAGGTAGCGCATGAGGGTTGGGGGTTGGATGTTCTCTCTAGGATTTCTAAGCTTGAAGTTTAGCGCTCTATGGCCCAACGCTCTTGGACTTGATTTAACCAATTTGTCGACGACGCAGACGCGGTAGCGGTGACAACTGCTGTTATGTCATCTATTGAAACTGAAGGACTGACAAAGCGATTCGGTTCTTTGACTGCAGTAGATCACTTAAGCTTTGAAGTTAGAGAAGGTGAGATTTTCGGTCTCATAGGCCCAAATGGGGCAGGCAAGACAACCACGGTCCGTACCCTCGCATGCCTTCTCTCACCCTCAGAGGGTTCGGCGAGGGTGGGCGGATACGACATTGTAGGGGATCCATTGAAAGTTAGAGAAATTACTGGAATTTTGACGGAAAACCCAAGTCTCTATGAAAGGCTCACGGCGTACGAAAACATGGGTTTTTTCGCGGAAGCTTACGGTGTTTCCGACCCGCAAGAAAGACGGAATAGAATCATGGCTTTGCTTGAGTTCTTCGACCTATGGGACAGGAGAAATGATAAGGTAGCAACCTTCTCTAAAGGTATGAAGCAGAAGCTCTCAGTCGCGCGAGCACTGGTGCATAACCCTCCCATCGTATTCTTGGATGAGCCGACCGCGGGTCTTGACCCGCAGTCTGCAAAGGAAATTAGGGATATGATAGAGGGACTTAGCCGAAATGAAAAGCACACCATTCTGCTCTCCACACATCGTCTAGAGGATGCTGAGAAACTATGCAGCAGGGTCATGATCATTAACAGAGGCAGGAATATCATAGTTGGAACCATAGATGAGCTTGGAAGAAGGGTAGGAGCTGAACCTAGCCTTGCAATCAAGCTGAAAGAATTGAATCAGAAAATCCTTGAAGCTGTCAGAGAACTGAAACAAGTTAGGCACGTTTATCCTGACGATGCTGACGGCAGGTTAACAATAACTGTGGATGACGTGTACTCAGCGACGCCTGAAGTGGTTAGAAGTATCGTTTACGCCAATGGTATGATCCTCTCTGTAAATGTCGTTCGACCATCGCTCGAAGAAGCCTACCTGAAACTGGTCAAGGAGGGCTGAATTTGAGATTTCAGAAGGCCATGCTGGTCTTTAGAAAGGATTGGCGCGAGATTCGCAGAAACTGGTTGGTTATCTTGCCTATAGTAGGCATACCTCTAATCTTTTCCGTTTTACTTCCCTTGCTCATCGCACTCGTTCCACGCGTTGCGTCTCTGCCTGCTTCGCCGTTAGGAGGTCTCGAAGCCATAGTGAATAACTTGCCCAGTCAGGTCCGAGTTGAGTTGGCAGGGATGAGTTCGCGGAGTGTCCTATTCTACCTGACGTCGCTTTACTTCTTAGCACCTTTCTTTCTAATAATTCCACTCTTGGCCTCGAGCGTAATAGCGTCGGATAGTTTTGCTGGCGAAAAGGAGAGACGGACAATCGAAGCTCTCCTAGCCACACCGTTATCGGACAGCGAGTTGTTTCTTGGCAAGATACTGGTTTCATTCATTCCCTCCATGATTGTTACGATGATTTCTTTTCTAATTTATTCAGTCGTTGTGGATTTTCTCTCTTTCAGCGTATTCAGCGGGAGGCTATTGCTTCCTAACATAACTTGGATTCTGTTGATTTTCGGGCTCGCCCCCTCAGTAGCTCTTGCCACTATAGGGTTAACGGTCATGATTTCGGCCAAGGTTAAGGGATTCAAGGAGGCTCAACAGATTAGCGCCCTCCTTCTGTTGCCGATTCTGCTGCTGATGTTTGGACAAATTTCAGGTGCGATCATCTTCGGACCCGTGGTTGTCGGAGCGCTAATAGGCGTATTTGCTATCTTGGATCTGCTGGTGTTCCGTCTAGGCTTGAGACTTTTTAGACGTGAAGAAATCCTGGCAAAATTAGCTTAGTTCAGTGGGTATAAGTACTGACCGATCAGTCGGTTTCAGCCATGAGGCTGGTTTCGCGCGATCTCTTAGTACCTACCTATGCCATTGGAATCATAGGGGCCTTCATGCAGATCGCAGGAGGTTACTGGGATGTTTCATGGCACGTTCTTCGCTTAGTGGAGACTTTCTTCACTCCCGCTCACACTGTACTGTACACAGGTGTTGTTCTGGTGCTCGTAGCCGCCATACTCGGTCTTTTCATGCGATTTAGGGTCTTCACAAATCAAGATCAAGAAAGGCATCTCCTCACTGGACTTCTCGTTGTTGCATTGGGCTCGGGGCTACAGCTGATCGCCGCGCCATTCGACTTCTGGTGGCACAGCAACTTCGGTTTCGATCCCTTCCTCTTCACACCAGCTCATACGTTTCTAATAGCTGGAATCATACTGAATGGTTTTGGGATGGCGCTTGGAAGCGTTCGTCTACTTCAAGCATACCGTGCAGGAATTAGTCTGGGAAGGTTCTTTGTTACATCCAAATGGCTTCAACTTCTAGTCATCGTGGGTCTTACTACTCTCTGGCTCGACCTGAACTCGCTGGTTTACCTCGTAACGGATGTGGACGGCATAGCTTACACCCTTCACCTAAGCAATGACTTCGCCAATCAAACTTCTCCAGTTGCTTTTGTAGCTTCTGTAACTGCACTTGCCGGAACAGGTACCCTTGTGTTCTTCACCGCAAAGAAGATACTCGCATGGAGAGGAGCGGTCACAGCCGTGACGCTTCTTTCAGCCGGTTTATCAGCAACGGCGAACCTAGGGTTCAGGGCCTTCGTTCTTGCAGGGACAGCCATAGAGCCATCGAGGTATGGAGGCGTAGGAGAAGGTTCGACAATATCTTCCTTCATTCCACTATACATTTCCTTCGTCGTTCCTGTGTTTTTGTTCGACCTTCTAGTGAAAGATTCGCAGAGTGGTTGGAGAATGATCCTTGCTGCAGCTCTAGTAGGTCCCTTCGCATCATTCCTAGACGGATGGAACTCATTGCCTCTGTGGGTACGCTTTAGCCAACTAATTCCCATTCTGATCGTTCCTACGATTGTGGCAGGTCTCATAGCCGGGCTTTCAAGGGTGCGTTTCGCAAATGTGCTCTTATCTCGGAAGACGATAACCACAACCCAGCCGCGTTAGCGACAGATCCCAACAATTTCTACTGTGTTAGTCCACTTCTACTGTCAAAAATCCTAATCCTCCTTCGTGGCGGGTTTCCATGAGCTCGTAGAGAGAATCATTACACTACTGACCGACGGTGACCTATACTGTAGGAAACTTCCAATTGAAGAGGCATAATATTATTAGCCGAAGCATTTTGTGAGCCACAGAAATTGTCACAGGTACCCAGAGTGTCGGGGAAAACCGATGTAGATACCCTGGTGAAAAAGCTCAATCCAAAGCTAAGAGAAGTGGCAGAGAAGCTACGGGTCATCACCAAAAAGACGTTGCCGAACGCGGTAGAGACTGTTAAGTGGGGAAATCCGACCTACATAGTGGATGACAAGAATGTCGCATGGCTCCTGACCTACAGAGATCACGTAGACCTCGGCTTTTTCAAAGGGGCGCAGCTTAAGTCTAAATTCCTCGAAGGAACAGGGAAAGGTTTACGCCATATAAAAGTAAGAAGTGTAGCTGACATAAATGAAGAGGAATTTACGAGACTTCTAAGAGAAGCTGCGAAAATAGCCTAAGATACACATTTCTTCGACAATCCGTTAGGCTGAGACGTTCAGTATTCTCAGCTGTCTAGTCTCTTCTGAACCGCATCACTCTCGAGCTCACGAAGTGCGTCAGAAGCTATCCACCTGGCTGCGTTCGAATCAATTCCGTAAATCTTTCTAGCTGTTTTGATTGCCGCCCTATTCAAATTGCGGTTTCGTTTCCCTATTTGTCTCAATGCCCAGTTAACCGCTTTTTTGACGAAGTTACGAGCATCTGTAGCTCCGTTTTCTATAATGGGTAAGAACTTCAGGAATTCTTTATCATTCATTTCCTTATCATGCACAGCCAAGTAAGCCATCAGGGCAAATCCTGCTCTCTTTACGAATTCCCCATTTCTCCGACTCCACCCGAGCGCTTTTCCATAGGCAAATCGAGTTTTATCGAAAAGATTACCACAGCACTGGTCGCAGATGTCCCAGGAATCAAAATCTTTCACCCATCTTTCCATTTGGTCCTCGTTTACGAGTTTTGGATCATCGATCATGCTAGCAAGTATTCTTGCCTCATGGACACCAGAAGCCCAAAGTTGATGAGCAAGAGCATGACTTTTTCCTATCTCTTCCGCGAGTTTTCTTAGATTAGGGACGGAGACTCCATAGGCATTCTTTGAATTGATCCCAAACCGTGCCATGCTCTTTACCGCTCTAGTATCTGATAAAGATCTCAATCTTTGCAGAATCTCATGATATTGCAATTTTGAATCATCAGGTCAAGGATAAATCGCTCATAGTGGTCGGCAATCCCGAAAGATGTTCACCGATTCGGAGATGCAGTTTCTAAACGCGCATAGCCTGTGCAGATTCGCATCAATCTCGCTAGATGGTTGGCCTCACAACGTTCCCGTTGGGTACACGTTTGACGGTGAGTTCTTCTACATTTCAACTCAGTACACGACAAAAAAGCTGGGCAATGTTAGGAACAATAAGAGAGTATCTCTTGTCGTAGATGAACCAGGTACGAAAACCACCAGGAAAGCTGTCATGATTCGAGGTGAAGTTGACGTTCTTGAAGCTGGTCCCGAATTTCAGTCTGCATTACACGTGATTGTCAATCTGAGAGGCGAGAAGTGGGGATTCAAAGAGGGGGAACAAGCGATTCTGAGAGTTAGACCTATGAAAAAAATGAGCTGGAACCTCTAGCACTTACTTAGAAAGTGAAGAATCAGTTCTCTGACAATTTGGACAATAGTAAGTCATGCGGTTAGATGGCCTCTGAAGGTATGAAGAAATAACACTTCCGCATCTCATGCATTTTCTGCCAGATCTGCCGTAGACCTTGAATTTCACTTGATGTCCACTTTTCATCTTCGAATAATGGTCCTCCAGAACTTGTGGGATAAGCCTGGATAATGATTTCCTCTGTGCTTTCCTAAGGTTTGATACCGAGGTCTCCGGATTGAACTTCGCCAGAAAGAGAATTTCAGATTTGTAGATGTTACCGACTCCTGACAGAACGCGTTGATCCAAAAGGACCTCTCCCATCGATCTCGAAAGGTTTTCAGGCTTTCGAAGGTTAGTGACGAAAAGCTCAGAATCAAAGGGCTGTTTCATTGCATCAGGTCCCAGAGTCGACAAGACAGGATGATTAGCCAGCTCCTCGTTTGCTAGCAGCTCAACAACTGGCGCAGCAAAAACGACGAGTTCGTGTTTACTTGTCTTCAGAGCAAGACGAGCCCTCGCCTCTGGTTCCCGATATTTTTCGCCTCTCTTGTACACTTCGCATCTGCCGAACATCATCAAGTGAATCCGAAAGGAGTATCCACTGCTCAGGTGTATCATGATGTTCTTCCCCAGGTGGTCCACTTCGTCCACGCTTGCTCCCACAATACTCTTCAGTCCGGAAGAACCGGAAACCTGCTTAGAAAGAGTGAAGACCTCCTGTATTGTCTCGTCTTTCAGTCCCTCTCGAATCTCGTCGCAGATAATGCGTATAACAGGACCTTCAGCCAAGCCGGAGTCACAATCAGATCGTGCTGAACTATCGCCTTAGGCCCGCCTGTCGAAGCTGCTGTATGTATTCTAGAGTAGCTCGCCAGATCAAGGCTCTAGTATTCTGTATACCGTAACGTTCCCTAAGCTCCTCTTGGTTGGCTCTATAGAAGGATGCAGCCTCTTTCCAAATGGGCTCAGGAATTCTAACATTGTGGTATTGAGCTGCAATAGAGCTATCTTTCACGCTTTAGGGACACGGGGTAGGCTCTATAGAAACTATTCTTAAGGTAAAAAAAGTTAGGGTCAGACGCTAGCCGAAGC
>Ga0213870_1000881_pt1 | contig 13931 bp, 15 predicted proteins | sample WICALVC2017_Meta_FD_160119 | JGI IMG/M metagenome (GOLD analysis project Ga0213870, IMG submission 160119) | Freshwater microbial communities from subterranean cave lake in Wind Cave National Park, South Dakota, United States - WICALVC2017 | ecosystem: Environmental > Aquatic > Deep subsurface >... | reverse complement strand
TATTGCAATTTTGTATAGTAATATTATACCTATCTTTTAATAGAATACCATAACCAATGCCATTCCCTATAAGAATGGAATTGTTGCAGTTAATAATAACATTATTATCAACAATATTAACCCCGCTTTCAAGATTGTATATTCCAGAACAAAAAGCAGTATTTTCTTTTATTTCTATATTTTCATCTGGAATTATACAAATTGCATTAACTATTGGCAATATAAAAAATACAAAACAGAAAATAAGCAACTTCCTCATATTTATGCTATTTTAAACCAAGTTATTTATTTGTTTCTATAAAGCCTCTATTAATTCAGTTACCACATTCAAGTATAAACAATTGTTTTTAAACATAAAGTCTAATATTTAAGATAATGGCTGAGTTAAAGAGGGTTCTTGGGTTTTGGACAATATTCTCCTTGTCTGTTGCTTCTATAATGGGTACTGGCTTGTTCTTTGGAGCTGCAATAGGTTCAGGCTATTCTGGAAATGCATCAATACTTGCGTGGATTATTTTGAGCATTATTGCTGTATACATCAGCATGTATTTTGCCGAGTTAGTGTCAATGTATCCAAAAGCTGGAGGCGTCTATGAGTTTAGCAAGCATGCCTACAACAGATTTTTCTCTTTTATGATGGGCTGGCTTGCGTGGCTTGTAGGCAATTTGACAACTGCATTGCTAGTTGTTGCTGCAATTGATTACTTGATTCCAGACCCTTCACAGTTGTGGCTGAAAATTGGTATAAGCATATTGTTTATATTAATATTAAATTTGGTTGCTTACCTTGGGATTGAAGCAAGCGCCTTCTTGCTTGTTATTTTTGCAATTACTGCGATAAGCATACTGCTATCTATTGTCTTTCCAGGCATATTCTATATTAACACATATAATTACTCGCCATTTTTTGCATTTGGAATTCCATCAATTTTTGTGACAATATTTTTCATTTCAGAAAGCTTTTTTGGCTGGGAAAGTGCGACATATCTCGCAGAGGAAACCCAAGAGCCGGAAAAGGTAACGCCAAAAGCAATCATAACAGGCACAGTAATAGTAGGAGTTCTTGGCATCTTGATTTCAATTGTATCGCTTGGCGTGATTCCGTGGAGGATATTAGCAACATCAAATGCGCCTCTTTCAATTGTATCAGAGCGCATTCTTGGCGATATTGGGATGAAAGCAATCAACATAGGCATTTTTATTGCTCTTATAGGCTCAGCAGCAGGAGGAATTATAACTATGCCAAGGCTTATTCTTGCGTTGGCAAGGGACAAGCTATTTATAACACAATTGAGCAGCATACATGAAAAATTCAAAACGCCATACAAAGCAATAATGTTCCAGACAATAGTGTCGCTTTTAGTGTTTGGAATGGCTTTTGGCAGGTATAAAACATTATTAAGCCTGCTTCTGCCTCTTGGCTTTATAATGTATTTCTTTGTTATTTTGTCAGTGCCTGTGTTAAGAGCTAAAGAGCCAAATATAAAAAGAGAGTTTAAAGTGCCATTTGCAAGCCTAAGCTCTGTTATTTTGATGGCTTTTATAATTAGCATTACAGCTGCCTGGATTTTTTCAGATTCTAATTCAATAAATGTGATGAAGCTGGGGATTTCGCTTATTTTGGTTGCTATACCAATATACCTCTTGCTTGAAATCTACTACAATCCTGATGCAATAATCAAAATCAATGACTCTCTTGCATATTTGACATTATTAACTGAAAAGATAATTCTTCCAAAAAGCATAAGGAACGAGATACTTGCGTTACTTGGTGATATAAAAGACAAAAAGGTCCTTGAGTTTGGCTGCTCTGTTGGAACACTAACAATGCATCTTGCAGAAGCTGTTAATCCAAATGGAAGAGTTTATGCCACTGACTTGTCAAGAAAGGATTTGCTCATAACAAAGAAAAGGCTGATGAAAAAAGGTCACTCTCATGTTATTGTCATTCATGACGAACATCAAATAAACAGGGTTCATCCGTCAATTCCCCATGTAGATGCAATTGTGAGCATAGGCATGATGGGCTATTTGCAGGATGTAAAAAAGGTATTAAAGGAAATGCGCGACTTGCTGCCTTATGGCGGCAAAATAGTTTTTGTTGATTACGCTGATTTTTTCAAGATAATTCCCAATGTTGCATGGCTGTCTAATGACAGAGTCATAGAAAAGATGTTTAGAGACGTTGGCTTTTCAATTTTTGTGACAAGAAAAAAAGGCTTGTTTTGGAATTATATTTATGTTTATGGGATTAAGTTCCATGAGAACATTCCGTATGTCTGACTAAGGAGAAACCAAGCGTCCTACTGGTGTATTACCGCATGTCTGAGGATATTCGTAACAAGGGTAAGAGTCGCCGCAGCTCGCATAAAGCTGTCCTCCAGGTTCGCACCAAATACTCGCTGATTGACATGTCGAAGATGTTACTAAATAGTGTCCTCCTCCATAGAGTCCACTACCCATCCAACCTCTCAGCTTAACGTTCATGGTGCGCTGACTCCTGCCTTCACGACTTGGGTCATTGAATCTTACAGCAGAACGCGAAGGCCCTCACTACACTGTTCTGGGCGCCGGTGTTACAGTTATAGGTGTTTCCTGAGGGCGCATCATCGTTCTGTGTTAAAGCGCCACTGTCGCTCGTAATATCGCAACCACCTCCGGTCAACCAAAAGCCATCAGGACACGTGGCTGAACTCGTAAACAGGTTGGGGGAGCCAAAGACGGTCTGGCACACAAGTCCCGATGGTCTACCGGATATTTCAGTCCAAGATACCCCATCTTTAACCGAAGCAGTTACAGTAGGGTCTGATTCTGATGTGATTCCGCTTGAAGGCCACACTGTCCTGCAATCCTCCCCAATGCAAAGTCCACTTGAACCTCTCATATATCCAATAACATCCAGTTTTTGAGTAGGACTCGTCGTCCCGATGCCGACGTTGCCGCTAGAATCTATTGTTAGTCTGCTTGCATCTGCTGTTTTGTCATAAACAGAGAATTTGCCAGTTCCAATGCCTCCACTAGAACCCGCTGATACTAAAGCATATTGCCTTCCACTTGCTTCTGTGTTTCTTATGTTGAGGAAAACTTCATTATTTTTTTGCACCTCTACATTGCCTTGGAATGTGAAATTTCCTGCAGGAAAAGTGCCTGGCGTTATTTCAGACGCAGGGTGGCTGACTGTTGCTGCGTTTACGCCGAATAATAAGAATAGAGAGAGTAGTACAAATAAAAGAAAACTTATGTTTTTCATTATGCACCTCCCTTTTGATCTAATTAAGCTTAATCTTTAGCTTATATTTAATTTTTTTGTTTTTTATTTAGATTTTTATCCGTTAAATTTTTGCAATATTTTTGATTTTTATATTTTATTATTTTTAACCACATGTAGCAACAACTAACTTTACTGGCTTTCCATTATACACAACTATTTTTGTAACTTTGACTAAAGTGCCGCTTGCGCAGCTAACACTTGCCTCAATTTCTATTTTTGCTTGCGGGGCTCCTGAAGCACAAGTTACATAATGGCTTGAGTTGTAATCCCTGACCCAGCCTGGCTGTGAATTATCGCAAGCGACCCTTGAAATACTATCATAGAAAATACAGCCGTTTTTACCATCACAAGATGCGTAGACAATATTGCCAGCAGCAAATGTGCAATCTTGCTCGCATGACGAGCCTAAGACCAATGAACTGCTGGTGTCATTTTCGCCACCGAAATTGACAATTGTTTGTTGCTGTGGATTGACAACTATATTACTTTTTGTTTGTGTTAGATAGTCAGGATGTGAAACAACCAAAGTGAAGCTGCCGCAATCTATATCATTTATGACAAAATTTCCTTGTTGATCTGTTGTTGCTGACTTAATTGTTGTTAAGCCTTTCTTTGCACTTACATCTGCAGATGAAATCGACTGATTGTTCTGGTTTTTTACTGTGCCGGTTATTGAGCCTACACAGTGTGCTTTGCAACAGACTTTTGTTGCATATGGGTCAGTCACACAATCGGCAGTCTCAGCATTTGTATCTGCAGATATTGTGGCTAAGCATGTGTCATACCCTGCATCAACGCAGTTTTGTGTTGTGTAAGTGCATGATATATTGCCTGAAGGGAATGATAAGCATACATTTACCGGATAGTTTGTGTAATTGTTTTTTTCCACATGAGCATTAGTTGTGTCGGATAACCTAAGAACATTATAGCCAGTACTACAGGAGGTGCCTAAGGTGTACGATGGTGTTTGACAGCATACCTTGTATGTATAGTTACTCAAGCTTGGAACTTCAGCATGCGCATTTGTTAGAGATGAAATTTTAAAAATTGTTGTTGCAGCGCAATTGGTTGTAACTTGACAGTCTAGCATGTGTGCATAACCTTCTACTAAGAACAATCCTAACAAAAAAATTAAAATGCTTATTAATGCAATATAAGTTTTATTGCTCATCTATCTCCTCTTTTTATTTATGCAAGTTTTAAATGCAAAAATTTGCCTTGTTTATTTTTATCCTTGTAGTTGCTCTTATATAAATTTTCCTAATTTAAGAAGGTAACACCATTATTTTTAGAGATTTTATTATTGCCCTTTATAATATTGCCAGTTACATTTGAAGGTAAAAACCTTACATGCTCATGACCTAGGTAGCTTACTATAAGCTCCCTGTTGTCAATTACGCTTATGCTGTAATTAATGCCATTAACAGTTTGTGGCATGGCAAAAATTCTTATGTAGCCATCATTGACAGATTTTGTGATTTCTATTTCATTATAAGCTAATGCTGCTATGTCTTCTGCAATTTTTCTGTTTCCTTCCTCTTTGGCTTCCAGTACTCTTGAGCTAGCAACTGCAAAAAAGCCAATTATAACTAAAAGCATAAAAGAAGCTAAAACAATAAATTCAATAGCGGATTGTGCCTTATACATTTTATAGAGAATTTTGAAATATATCTATTTTGTCAAAATTCTCTAAGAGAACTTTGAATCAAATATATAAAACTAATGGATTTTTCAAAGTTCTCTATATAGTCTCGATTTTAACAGAATACTGGTCTATAACCTCTAGCTTGACTTTCTTGATGCCAGAGCTTGAAAGTCCAGGCAGCTTGCAAATGTTGATGTTGCAATTCAAGTTAATTGTTGTCAAATTAACAGAGGAGAAGAACACTGTTTCTGAGATGCCAAAATTTGTTGTTATGTTAAAGACAAGCTCCCTCCCATCAATTATCTGAGCGCTGTCCACATTGTCTGGAATGTTCAGCTCCAGTACGGTTTTTGAGCCCTGGCCAGAATAAAAAATTGATTCTGCTGCATCAACTATTGTTCTGCCTATCTTTGTTATCTGTGAATCTGTTATTTCATAGCTTGATTCTTTGGAATAACTGTAGAATAAGTATGTTGCAGGCAGGATTATAACAAAGGTTAAAGCTACAACTAACAAGTATTCTAACGAAGATTGCGATGAACGCGAGCTTGCTCGTCGTTCTCGCAAGCATCTGCCTTTAGCTTGATGTGACTCTTCCATTTATCTTGCCATTTATCAAATGAGTTGGTCTGCTTGGTGTGTTAATAGCATAGTAGCTAATGATTATTTTAACATCGACTCTTTCCCCTGGAATATAAGCGCCGCCAGTGCATGAGCTAAATATTATATCCTTGTCTGTTGCGCTTGCCCAGTCAAAAGATGTAGGAGCAGTGCATGAGATAGGAGGGTTTGCATCATTTGTTATTTTAAGCGAAGTGACTCTTATATCTTCGCCAAGATTATTGGTTAATTTTATCTTTACTTGGCCTGGGTTTAAACTAAAATCTAAACATTTAAACTGGAAAGGGAATAAGCATTTCTGAGGCAGATAATTGCTGAAATCAAAAATCCCAAAATAATATAGAGCTCCTATGGCTGTGGCAATAACAACAAAAGCCCATGCATAGGTAGCAAGAAATTCTAAAGCAACTTGTGACTTGGACATTTTAACCTCTTTTTAATCCAGAACTAAAGAAGATTGTATATAAAATTTATGTTTTTGTTAAGTAAAATTGTTAAAATATATTAGAATAGTTAAACCAACAATAACAGAACGATTTTTGAAACAATAAAAATATTAAGATTAATTAAACAATTGTGAACGACCTTTATATGCTGAAGTGATAGAGGTGACCCGTTTGTGAAAGCTTAAGAAACAGAGAGGGGCACCCATTTTAGTCGGGAGAAAAAATGGGTCTCAGATTGTTTAAGATAATAAAAGAATGCTTAGAAAGTGCACTTAACAATTTTCTATGTTTATATAACGGCTGAGAATACTTCTCCTTTGACTTCTTTTGTATAGCCAGAGCCGCTTGCCACAGAATTATATCTTAAAACTACCAAAACCTTTCCTTTTTCCCCGGCAATTAAGCCGCCTCCTGAGCAGTTGCTCCATGTCAAATCTTTAATCTCGCCCGATTTCCAGGATGTTGGGTTTGATGGCGGAGTAGTGCAAGTATAAGCGGTTACGCTTTCTGTGCTCAAGGTCATTGAAGAGACGTCTATTGGCTCGCCTGCATTGTTCTTTAGCCTGATTTTGAAAGTGCCTGCTGATGAAATCTGGTAATCAAGGCACTGAAATTCAGCGCCAAAATTGCATCGATTAGGCAAGATTCTGCTTGGGTTTAATATCCCAAAATAAGCAAGAGTACCTATCATAATCAGGATAACCAAAAAAGCCCAGCCATATGTTGTCAGAAATTCCAAAGCAGCTTGAGCCTTTATCCTTTTAATCATTTACCACCACTCTTTTTTTGGTTTTTTTGCGTTGGGTTTTCTTTTAGTTGAAGCACAATCCCAAGTGTGATAAGCAGCAAGATAGAATTAACAAGCAATAAACTAAAGTTTATAGCGCCTAAGTTTATATCGCTAAACTGCGCTGCCACAATAACTCCAATAACCATTATTATAAAAACTATTACGGTAGTCAGGAACTTGTGCTGCGTGTGGTTCATTTTTCCTCTTTTTAAGATTAAAATTTAGTTTATTGTTTATAAACTTTTCTAATTTTGCTTCGAGCCAAAATTTAAGCTATAATATTCCTGAAAACAATGTTCCAAGCACCTTCATAAAAAAGAGATACAGCCCAACCGAGCCAAAAACGTAGATTGGAATGTATTTAACACCGCCTTTAATGTCTCCTTTTTCAACAATGGAAACTATTAATGAAGAAAAGAAGGATATCACAGAAATTGCTAACAATGAAAATGTCTTAAAGTCAGCAGGATTTACTCCAACTTGTGAAAATGCAAAAGGCAATGCAGGAGCTCTTTGAGCTGCAACAGAAATCTTGGCTATGAAATTAAGGATAAGAACAAGCAAATGGAAAGAAAGCGCAAAAAGCAGCGGGCTTATAACAATGACTATTACTGATATGAATATTACATATGCTATTGCTGCTCCGGACATCTCGTCTTTTAATACCTTTGTTTCTTTTAGATTATCAACAAGCCTGTCTATCAGCTCAGCAATATTGCCGCCGCTTTCCACCTCGCTTATCATCAAATCGACAGTGCGCCTGAGCATTAATGAATCATATTTGTCAGCAAGCTCTACTAGGGCTTTGCTAATTTCATAGCCGGTCATAACTTTTTTCGAGGCTTTTGCCATCTCGCTTCCCAAAACATTAAACCTTGGCTTTATAGCAGCCCATAAGGCCTTTTCAAAAGTCATTCCGCCCTTTAAATTTGCAGAAAGCACCTGCAAAAAATCAGGCAATTGCTCTTCCATTTTTTTTGTCCTATAGTAAATTTTCAGGTCCAGGTAAAAATATACAAGCAGGATAAACATCGATGCAAAAAATATCTGGAATATAAACCAGCTTAAGAAGGAATAAACATAGATTTCAAAAAGCGAGAATTTTTTAAGGTATGGATAGACAAAAATGATGAATATTAAAGTTGTTATAAGCGCTGAAATATAAAACAGCAGCCCAAAGAACTTGTAAGGAACTTCATGAAATCCTGCCTTTAGCATGTATTTTCTTAAATTCGGTATAAATTTTTTTGGCACAAAGGCCTTTCCAAATTCCTCCAAGAATATTATTTTAAGCGCCATTTTTATAGATTTTTATAGATTAACCATTGGTCTGATTGATTTAAAAAGTGTTATAAAGATGAATTGAAGCACTACAATAAAGAATACAAATACAAATAATCCTTTTAAGTTAAGCGGAAAATTAATGAAGCTTGATATAACAATAAACATAGCCACCCCAAGCGAAGGCAGAATAACAGCTGCAAGCATGTAAAAAATTATTAAAGTGTTGAGCTTTTTGCCATATTTTTTTATTTCGAGCTCTTCTTCTTTTGTTATTTCCTCTAAAACCGACTCAAGAGGCTTTGTAACATCTATGCCGAGCTGCAATGCATTGTTTATGTGGAATAATATTCTCCTTAATTTGTCAGATGGGGAGTATGCCATAGCATTGCCCAATGCCTCTTCTATAGTATTTCCTGTGTCTATGTCGTCGACAATTTCCTTGATGTACTTTGATGCAATGCCTCTGCTGCTTGCAGTCTCTATAAGGGCGTTTAACAAAGGCCTTCCAGAATAAAGCTTTACAAGCAGGTACCTTCCAACAAATATCACTTCTTTGTTGATTTCGCGCTCTCTTTGCCTTATTTTTGCTTTAATTCTGAGCAGGGAATATTCAAAAATCAAAATGAATAAAATTATAAAAATTGGGGCAAGCAGCAAAAATGGGAGTTCTGCCTTTTGCAGCACGAAAAAAAAAAGAATAGTGAAGATAAATGCGTACAAAGCAGTTGCCTTAAGGTTTTTGTTTACATACTGTATTGGAGTGTATGGTAAATGCGCTATTCTCAGCTCGCTTTTAAGTGCTGGAAAAAATGAAGCTACTCTGTTTACAAAACCCATTTTAAACGCTCTTTTGCTGCATAAACGGCTTATTGTGGTAATATTTTGACATTATCAGCCCTATTTTATTGACATCTATTATATTTCTGCTGACCATCCAATTTAGTATTGCAATCTTTGACTGCAAATCTGCATAAATATCTGACTTTGAAAGGCCTGTGTATAGATTAAGGGTTTCTATAATAGTAAGCGGCTCGTTAACGATTTCTAATGTGTCTCTTATTGGGTTTGACTGCATCAAAAGTCTTGCGTCTCCATTTGGAAGAACTTCAGCAATCTGCAAGGTTCTTCTTCTTCCAGTTCTTCTGTTTATATGCTGCACAACAATCAAGGAAAGCGCTGATAAAATCTGCTTGGGCAAATCAATAGGGGGATTAGTAAGCCTGTTTATTGTTTCCCTTGCATTATTCGCATGCAATGTGCCATAAACAGAATGTCCAGTGTGCATTGCCTCAAAAAGCACCTCTGCTTCTCTTTTTCTTCTTATTTCTCCCACAATAATCCTGTCAGGCCTCATTCTTAAAGAATTGACTATCAAGTCCAGCATTTCTATGCCGCCTTTGCCTTCAGGATTTGGCAGCCTTGTCTCTAATGGAACCCAATGCAATAATTTTGGCAGCGCCAATTCTCTTGTGTCTTCCATTGATATTATTCTTTGATTAGGAGGGAAAAAATTAGAAATTGCATTAAGCATGCTTGTCTTGCCAGAAGCTGTTCCTCCTGTTACAATAATCGACAATTCATTTTGCACAGCAATCCATAGCAATGCAGCGCCTTCATAAGAAATCGTTCTTTCTTTTATAAAGTCCGTTATAGCCCATGGCTTTACTGCAAATTTTCTTATAGTTATTGTATTTCCTTTTGACGATATTGGGCTTAAAGTTGCATTTACCCTGTCTCCTGTCTTTAAATGAGCATCCATCAATGGATTTAATAATGTGATCTCTTTGCCAACATCTCTTCCTATTATAGTTGAGTAATGCCTTATTCTGGATTCTGTCGGAATTAAAACATTTGTCTTTAGCCAGCCATATCTTCTGTGATAAACCCACACAGGCTCATTTGCATTGTTTATGACAATTTCTTCAAGATTTGTGTCTTTAAGCATTATATCAAGATTTCCAAGCCCGATATTCTGCTGGAGAATGTAATTGATAAGCATATCCATTGTCTTTCTTTCGGCATTTGGAAAATATTTTGCCAGCAGTTTTAGTATCTTCTCCTTGAATTGCTCCTGTATGTTGTAAATACTTGCCTCTTCGGTTAATGTTTTTGTTTCTTCTGCAACAAATTCATCTCTTATTTTCTCAAGAATTATCTTTGTTGTATCGCTTATGTTTGTTATAGATATTTGATATATTGGCACAGGCTCGTCTTCTTTTGTTGTTATGGAAACATCAACGACTATGTTGTTAACATTCAGCTCATACGTATCAATTACTCTTTCACCTTTTTCCATTTTATTTAATATTTGATTTAATATTTTAATTTTTCAATCTGTTCGCTTCGCTCACATATTCTTGTGCTCGGCAAAATTCTTCTACCATTGAATTTTGCCTCGCCTATTATTGCAATAAAATAATCATAAGCGGATTACTTTTATCTCTCTATGGAGCAAAAAGTCGCTCTCGTGTTTTTTGAAATTTTTATTATTAAATTGTTTATTGAAAATTTTTATTTTGTTTTTATTGCAGTGTCTTGATTTTTGCATGCATTACTTTTGCTTCCGCGTCATTTGGCTCGAGCTGGAGCGCTTCCTGTATATCCTTTGATGCTTCATTATAAAAACCTTTTTCCATATTCCTTTTTGCGCGCTCTTTTTTTGCGCTTACAAGCATTGACTTTGAAGAAACATTGTGAGTTTGCGCAAATGATGCTGATGGAATACGCTGTTGAAACTGCAATGGCTGGCTTGCCTGCTGGCTTAATTGTTTTTGCAAATTTGATATTTCTGTGTAAATGCTAAGGCTTTTGTAAATGTCCAAAAGCCGCATTCCTATTGAATTTTTGTGCCTTAAAAATCCTTCTGGAATCTGGTTGTAGAGCTCAATGCACTTATTATAGTTTACAATTGCATTTATCATGTCATTTGACCTTATTGAAATGGTTATCTTGTCTATTATTTGGTTTGTTTCCTGGACCAATGCATAAATTCTTTTTATCAGCTCATTGTCTGTTATGTTTCTGAGCTCATTATAAAAATTCATTATTTGCTCCTGTATTAACTTTTTTTCTTCAAAAAACACATTTGGAATGGAATTATTTATTTCTTCTATCTCAGAGTAAAGCTTGAAAGGCATTTCTTTCTTCCCTTCCCTTAGCGAAGCTCTTGCTCTGCTTATCAGTTCATATATATGATCTGCCTTTTTTTTGACTTCATTATAAGCATAGTTCAATGTACTCGAAAACTGCCTGTTTAGAAAAGATATCTGCTCATAAAGCTCTTTATTCCACCTTAGCTTTTGCGCCATTAAAACATGCCATAATTGAACATAAGATTGCTCTGCCTGCTCAAGATTGCCTTTGCTTAAATTTGTCTTTATATTTTCAACCAATGGAGATGGTTCAAAATGCTCTTTAAGCCATGGTTCATTTGTTTCAATTTTTTCAGTTTTATCTGTTTGTAAACCTAAGTCAGAAAGCTCTCTATCCAGAAACTCATCTATATCCATTTTCAATTACAAATATGCAAGGTATTTCTTCCAAAGCTCTTCTATTTTTTCCTCTGGGATTTTCTTTTCTCTTGACTTCCTCAAAAATTCTTCTCTTATATTGATAAGATTCTGTTGAAGATATTTTCTCCACATGCCTTCGATATGCTCGTAAGGCACATTTTTTTCCTTTGCCTTTTCGTAAAATTGCTCTTTGGTTATGAGCTCCTTTGCAAAACTCTTTTCTTTTATTTTAGCCTGTTTAACCCACTCTTTGTAAAGGTACACATAGGGAGTGGTAAATTTATACTCGATGCCAAAAACCTTTTCCTCAACTAAAAAATCAACTAAGGCTTGCACGCTTGCAATGGGCATTTTCAGCTGTTTTGACGCTTCTTCAACCGAGATTTTCCTGCTTTTTTTTACTAGCTCCAGCAGCTCATCAGCAGTTGTCCTCAGCACAGTGTCATTAGGAGATGGCATATGATTAAATTTGGTTTATGGTATAAAAACTTTAGTTATTGTCTTTGAGTGGCAACTGAATTATCTTAGCGTCCTAGCATGTTACTACAGCGTCCTGCGCAGTTATATTGTACCTTGCTACATGGTCAAGATCAAGCTTGAAATAGCTGAATTCGTCCCACAATCCTGTGATATTATAAAGCTGTGTGCAGTTATTGGCAAACTTATGGCTCCAGAATAAATAATCAACATAACTCTCTCTTTGGTCGCTTGGGCTTATTTTGTTTGGATTGACCAAGAATTCAATGCCGCAGCAGCTTGAGTTGGTTGTTGTATTGGTGAATCTCATTAAGAAACTTGGCGCATCATAGTCTTGCCAATGAACGTAAGTGCCGTTTCTCAAATGCTCTCTTACTTTTGCAATGTTCCATTGGTTAAATTCAACAGTTGATTTTTTTATTTGGTTTGTGTAGGTACCAGCCGTATTTACAAGGTAGTATGGGTCATGAAAACCTTCTATGCTTATGGTGGTTGTTATTACTGCAATTTTTTCCCACTCGGCGACATTTGACTTGACAGTGAAATTCACTCTCATGCTTGAGTCTATATTCCACGGTTTTGTTTGAAAAATTGATGTATCAATAATAGTTATAGTAGTATTCACGTTCAATGCTTCTTTTGATGTTTCAATTATTTTATTGCTCCAGTTTGCTAACGTATTGTTTTTCATTATTTCCTTGCCTGTTATTGTATCTATAGGCACATTATCGATTGTGCCATTCAAGACAACCTCGGAAAAAGCAGAATCCAAATTTGTTATGTAAGAGCCTGTTTGATTCATGTAGAATATCAAAGATAAAATTGTTTTGTATGTTGTAGCTCTTAGCGCAGTTTCAAAATAGCTGCTTTCCAATTCATTGATATAATTATCTATAGAACTTATTCTTGCCCCTATTGCTTGCGTGTCTTTCTGCAAGCTTATATCAGCCTGAGGCGTGAATACAAGGATAAACACAGCCATCATAGTTATAGCAATGAATGTAAAAAATATGCCCCTCTTGTTTATGCTCATTTTTATCGTTCCCATACAAATACCTCTGCTTTGTAAGGTCCCCATAAATTGCTTGTTGTTTTGTTGATAATTCCAAAAGTAATTTTTTTTGAGGTAAGCAAAAGCCCTGTGCTGTTTTTTGATTTAATATGTTCGGGTGTTGGTGTTTTGGGATATAAAATAATATTATCTATCCAAACTTCATACTTAAATTGCTGTGGCACCACACCTGATGAAACATTTTGGATAAATTTTTCAGCAGTGCCAAGCTTATTTGTTGCATAGAATTCACCTATTTGCTGCAGCAGAGAATTATCGGCATCTGTTATTATGCCTTGAGTCCACAATTCACCACCAATACCGGCATAGGGATTGTTGAGTTCGTTTACTTTAGTATTAGAAAGAAAATTAAGCAAATCGTCAGAGAGCAAAGCTATTTGAGCAGGCTGAGGTTTATTAACATAGGAAGATGTAATTAGAAAAACCCCAATAATCAGGACAGATAAGCCTAGCACAGCATCTAATATAAAGAAATAACCTCTTTTTTTAAGCAACATTTTAATATTGAATTGTCTTAGAATTACAGTGTATTTATAGTTTTTTGTTTTGAGTTGCCCAGACCCTATTATTTACCATTCAACTAATACAAAGCCGGGGGCACCATTGCCTCCAGCCGTATCACCACCCAACGAGTTTGATCCTCCGCCACCGCCGCCAAAACCGCCTCCTGAAGTAGGAGGTACACCATTTGGCACGCCAGGGGCGCCTCCGGCACCAAAAATACTTCCCCCACCCATACCAGCCCAGTTCCCCCATCTGGCCGGACCGCCGGACGCTCCGCCGGGACCTCCAGCTGCTCCACCGGTTACAGGG
>Ga0213870_1000880_pt1 | contig 13938 bp, 25 predicted proteins | sample WICALVC2017_Meta_FD_160119 | JGI IMG/M metagenome (GOLD analysis project Ga0213870, IMG submission 160119) | Freshwater microbial communities from subterranean cave lake in Wind Cave National Park, South Dakota, United States - WICALVC2017 | ecosystem: Environmental > Aquatic > Deep subsurface >... | reverse complement strand
TAAGCAAGAATCTGCCTAATTTAATAGTAAGATAGTTTAACAGCAAGCTATTAATAGTAAGGAATTGTTTTAAATCTTATCATAATTTTTTCTATTATTAATACATAATTAATAACATCCTTTGTCGTTTTATTATTACTGATTACTAAATACTTTCAATCTCATTTTCTACTAATTCTTCAATATCCTCAAAATCTATGTCGTCAGTAAATTCTTCATCTAGCCAGCTCATTTTAGCCTCCATATTTTCTAAAAATACCAAGCTCTTCTGCATCTTTCGCATAACCTTTATATTTTAAATCAAAATTAAAAAACTCAAAAAATTCTTTTAAAACTATTTTTTCTATTTTAAGATTTTGTAATTCATTAAAAACATGACCTGTAAAGCAATAGGTGCACACAAATGCTCTGCTGTTTTTACATTTAATACATTCCATTCCATAATTTGTTATTTTATTATTAATTTTTGATAAATATTTTTTTAATCTTGGCAAAAGCTCTTTTCTTAGAGAAGGATACAGAGTAAGCCAGGCTTCAATTTCAACAGTTAGACAAAAAGAGCATAGGGGATTTGTAATTGTTCCACTACAAACATCACATACCTGTTGTGTTTCAGAGTTATCATAATTTTGAAGTAGCATTTTAAAAAACTGTGAGATTTAATTCAGCATTTTTATTTAGCTGAAATTAAATCAAAAATTTAATGACATTAATATCACTAAGAACAAGATTAGCATAGCTATAGAGAACACAGAATTCTGTCATAGTTAGCATACTCTCATTTTTTTCCATATCTAATTTATGTTTTTCTTGTTTATATATTTTTCTATATTTAAAAATTATTTTAAGGTAGTAACAATGATTTTTCTTACAAAATTATTTAAAAAAATTCACATCTTTTATATATTACATCCTCTCTAAAATTTCAATTCTTTTTTCTAGAGGAGGATGTGTCTGAAAAAATCCATGAAATCTTTTAAAAGGGTCTGAAATAAATAAAGGAGCAACTGCTTTATTTATCTGTCTGTCTTCTAAAGTTATATGTTCCTTTTTTATTTTTTTTAGAGCATTAATTAATCCAGTAGAAGATCTAGTAAATTTTACAGCACTTGCATCAGCAGTGTATTCTCTCTTTCTTGAGATAGCTAGTTGAACTAGACTAACTACAATTGGAGCCAAAATCGCTAAAACTATTCCTATCAAAAAAAACAGCGCATTAGATTTTCCTCTGCCTCTATTTGAAAAAAACAAACTTCTTAAAAAAATTTGGCTTATTATTGATATCATTCCAACAAGCACAGCAGTAAGAGTCATAAACCTAATATCATAATCTGCAATATGAGACATTTCATGGGATAAAACTCCCTCTAGTTCATGTTTATCTAATTTTTTTAATGCTCCAGTTGTTACACATATAACTGCATTTTTTGGATCTCTTCCCGAGGCAAATGCGTTAATATTATTATCTTCCATAACATAAAGTTTTGGTTTTGGCAATCCTGAAGCAATACTAAGTCCTTCAACAGAATGATGATACTGTCTATACTCATTTTCAGAAGCTGGTTTTGCATTTACAGAAGCAAGAGCAATTTTATGAGAGTTATAATAACCAAACCAGACATAAAATACAGAAATTATTATAGAAATTATCATAATTATAGTGAAATAGTCTGGTCCAACAATCTTTCCTATAAAATATCCTAAAACAACAAAAACAATTACAATAGCTATTAACAAAACAATAGATTTAAATTTATTTCTTGAAATTTGTTCGTGAAATGAAGTTCTTTGCATTTTATCTGAATTTTTTATAATTATAAATATAAGAAAAAATAGTTTTTAAATATTAGTTTTAATTAGTAAGTTGTTATCAAAATGATTAGCTGATTATCGCTCTAAAAATTGCTATTTTATATTTTTAACATTGGTTGATAAATTTACTATTTGTGTTTTATTGGCTTACTTAGCTTTCTTAAATTCATCCCTGTATTTATCTAAATCTTTTTTAATTTTTTCAATAGCATCTTGTAAAGCTTTTTTTGCGCTTTTTCCATCGGTTTTTACTTTAAGTATTAATGGTTTAGAATAATGCTCTTTTCTCCAAGCTCCAAGTTTAACACTATCATCTTTATTTAAATAAGATCTAACTATCTCAACAACAGTCTGATTATCAATGCTTAGCTCTAAATCGTTTTTCTCATCTCTCAAAATTTTTATGTTCATCTTAAATTTTAATGACCATCAGAAATTTTCAATTTCTGGGATTTAAAACTTTATTTCCATAAAAAGATTAGAAAAAACAGGTTTTTAAAGTTATTTATTGGTTTTCTGCTGTGAAAATGCATATTTTGTTATGAAGATTTTTGCAAATTTTTTAGTTTTAATCAGTTTTAAAAGGACAAGTCATCTAATAAGATTATGATTTTTGAAGTAATTGATAAAACTGGTAGGAAAATCCATTTATCTAAAGAGAGGTGGTCTCATATAGTTACTAAGCATTCCGATATGTCTGATAAAATTGAGCTGATAATAGATACACTAGTAAAACCAACATTAATAGAACCTCACAAATATGATGATAATATGAGAAATTATTATAAGTATTATAAACCAGAAAAATGTTATCTGCACGTTTCAGAAAATATTTAAATGGAGAAGGATTTGTATCTACAACATTTTTAACTAAAAAGATAATAAAAAAATGAACAACCTCGAAATTGATTATGATTCAGAAGCAGACATATTAGAGATATTTATAGGTAATCCTAGACCATCTTATTTTTACGAAATTGATGATGATCTTTTTGAAGGAAGAGATAAAGAAAAAGGAGAAATAACAGGATATAAAATTTTTAATCTAACAAAAAGAAAAGATAATCTGTGGTTAAAGAAGATAACAATCCCTTCTTTAGCAGCATGATTAGTATCAAAATATGAATATTTATTATGATGAAGAGGGAGATTTTTTACAGATAAGTTCTGGATCACCTCTAAATGATAGGAATTCTAAAAGAATATCCTTTTTTATTTTCTTCCATTTTTACTTTAATCTTACTTGATTATTGACTCAATCTTTGATTTATATTTTTCTATAGAACTCTTTTTAATCTCATCAAATCTTCTTCTCAACAAGCTCAGTGCAAACTCCTGCAGCAACAGTAGCTCCAGCATCTCTTATAGCAAATCTTGCCATGTGAGGATTAACAGAAGATTTTTCTAAAACTAAATTGCCCACTGGCTTGAACTTGCATAAAGCAACATCTCCGTTTTTTAAAAAATCAACCTTTCCTTGCATTGGTTGTCCGCTTGTAGGATCAATTTTATGTATAATTTCTATTAACTGACATGGAACTTGAGCAGTGTGTACATGGAATACAGGAGTATAGCCCTTAGCAACAACAGTTGGATGATTAATTACAGCTACTTGTGCTGTAAACTCTTCTGCAATTGTTGCTGGTTTAGCTGCATCACAAATAACATCTCCTCTAGCAATATCTTTTTTTCCAACCCCTTTAATATTAACTCCTACATTAAATCCAGCAGTAGCTTCTTGATATTGCTCATGATGCATTTCTATGCTTTTTACCTCTCCTATAATACCTCTCCCACTTCTTCCTGGCAGTATAATAACTTTTTGTCCAACTTTTAATACACCTGTTTCAACCTTACCAACAGGTACTGTTCCAATTCCTGTAATTTCATATACATCTTGTATTGGCATTCTTACTGGAAGATCAACTGGTTTTTTAGGCTCTTCAAATAAATCTAGCTCTTCATAAATAGTTGGGCCTTTATACCAAGTCATTTTATCAGATTTTTTGTAAACATTATCTCCTATTAATCCAGAAACAGCTAAAAAAGTAACCTTATCAACTTTATATCCGACAGCTTTTAATAACTGACTTACCTCGTCTTTAACTTTATTAAAAACAGCTTCTTTATAATCAACAGTGTCCATCTTATTTATCACAACAGCAAGTGATTGAACGCCCATTGTTCTTAAAAGCCATAAATGCTCTTTTGTTTGGGGCTGAACAGATTCTTTAGCAGCAATTGTTAAAAAAGCAGCGTCTGCCTGACTAGCTCCTGTAATCATGTTTTTAACAAAATCTTTATGTCCAGGAGCATCAATTATAGTAATTTGTCTTTTAGGTGTAACAATTTTTTGATAAGCAAGATCAATAGTAATTCCTCTTTCTCTCTCTTCTTTAATTTTATCCATAACAAAGGCAAATTCAAATCCAGGTTTTCCTTGTTTTTGAGCTTCTTCTTTTAATTTTTTCAATTCTTGTTCAGGCAATAATCCAGTTTGATAGATAAGCTGGCCTACACAAGTACTTTTACCATGGTCTACATGACCTACAAAAATTATATTCATCGTCGGTTTTGTTGCTGCCATTTTTAATTTCTCTCAACTACTAAATATCTCTCAATAATTAATTTAATATTTTTTCGACCAACTGGTTCAAAATCTTTTACTCTTTCAATCATTGCTAATGCGTTAGGATTATTTTTAAGTTCTTTATATCTCTTTCTATCTTCCTCGTTTTGATAGTCATAAAAATTTTTTTTGTTAAAATAAAAAGTTCCATGATGAGGAATTTTATCTCGTCCAAGCTTCTTAATTTCAGTTCTATCTTTCAAATTTTTTAATTTAAAACCATTAGGATTTTCTATTAATCTTCCAGCTAAACCAGAGAGTTCTAATCCTGGATATTGAAAACTCCTCAAATCTTCGACAAAATCACTTATAGTCATTACTGCCATTTTATTTATAAAATCTTCTATATTTTTCTTCCATCATATTTATAAATTCAATATAAATTTTTAAGCAATTATACTTAAAAAAGATGGTATATAAAGGTTTCGCTTTTAAATTTTTAATTGCTAGAGTTTATCGTCGATGAAAATTCAGATATATTACAAGTTTTATGTTAAAACTCAAAGCCACTCAAAGCTTTATAAATTATAATAAGCTATATATAAAATGGATAATCAAGAATTAATTAAAGAAATTTTAGAAAGAATAAAACAAAACAGGAAATATAGAACAATTTCTGACGAAATTGTTAGAAAAGAAATTGAGAATTATTTAAAATCACATCCAGAGATAGAACAAAAATCAAAAGAGGAATTAAAAATTAAAAAAAGCTTTATTAAAAAAATAGTTAAAGAAATTAGAGCAAAATTACATAGATTATACAGCAGTTATCAAACAAAAGGAAAAAATAAAAGTAATTTTTATCTTGAAGAGTTAAAAAATATTGTTAATAATAAATTGATTAATAACCACCAACTTAAACAATTAACCGATAAATTACTTTCGCTTACAGTCTCTACTAAAGAACGTCTTAATGATTATAAATTTATTTATCAAGAAATTTTTAAGATAACAGGAAAGCCAGAAACTATAATTGATTTAGGATGCGGTTTAAATCCAATAAGTTTTCCATATATGGAGCTAAAAAAATTAGTTTATTACGCTTATGATATTGATAAAGAGGATATAATTTTTTTAAATAATTATTTTAAGATAATGGAAGCTCAAGGGCTTAATGGAAAAGCTAATATTTTGGATATTACTAAAATAAATAAACTAGGACAGCTTCCAAATTCAGACATAATTTTTATGTTTAAATTAATTGATTTAATAGATAGTAAGAGCAAGAAAAAAAAGAAAATTTCAGAGCCTTTAATAAAATATCTTTTAAAAAATAAAACTAAATTTATTGTGGCTAGTTTTTCAACAAAAACTCTTTCCAGAAAACCAATGAAACTTCCTAGAAGAAGGGGGTTTGAGTTAATGTTAGAAAGAAATGATTTGAAATTTAAAAGTTTTTCAACTCACAATGAGGTTTTTTATGTTGTTTATGATTAACTAACATATTAAAAAACGAATCTAAATAAAAAGGATTATAAAATCCCCTTTTATTATGTATTTATGTTTAATGATATTAGGGATATTAATGAATTAAAGCGGTTTTTTAGAGAAATAAATGAAAATGAAATTAAATTTAGCCCTTATTTTTATTCTAAACTTAAAGATAGACCATATTTAAACGAGGGATCGGTAATTAATTCAGTTAAAAATATAGATAATCTACAGGGATTTCAAAAACAGATAATAAAAGGAGAAATTAGATATAGAATAGGAATAAAGTTGAGTAATAACTATAATCTAGTTTTAGTAATAAAAATAAACAAAAGTTTAAATATAATAACTGCTTGGAAAACTAGTAGAAAATGGCAGAAGTCAATACAAAAATAATTTATGATAGAAGAGAAGATATACTTAATTTATCTAGAGGAATTCCTTCAAAAGCTTCTATTGAAATAGGAGATTTTATTATAGACATAGATAATAAAGGTTTTGTTTCTGGAATAGAAATACTAAATGCCAGCGAAAATTTGAAAATGAATGAAGATTTATTAGAGAAATTTGATAAAGCCTCAATGTCAGTAATATACAAGCCAGGATATATTTGTGTTTATATCAATTTTTATTTCCAAGACAAGGAAAAGGAAATTGCAATTCCTTTATCAATTAATTTAGGACATCAAAAAATAGAAAAAGAACAGATGGTTTTTGCAAAATAGATTTAAAAGTTTTTCAACTCACAATGAGGTTTTTTATGTTGTTTATAAATAATTTTTATAGATAATAAGAAAGTTTTATTAACCTGTTATTATAGACATTTTTATGGCATTTAAGGATTATTTTAAATTAACTTGTTGTCTATTAGCTTTTGGTTGTAATAATGAAGATAGTGAAGAAAGAGGCCGCAATTCTAATAGCTTAATTAATAAATCTTTAATTGTTAGAGAGGCTGTTATTAAAGATTCTATTAATAAATTTCCTAATGATTTTTATGTTGATAGTAATTATCATTTTTATATTAAGATTAGAGATAATAATGGTGAGATTAGGGATTTTAGATCAGAGTTAAGAAATTTAGAAAAATATTTGAACCATATTGAGAAAAATAATTCTACTGATAAATATAAAAAAGAAGAAATTTTGAGAGTTAAAACAATAATGGTGCATGGGTATTATTTATTAGGGAGATTTGGAAGAGAAGAAAGGCAAGAAAGAGAGAAAAATATTTCTTGTGCAAAAATTCTCGCGAAAGAGGTTTTTAGTTCAGTTTCTATTAAAGCTAGGAACGATTTTTATATGTGTATGCTTTCAGATAATCCCTCAGATTTTGAAGATACTTCTAATGAAAAAATTAATAACAAAATAGAAAAATCACTTGATAATCACCATTCTAATCATACAATTCCTGAGATTAGTGGTTTTTATTGGATAAACTCTCAACCATTAAGACTAGAGAATTTTCGTGATAAAACCATTTTATTATATTTTTGGGCTGATTGGTGCGGTCCCTGCCTTTCAAAATTACCCTCTCTTGAAAGAATTTGGAAAAATTACAATAAAGATTTTGTTATAATTGGGATTCATAATAGTTCAAAAGATACTTTTCACCTAGAACAGCTTGTACAAGAATATAATTTGACTTTTCCTATAATGATTGATAATGGAGAGACTTTTTATAGATATTCAGTTAATTCTATTCCTCGACAAATTTTAATTGATAAAGATAGTAAAGAGGATATATCTTTAGATTCTTTAGAAGCCTTGTTAGGAGAGCAGAAGCTACATTAAAACTAATTTAAGAAATACTATTTTTTTCTAGATAGGAAAAATTATATTATTTACTTTACTCTTTCAAAATATATTTTAATTATGCAGTTGTAGTTGGTTGAGTTAATACAGAACAATCAAATGTTGATTCACGACATGATCCTTTTTTCTAAAAGCTACTAAATTTTCTATTTCAACCGGCTCTAAGAAAACTGGCAAATATTTTTCTGAACGCAAATAAGATACTTTAGTATTAGGAAGATAAACTTCTAAACTGTCTTTATCTACTTTATTCTTTTCTAAGTTGTTTTTTATTATATTATTAAGGTTCATTTTAGTTTGTTAAATCATATTCGTAAATTTTATTTTTTCTTAATCCTAGATTATATAACACATCTTCAAACCACTTTATGGAATCTTTTCCTCTGTTGCAACTATCGGCATAATTAAATCTTATTAAAGTGTCTAAATCTTGAAACTTATATATATTTAAAAATTTTAGTTCATTAAACTTTCTCTTGTCAATTTGATTTTTAGTGTAAAAATGATAATATTTATCATGAATTAAAATGAGATTAAGTATTCTATCATCTGAAATAAATTCTTTTGCTATATCAACCGAATAAGTTGAGTGTCCTTTTCCAACAACATGCCCATTTTCGCTTCCAACTACCCTATACTTGCCTAGATCATGAAGTAAAGCTAATAATCTTAAATCTTTTCTATAATTTTGCCAGTTTTGCTTATCAATAAAATCTAGTATTTCTTTTATATGTATTCCTATTTTTCCTTCTGGATGGCCTTTTCTTATATTTCCAAAATCTGCCGCGATTTTAAAAACATCAGATTCAACTATTTTTTCTTCTAAGCTGTTCTCTGGAAGTATCCCATAGTTATTTTGTGGCATTTTGTGTTTGTTGTTTTTTATTTAATTTTAATTATTTTCATATTGCCTAAAACCATATGCTAAAATAAGGAAATGAATAGTAAACAGGATAGTAGCTGCTGTAACCATAACTGTATGGGTAACTGTAATAGCTATAACTGTATGGATAACTATAACCAAAACCGCCGCCATAATAAGGATAGCCATATCCATAATAACCTCCACCAAAATAACTAGGATAACCATAATCAGGATAATCTATTATGAAAGGATTTGGAGCATAATCTCCAGAAGCATACATCTGATATCTGTAATTTCCATAAGGCCCTTTAAAAACAGGGACATTGTCTGAATTATAAGAATTTGAGTTATAAGAACTAGAACGATAATTTGAACCGCTGTTATAATTGCTATTTTTTTTATAATAATCCGCGCTTGGTTTGTTAGATGGTCCTTGGTATCTATGATTAAATGGAACATTATTTTGATATCCGGAACCAGAAGAATAACCTGAAGACGAACTTGAATAGCCGGATCCAGATGATTTATAACTTGAACCTAAATAAATAGGAGAGCTTGATGATTTTAAAGAATCTAAATATTCATAAGTTGAATATGAATGTGAGGCTGATACAAGTGTTAAAGTTCCAGCTAATAAAACCATCATTAGCAAGGTTACTGTTAATAATATTAATTGTTTTTTCATTTTTAGGGTTTATTTTTTATTTAATTTTATTTGTTTTATTTTATTCTAAACTTATATTAATCTTCTCCCATTTTTAACAATTAATTTTCCTCTATGATAAATATTTCCTCCAGGAATATAATCAGATAAACTTTTATAATCTCCATTAAGATGAATTTTTCCTCCTTCCATATAACCTCCAACCCCATCTCTAGCATTTCCATTTATTGTTATTTCTCCATCTTCCATACAATCTCCAACCCAATCTCCAGCATTTCCATTTACAGTTATTTTTCCACCTTTCATTCCATCTCCAATCAAACCCCCAACATTTCCATTTACATCAATATTTTTAGTATTTTTATATCCAATATAATCAATAGTTTTTGATAAATAATTAGTAATTATCTTAAAATCTTTATCTCTTGAGCCATTAATTAAAGCACTTAAATACCAGCCTGTAAAATATTCAAAATAATTTTTATTTTCATGCTCTTCTAATAACAAAGAAAATTCTGTTATTCTTTCTGATGGAATTTCTAAAGAAGCTGATATTTTTGCTATGTAATATTTCCAATACTCACCTCCAGGAATTTTAATTTTTAGTTTACCTTTTTCATAAAGCCCATAATTTTCCAGCCCTTTTTCATAACCATTTACAATTAAATCCAAAGTTTCATTTCTCTTTACTTTTGGCTTTATTATTTCAACTTTTTTTTCTGGATCTAACTTTCCAAATAAGTCAAGTGCTTTTAGTGTTGTTTCGAGATTGTCTGTCATTTTAGTTTATTTTTTATTTAATTATTTAATTTAGGTAACTTAACATTAAAGAGGGGGACTTCTCTTGCCTTTCTATGATTAACTTTTGTTTTGTTAGTTAACATTTTTATTTAATATTTATTTTATATTAATTTGTATTTTATCTATTTAAAAAATGCTGTAAGGCGCTAAAATATGTTAGAGCAGTAGCTCCAGCAATATAACCAAAATTTAATGCTCCTAATCCAAGAATATAAAAAAAGTCACCTTTACCAATTTCATTATTCTTTGATTCACTAATTAATCTATGATTTCTATAAACCTTACTTAATATAGATCTTTTATCTAATCTATCTGCTGTTATAAATAGTCCTACTATTGGAAAGAGGTCTTTAGGAAATTCAGATCTTGGTATTGATAATTCCTCTAGTGTAGATTTTTTATTTTTCATGATATTTTAAGAAATTTATAGTATTTATATCTTTCGTTTTAGGGTTATTTTAAAGTGGTGACAGAATTAATTCAAACTATATAGAGTCTCACATAAAACACTCAGCTACCTATTTTATTTTAAAATCTTTATATATCTTTCAAGCTTCTTAATTACGCTGAAACTTCTTGTTCACGCAAGTCCGCTCGTTATTCATCTAATTATAGTCTCGCGAACTTGCTCGTCAGCCCCTTTAATTAAATTCCAATCCAATTTTATTAATTGTTTTACTGCAGGATTATTAGTATTTAATTTATACATATCGGATTTTCCAACTCTTCTTGTTTTAATAATTATGTGATTTCTTTCTAATTTATCCCAGAAAGTTTGAAGAGTTGAGTAACTAACTCCTGAATTTTTCGCTATTTCTGTTAGTGGGTAATCAAATAACTGGAAAGTTATAAGAAAATCTAAAACTTTTATTATTGGATTATTTCCAAAAACTTCTATGAATATAGTTTCATTTTTCATTATAATATTTAAGTAATGGTATTTATAAATATTTCTATTAATGTTTTTATCTTACAAAGATAGAAACATTTAAATATTCGCTAAATTTTTATTTAAAATGGAATTTGATAGTAAGGACAAAATAAAGGCAACTATATTATATCATCTTCGAAGAAAAAAGGTAATAGGTGGAGTTCATACGCCCTTTGATACTTTAAGAAGAGGATTTCAAGGTCATTTAGGAGGCGAAGTTAATAAATCTGCTAAAGAATTAATTAAAGAAGGTTTTTTAATAACAAAACCAACTCATTATGGATTGCAAGTTTCTTTAAACAAAGAAAGACTGAGGGAAATTGAAGAGTTCATTAAAAAGATTATTGGGTTCGAATTTTGAGATATTTTAAAGTTTTCCGTTCTTTTCACACAAAACTCTCAGCCACTAAAATAGGAAACCAGAATTTTAAGAATGTTCCAAAAGTTTCAGGCCTCTTTTATATTCTTCAGTTGTTTCTGATGAACGAATTCCTGCTTTAACTGCTTCTTCCATCATCTCTGAAACAGTTATTTCAGCTTTTTCAGCAGCCCTGTCAATAGAACACCTACCCTCTCTATAAAGTTTAAGATATTTTTCTAAAAGATATTGCTTTCTGCCTATTCTAATTAGATTTATTAACGCTGTTGTTTTGTCTATATTATCTTCTTTTGCAGTATCATCTATAGAATTAATTATATCTTTATCAATTCTAGCTCCTATAAATCCTTTCTTGCTCATTTTAAATCCTCCAATGCTTTTTCAATTATATAGTTATTATACCACCCCTCTCTTTTAAGGATCTCTAAAGATTCAAATGCCTTTTCTTTGCTTACTTTTTTCTTTTTCCATAAACTTACGATTATATCAGGACTCCCAACTATATTAAGATTATTTATAGTTGCAACCTTTCTCCCCTGTTTATTATCTGTAGCTATTATGCATTTCTGTTTTAATGCCGCAGCAATTGTTGAGGCCTCTCCAATTCCCATATTAAAATCCCCTAGCAATTTTTTAGCTATATTTTTGTTATAGCTTATAATATTTAATTTATTTTCTTTAATTAATCTTTCTGTTATTAATGCGTCGATAAACATTTTATCTTTCCCCTTTATTACCTCTTTTAATACATCTTCTGTAATATTTATTTTATAGATCTCTGAAGCCCTTTCTAATATTGTTGACTTAGCTAATAAAATTATACTACATGAATCTGCCACTATCATTTAACATAATTAAATTTTGTTAAATATTTAAATCTTTCTATTATTAGTTTTTCTCGCAAAACCACCAGCATATTTTTCTAGCTTCTTAATTATTTCTGGAACTTCTTTTAGTGCTTCTTCAACAGTTTCTTTTGCAACAGACTCGCCATAATAGCTTATGCCATTCCTTATTTTCCTTAGTCTGTCAAATTTTACAGCAATAGAATTTTCATTTAAAATTTCAGAGAGAAAATAAGTTATAGCTTCATGGGAAAGAAACTTATAACCTTTCAGGTGACCAATAGCATCACAAAACTCTCTTAAACCTTCATATAGCTCTCTAAAAATTGTTTTTAATTTTCCTTCTTCTAATTGTATAGATAATGCAGCTTTAATTGCTTCTCTAGATGATTTAATAAGACTTTTAGCTCTTAAATTATTAACCCCTATTTTTTTCACATGCCCCTCTTTTATGCTTTTTTCAAAGTTCATATTATTTCTAACTCTCCTTCTATGACTATACCATTTGCTATGTTATTGACTAATTCAGGGCTTTTTTTCTTCAAGTTCTCAAATTCTTTTTTTGTAAATAAATGGAGATTTACTGGTTTATTTAATACAGACTGAAAAGGATTTAAGTTTAAGTCTTTTTTTATGTTTGATATTATACAAATATCAATATCAGAGTTTTTTGTATCTCTTGCTTTTGCATAACTTCCAAATAAAATAATAACTGGAAAATCAAATTCTTTTTGAAAATAATCTATAATATGAGATTTTCTAATTTTTTCTAAATTATAATAAAACTTTAGACCAAAATATTTTTTTGATAGAGCAATAGTATAACTATTATATATCTGTCCTTTTTTCTTTTGTAAAATACCTTCTTTAACTAGTCTGTTAAGATACTGTCTGACAGTAGTATGGTTAATTTTAATTATTCTTGATAACTCTCGAATATTAAATTCTCTATCTGGATCTTCAAAAAAAGGTTTTAATATGTTTAGTTTTATTTCCATATGTAAATATTAATTTCCAACTGTTTATAAATGTTTCCATTACTGGCTTTGAGTTCTTATTATCAAAGATAGTTTTTTAAACCCTAGCGTTATTGATACTATATGGAGTCAATAAATGTGAAGGCAGAGGATTTGAAAAAATTAATGAAAGACGTAGAACAAATTAAAGAAATGCTTTTAGCAGAGAGGGAAGAAGAAGTTGAATTGACTGACTGGGCAAAAGAGCAATTAGAAATAGCAAGAAATACTCCTCGTTCTGAATATGTTTCTCATGAAAATGTTAAAAAGAGAATACTAAGCAAAAAATGAGTTATTCAATAGAGTGGCATCCACATGCTCTTAAATTTCTTGAAAAACTTCAAACTCAAATAGCAGAAAGAATTTTAAAAAAACTAGAGTTGATTAAAGAAGAGCCATTTAGATTTTTAAAACACTTTGAAGGCAAGTTTTATAATTTAAGGATTGGAGATTATCGTTTTTTGATTGATATAGATTTTGAAAATAAAATTTTATTAATTCAAGTTTTAGATAAGAGAGGAAAAGTGTATAAGAGATAATTTTTTATTCAGAATTTCTTTTTGAGAAACTCTCTGCCACCAAAATAGGAAATAAAATTGTGGCATCACCAAAAACCTTTATACTATTGCTTTTGCTTTCATTTTCAGAATTTGCTTCTGATTCTGGCTTTATTTTTCCCCAGGAAACAGCTTCTCCTGGCCTTGCACCAGAATCACTTCCGTCATATTCTTCATTAGTATTTATATAAAC
>Ga0213870_1000879_pt1 | contig 13954 bp, 11 predicted proteins | sample WICALVC2017_Meta_FD_160119 | JGI IMG/M metagenome (GOLD analysis project Ga0213870, IMG submission 160119) | Freshwater microbial communities from subterranean cave lake in Wind Cave National Park, South Dakota, United States - WICALVC2017 | ecosystem: Environmental > Aquatic > Deep subsurface >... | reverse complement strand
GACCTGACAGAACTAACAACAAGACTAGCCTCCTTCAGAAGATTAATAACCAACGCCCTCGACATTACCGATGCCATACAAGCAACCAGAACTAGGGTAAGACAATTGACTGAAGCTCTTGACCTGACAGAAGCTATAACTCGCCTAGCATCATACGCAAGATCTCTTACCAACGCTATCGACCTGACCGACGCGACACAAAGAGTCTTATCGGCATTAAGACAACTGACTAACGCCCTCGACCTGACAGAAGCTATAACTCGCCTAGCATCATTCACAAGAAGCTTAACAAATTCAATCTCATTAACAGACAGAATTATAACATTTGCATTTCAAACTTTCACTAGAACAGTTACACAGGCATTAGATATCACAGACAAGATTCAAACTCTCTTTACCAGAGTCAGAATGATAACTAATGCCATTGATCTAACTGATAATATTCGAAACATGTTCTCCCTTCTCAGACTAACTACGAATGCAATTCAAGCAACAGAACAATCATTAAGAATACAACAACTTCAAAAAATTATACAAAATGCAATTTCGTTAGAGGAAATACCAACAAGAACAGCTACCTTTATGAGAATTTCAGTCAATGCATTCTCATTACCAAACCTTGCAGACAGAGTTAAAATATTCGTACAAATAATAGAAAGGATTGTAGAAAGAATAATCTCTGTGCCTAGCCCAGCACCGCCTTCAGGCACACCTTCAGGTGCAAAGGTAGTTAAACTATTCGAGTTAGATAAAAAAAGCATAAATGTAACTCTTGTACCTGGCGATATTGACACACAATTTTTCGTAATAAATAATACTGGTAATACTAATTTGAATTTTGACATTTTATCGGAGGGACTTGAAGGCTTTCTAATCTTACCAGAAAGCAAGTTTACAATTAACGCCGAGGAATCAAAAAAAGTTGCTGTTAACTTTTTCATAAGCGAAAAAACAGTACCAGATGTCTATACCGGAAAGCTCATAGTACAGGGAGATTCTACCAAAAAAGAAGTAGGTATTATAATAGAAGTGGAATCACCTAAACCTTTGTTAGATATAAAAATTGAAGTTCCAGAACAATTTAAAGTAGTCTCGGTAGGTGAAATTATTATTGCTAAATTTACTATTTTTAACTTAGGCAAAAGTGGAAGAGTTGATGTTAATGTTGAATTTGGAATCAAAGACACTTCAGGAAATACTATCGTAAATCAGTCTGAATTAGTTGCGGTTGAGACACAAGTGTCTTTCACTAGAGAGTTTCAAACACCTCCTTATGTTAAAGAGGGTGTTTATATCGTGTTTGCTAAGGTTACTTATGACGGCGAAGTAGGTACTGCTACCGATACATTTGAAGTTGTTTATCCTAAACCAAAAATTAACTTTACAATAATTTTCGCAATATCGGGTGGTACAGTAATTCTTGTAGGTTATTATTGGTATGAGAAAGTACATACCGAACGAAAATGGATGAAATTAATAGGGAAATGGAAATGGAAAAAATTAAAAGAAAAGTGGACTAGACCCGAGAGTTAGAATGTATAAATAAGATATCTTAAATATACAGTTAGTTAAAACAAAAATACCACTGATCCGGATGTTTTTCTCTGAGTATTTTCCCTGCTGACATTCCCTTAAAAGTTTTCTTATGCTGGGGTTTTCTTAGCTTTAAATGAAAGTCTTACCAAGAATTTAATATACAACGTTGTTATACAACATTGTACAGGAAGAGAGCTAAGTGGATGATGGAAATCGGATAAAGGAAAGGATAAAAAAAGTTCTTCTAAAGCATCCAGAAGGACTGCATATTCTTGGTATAGCGAGACTCGTAGGAGCACATCGCCATACTGTTACTAAATATATTCACGAACTGATAGGTGCTGGGGTTATCTACCAGAGGGATTTCGGAACTATTAAGATCTGTTACTTGTCTAGACCATCTAAAAAGGCTACTAGAGGTGAAAACAGATGAAAAAGAAGATATTATTTATATTAATTTCACTCTTTTTTATTAGCTTTATTTTTGTTGGGGATGTTGAAGCAAGGCAAGCGAACTACAAATTTGCATCACCGGGAGCCACGACAAATAAAACTGCCTTTAATGCAAATACTACTGATTTAACTGATCCGCCTGCGTTCTCAATGGGAGGAGGCACAAATGCTAGCAACACATGTTATGTGAATTTAGGTGATTCAAATGATGTGGATTGTCCAACACGGGCGGACGGAGTGAATCAAGAGCCTTTCTTAAGAATGAATTTCACAATAGATGAAGCTAAGAGTAGTATAAATTGGATTGCGGTTTATTTAGAACAGGCTGCTGTTTCGAATGGTGAAGTTTGTGAGAACTGGATAGCCAACTATACACAGACTGCCTGGTTTAAATTTGATCCTGATACAGGGGCAACAGAAACGACTGCTTTTGAAAACTTTACAACAAATGCCGTAGCTATTAAATTCATTGATGCTGAACGTAACCTCACTATAATGTCTGTAGGACGTTCGATGGACAATAATGAAGGGTGCGATATAGATTTTGTCAATGTAACTGTCGACTTTTCGCTAACAACAACAACAAATGTAAATCAGTCATTAACAATGACACCAAACACAGCTAATCTTTTCTCTTTCGACAGAAGACTAACAAATACATTCAGTTTAACCGATGTTCGCACGCCACAACAGTCATTAACCAAGAGCTTAACAAATGCCATCACAGCAACTATGCCGTCTGAAAAGTCTTACAAAACTGAAAAATCTTCGGCAGCATCCTTCTCAACTAGAGAAGCTTTAGGAAGCCTTTTAACTAGGGTAAGACTCCCAACCAACGCAATAGACCTGACAGAACTAACAACAAGACTAGCCTCGTTTACAAGAAGCTTGACAAACGCAGTCGACCTGACAGAACTAACAACAAGACTAGCCTCGTTTACAAGAAGCTTGACAAACGCAGTCGACCTGACAGAAGCAATAACTCGGCTAGCATCATTCACAAGAAGTTTAACAAATTCAATCGACCTGACAGAAGCTATCACAAGGCTAGCATCATTCACAAGATCAATAACAAATGCATTCAATCTGACAGAACTAGCCCAAAGATTCAGAACATTGCCTAGAGCGGTTACAGAAGCATTAGATATCACAGACAAAATTCAAAATCTCTTTACCAGAGTCAGACTACTCACCAACGCTATTGATCTGACAGAGGCAATAACTCGGCTAGCATCATTCACAAGATCAATAACAAATGTACTTGATATATCGGAATTGACTCAAAGATTCAGGATCGTACTTCGGCAGTTAAATAATGCTATGGATATAACAGACACAATACAACGAACTAGAGGATTTACCAGAATAGTGTCTATGCCACTAGGGTTTGCTATAAATCTGTTTGAAAGGTTTATAGACGTAGAAATTATTGAAAGGATTGTACAAGTAATAACAGGAGGCGTGTCTCCAGCGCCATCTCCAGTGGCAGGTTTCGTTACAAAATCTTTTGATGTAGATAAGGATGATGTAAAAGTAGTTCTTTTACCTGGTGAAATTGATATACAATTTATCTCGATAAATAACACCGGAGATATTGATCTACAAGTTAAAATTTCGACAGAAGTTATTGGAGATTTTATAACCATATCTCAAAAGGAATTTATTCTTAAAAAAGGTGAATCAAAAAGTATCACCGTTAAATTCTCGATAGACGAAAAAACAGTACCAGATGTCTATACAGGAAAAATTCTAATAAAGGGGGACTCTCTCAAAAAAGAAGTTGATATAGTAATTGAGGTGGAATCACCTAAACCTTTATTTGATATAAAAATCACTGTTCCTCAACAATTTAAAACAATAGTTCCAGGTGGAAGCTTTATCGCGGAATTTACTATCTTTAACTTAGGTAAAGGTGGGAGAGTGGATGTAAATGTTGAGTTAGGAGTTAAGGATACTTCAGGGAATATTATTGTAAGTAAATTTGAATTAGTCGCTGTTGAGACACAGATATCTTTCACAAGAGAATTTCAACTACCAGAATATATTAAAGATGGTACCTATGTCGTGTTTGCTAAGGTTACTTATGATGGTGAAGTAGGTACTGCTACCGATACAATTGAAGTTGTTTATCCTAAACCAAAAATTCCAAAAATTAACTTTATAATAATTTTCGCAATACTGGGTGTTACAGTAATTCTTGTAGGTTATTATTGGTATGAGAAAGTACATACCGAACGAAAATGGATGAAATTAATAGGGAAATGGAAATGGGAGAAATTAAAAGAGAAGTGGCTGAAAAAAGGTGGGCAATATAAAAAGTTAAACGAGAGGGAAAAAATAAGAAAATCTATTCTTGGAAAAAGTTGATTGACTTCACATTTTCTGTAATTCCACTTTAACACCAAAAGTATTAAAACAAGTTCTTTAATTAAAGAGTATGCCTCTTCTTTCGGCTTCACTTGAACCTAGAGAATATCAGAAAAATATAGCAGAGACTGCTAGTGATAAGAATACCCTGGTTGTATTGCCTACAGGAATGGGTAAAACTTTAATTTCACTCTTGGTTGCTGCTGAAAGACTCGAAGAATTCCCAGAAAGCAAAATAATGATTCTATCGCCCACGCGACCGTTATCTGCTCAACATAAAAAAACTTTTGAGGATTTTACTATTCTTCCTAATGACGAGATAATATTATTGACAGGTAGGATAAGACCAGAAGATAGAGTCGAACTTTATAAAAAGGCTAAGATTATTATCGCAACTCCACAAACAATCGAAAATGATTTGGAAAATAATAGAATTGACTTTGGTGAATTTTCTTTCATAGTTTTTGACGAGGCACATCGTGCAGTTAAGGAATATGCTTATCCTTATGTGGCTAAGAAATTCAGACTTCAATCCAAGAATCCGCTTATTTTGGGATTGACCGCATCACCTGGTGCAACACAGGAGAAGATACAAGAAATCTGTGATAACCTATTCATTAAAAATGTTGAAATAAGGAGCGAAAGCGATTTAGATGTTGAAAGATACGTCCAACCAGTCGAACGTGAAAACATCTATGTAGAAATACCTGAGGAATTTAAGAAAACAAAAATGTTGTTGGAAGAAGTTTTGAAAGATGATATATACTGGCTCAAGGAACATCACTACACTTTCACTTACAAACCAACTAAGAAAATGTTGTTAGACACACAGAGAAGAGTAACTGCATCTTACATGCAAGGCTCGAAGAACTATGGTGCATTTTGGGCTATCATGCGAGTTGCTGGCGCTATAAAGATACTTCATGCTATCGAGCTGTTGGAAACTCAAGATGTTAAGTTTTTATATGACTTTCTTAAGAAACTTGAAAAGAGCAAAAAAAAAACAGACACACGATTGTTCAAAGATCCAAGAATGAGAGAAGCTGTCAAACTCTGTGAAGAACTAACCATCAGTAATGTTGAGCATCCGAAACTTGGAAAAGTTGTTGAGGTTATTAAAAATCTATTGAGTGAAAAACCCGATGCAAAGATTATCGTGTTTGCTAACTATCGTGCTACTGTTGGTAAGATAAATGATTTGCTTAAACAATCTGAAATAAAATCTGAAATTTTAATTGGTCAAGCTATAAAGGAGGGTAAAGGTCTGACACAACAGCAACAGGTAGAAGTATTGAAAAAATTCAATGAAGGAGTATTTCCGGTACTTATTTGTTCCAGTATAGGCGAAGAGGGACTGGATGTAAGAGAAGTACATGCTGTAATATTTTACGACCAAGTTGCGACAGAAATTCGGAAGATACAAAGAGGTGGAAGAACGGGGAGAACTATGCCAGGTAAAATAATACATCTAATTACAACTGGGACAATAGACGAAGCATATTATCATGCATCTATTAGGAAAGAAAAGAAGATGAAAGGCATGTTATACAGAATGAAGGAAAAATATATTAAGAGGAAAGGTAATCTATTGGACTGGGTCTAGAATGGAAACACAAAGAATCTTGAAACCATTTAACAAAGTTCTAGTCATAGCCGATTACAGGGAGAAGGAAGTTATAGAAAATTTGAAAAACCTTGGGGCTATTGTTAATGAACTTAATCTAAAAGTTGGCGACTTTGTATTTTCTAGTAATGGGGTCGTGGTAGAAAGAAAAACTCATAGTGATTTTGTTTCTTCGATAATAGATGGTAGAATCTTTGAACAAGTGAAATATCTGAAAGAAAACTATGAAAGACCTGTGATAATTGTGGAAGGATTTTCTGATAGGGAGATTAATGAGAATGCATTGAAAGCTACAATTGCGAGCTTGATAACTAAGTTCGATGCTTCATTTATAAATACAAAAAATTCATTGGATACAGCTAAGATGATATACTGGCTCGCTAAAAAAGAACAAGAGGATACGAACAAAACCTTAGGATTTAAGCAAGGTAAAAAACCAAAAGAAATGAAACGATTGCAAGAATTTGTTTTGTCAAGCATCCCTGGAATTTCAAATGTGCTATCAAGAAGATTGCTAGAAAGTTTTGGAAGCATAGATCAAGCAGTTAACGCTTCAGAAATAGATCTGTCGAAAGTTAAAGGTATAGGAAAGAAACTCGCAAACAAAATAAAAAAACTTTTAACGAATAAGTATTAGTGGTGTTACCCTGAAGGACACATTAATAGTTGGTCTAGATCCTGGTATAACCACCGGTATAGCTATTCTTGATTCCAACGGTAACATTCTGGACGTTTATAGCAAACGGGACACGACTAGAGCAGAAATAATCCGGCATATACTTAGATTTGGTAATCCTGTCATAGTATCAACTGACGTTAGTGTCACGCCTAGTTCTGTTGAGAAGGTTGCAACTAAGTTAGGTTGTGTTGTTTATTCTCCCCATGATACTATCAGTCTCAGTGAAAAAAGAGAGTTAACAAAAGATTATTATCATTTTGTGAAAAATGATCACGAAATTGACGCCTTATCAGCTGCGATTAAAGCATGGAAACACCACCGAACTTTATTTTCTAGGGTGGATGACGTGCTGAAGAAATTTGGTAGACAAGAAATTTTTGCAGATATTATGTTGAAAATAATGAAACATGAAAGCCCGAATATAGAAGATGCTATCCGTGAATTTATTGAAAAGGAGAGGCAACCTGTTGAAGTGGAAAAAATATCCAAGGAGGAGAATACAAAAAGAGAGTTCATTGAAAAATTACAAAAGAAACTTATAGAAAAACAACAATTGGTTGATTCGTTAAAGAATCAAAATATTTTACTCAGTAAAGCTTTGAATGAAATAAGAAAGGAAATAAGCAGATTGGAAGAAAGCAGACTCAAGATTGATCGAACTGAAGATTATCGAGAATTGAAAAACTCACTTGGTTATCTTAAAAAACTCAGAAGAATAGAAAGCAAAGGTTATTATCCTGTTATTGAATTTGAGAAGATAGACCTAGATTTAATTGAACAAATAAACGATACTATCGACTTGGATAGTAGAGTTGTTTTAGTAAACCAAAAAGAGAATCTCAGCTTACTAAATGATAGAAATATAAAATGCTTGCTTACAGACGAAATAGATTCAGGGATTGAAAATTTAGAATTCCCTGTGGTTCAAATTGATAGGAACATGTTAGAAACCTTTGATGATATTAAAGCGGTAAAAATAGATTATATAGAAAAGAGACTCGCTGATACGAAAAAGTCAGGATTGATTGGATGGCTAAAAAGTTACAGAAAAAGGAAAGACTGACTAACAGGCTTATTTCTGTTTTAATTTTTTTAGTTGTTTTCAATTCGCTTTCAATCCCCTTGTATATTGCGGTATATACTAATTTTTCATTTGAACCTTTGAAGGAATTAAATGCAAGAATGGTTTCTACTACTTTCGAAATTTTAGGTTATGACGTCTTTTCCGAAGGCTCGACAGTTAATGTGATATTACACAACATACCACAGAAGATAGATATATCATGGGATTCTACTGGTTGGAAAAGTATGTATGCACTAGCTTCATTAATTATAGCCACACCTATTTCAAAAATTTCAAGGAGAATAAAATTTGCTGCACTTGGAATAGCTATTATTTTTTTGATAAATTATCTTCGTGTCTTCACAACTATTCTAATTTCTGTAAAATTCGGATTTAATTGGTTTGATATAGTGCATACTGTACTCTGGAGGGAAGGTCTTATCCTAGCAGTTGTAGGTGTATGGGCCTTATGGTTAAGGATGGAAAAGTATAACTTTGAAAAAATCAAAATAAATTAGGTAAAAATGCTTGAGGACGACAAGGAAACCGAAACTGAAGATACATTAGTTGAAGAAACTTTACCTGAAGACGAATCAGGTGAAGAAGAAGAGCCAAAAATAAAACCACAAAAAACATATAGTCTAGTCAAACGAGATATATCATTTTTGCAGAAAAAATTAGCAGAATTGGAAATAGCTATTTCTGAAGTTCAAGAGAATGTGCAAAAAATAGACTTAAGTGACTTGGAAAGTCTAAAACAACGTGTAGAAGATGTAGAAGATTTAACAATGGTAGAAAATGCAGGAGTTGTTGAGTTAAAGAAAATGTTGGAGGATATTCAATCAAGTCTTTCTGCTATACAAGAGATTCAAGAGAAGGTTAGTAATTTGGAACAAATAGTTTCTTTACCTCTAGAGCTAGCAGAGGTTGAATCTAAAATAAACGAAACTGTGAAAACAGAAACAGCTAACCTACTAACAAAAGATGAATTTCAAAATAAGTTAAATGAGGTAAGTTCAGCGATATCTGATTTAAGTGCCGAACTAACTCGCCTAAGCATGTCTATACCTGATTTGGAGAAGAAGCTAGAAGAAATTAACCTAGAGAACTTAAAGGAAGATGTTAAGAACTACATCACACCAATGATACCAGGGTTTCCTAGTTTTGATACTGTAACAAGAAGTTTGGAGGAATCTATAGCATCTATCAAGCAGGATGTTGAAAGCTACAGAGGACAATTGGAAAAAATAAAATTCTATGTTGAAGGGAAAGTAAATGAACCATTACAAATTGAATTATTGAAAAAATTAGAAGATGTTAGAGATAATTTGGTTATTAATAGTACAAAAGTAGAAGCTATAGATTCATTTGCTCAAGAATTAGCTCAACAAGTAAATAATTTTGCAGAAAAAATTAATGAGATAACGCCAATTATTCAAAAACTTGACAAAATTAGTGTAGAAAAACTAAAAGAGGATATTAAAAATTATATTGTACCACTAATTCCTGAAGCTCCAGATTTAAGTGTAATAAAAAGAGATTTTGAAGATTCCGTAACTGAGTCAAGGCATGCTATTGAATTAATCAAAAAAGATTTTGAGAGATTAAAACAAGATGTTGAAGAGAAAATAAAAGCACCTTTGCATACCAAATTACTAAAGGAGTTAGAAGACATCAAAAGTGAGTCTCTTGTTACCGGTTCTAAATTTGTTGCTGTTGATTCTTTCACTAAAGAACTGGCAAGAGAAATTAGTGAAGTAAGACCACTTATTAACAGACTAACAAGTAAAATTGAAAGTTTCGATGGAATGGATGAGGTTGAGAAATCTATTGATGAAAAGCTACATGAATTTAGAGCCTTATTATCAACTGCAGAAACAATTAAACAGAGTAATCAACCTCTTAAAGAATTGGACCAAGTTTTGACTAGGGTTAGAGATGTTGAGAATACGTTATCGGAAATCCAAAGTTCAGTCAAAGACTTTAAAACCTCGAAGGAGACATCTAAATGGAAAATTGGTACCGATCGAGAGTTAGAAAAATTCAAAAAAGATTTAGAAGCTACAATTTCTAAAAAAGTTGACGAAAACCTGTATGAAATCACTTTGTATAGAAAGGAATTTTTATCATCCTTCGGAAAGAAACTTGAAGCTATAGATAAACTAGTTGAAACAGTAGAAAACGATTTGTCTGTATTACAAGGAAATGTTATGGTACTAGAAAATAGAACATCGGAAACAACTACTACAAACATTGTTTGGTTAGTGGATAAAGTCGAATCTCTTGAGAATACTATTGAAAGTATAGAATCGGGTCATGTAGAAAAAATAAATCAAACTGTAACAAAACTGAATGAACTGGAAAACCGCGTATATCCACAAACAATTGATGATGAACTTATAAGTAGACTTGCATTTTTAGAGTCGAGAATAACAGCTTTAGAAAATATATTGACTACAAAATCTTATCCAATAGTAATAGAATGATTATATGACATCAAAAAAAAATACAGAGTCAAATACAACTCATAAAACTATTTCTTATATTAAAAATACTACAGAATCCCTCGACAAAAAACTAGAATCCAATGAGAAATTACTTAATGAGATATCCAACACATTAGGAACTATCTTAAACGAAAGGGAGAGTGAAGAAACAAGATTATTGCCTAACAATATTGATAATCAGAGTAAAAAATTAGATGCTCTGAAAAATAGAATAATTTCTTTAGAAGATGACATGTCTATATTTCAAGGAACTTTAATGGCTTTAGAACAAAATTTATCAAAGGCTGGTTTAGCTAACATAAAACAAAAATTCGATTTACTACAAACTAAAATTGATAGCAACCAATCTGGAATGTACAACCGAGTGAAAGAATTAACTGAATCGTTTCAACAAATGCAAGAAAAAATAACATCATTGGAAATTTATAGGAACTTCGAAAACCAAATTGCAGAAATAATCAATAGGCTTGTATTTCTCGAATCACGGCTTACTGCAATAGAAAGCATACTACATGACATTCCAAAACATTCACCGATAATTGTAGAATAACATATTAACTTTTATAGCATACTTAATTTAATGTCCTATACATTGATTATATCAGAAAAACCTGACTCAGCTTTTCGAATAGCTCAAGCTATCGCAGATAAAAAACCAAAAGCAATCGAAAGAAATGGTGTCGACTATTACGAATTTACTGTGAATGGTAAAAAACATATTTGTACCCCGGCTGTTGGTCATCTTTTTGTTCTAGATGCTAAAAAACTTGGAAAGGGTTGGACGTACCCTGTATTTGACTTTGAATGGATACCGACCTACAAAAGAAAAGGTACAGAATGGACAGAAAATTATTTCAGAAACATAGAAGAACTAGCAAAAAATGCAACTGAATTTATAGATGCTGCAGATCTTGATAATGAAGGTGAAGTTTTACTTTACAATATTTTGAGATTTATCTGTCGTGTTGAAGATGCCAAAAGGATGAAATTCTCTACTTTAACAAAAGATGAGTTAATTGAGTCCTATAAAAAAATGGACAATCATATAATGTTTTCAATGGTAGAATCTGGTTTAACACGTCATTATCTAGACGGTCTTTACGGTTTCAACCTAACAAGAGCACTGACACTTGCGTTAAAAGATGCTAACCCGAAAGGTTTCACGATTCTATCTACTGGTCGTGTACAAGGTACTACATTACAGCTACTAATGGGGAGGGAACTTGAAATAAGAAAGTTTAAACCTACACTATTCTGGCAACTGGAACTACGTGTGAAGATTGACGGACAGACTTTTATTGCAACTTATGAACAAGAAAAGATTTGGAGAAAAGAGGATGCTGAAAAAATATTTAACGATTGTAAAGGGAAAGACCCTATTGCTAAGGACATAACAAAGAAGGAGTATAAACAAAATCCACCTGCTCTTTTCAACACAACAGACTTACAATCAGAAGCTTATGCACAATTTAAATTCTCCCCAACTCAAACTTTGAGTATTGCAGAATCGCTTTATCAAGCTGGATATATATCATATCCACGATCTTCATCACAGAAACTACCACCTGCTATTGGTTATGAAAAAATAATAAAAGCTCTAGGAAAATTACCACCTTATCAAAAGTTTATCGCAGAATTATTAAAGAGAGAATTAAAACCTGTACAAGGAACTAGAGATGACCCTGCACATCCAGCTGTATACGCAACCCACGAAGTTCCAGATTTGAACAAACTAAATGTCCAGCAGAAGAAAATATACGACTTGGTTGTAAGGAGAACTCTTGCCGCTTTCGGAAAAGTTGCAACACGGGAAACTAATACAATTACTCTTGATGTTAATGGGAATAAATTCTTCTTAGTCGGTAAAAGAACAATCGATTCAGGATGGACAGAAATATATTCACCTTACATATCAAGAGACGAAATTATTTTACCTGAGATGAAATTTGGACAAGTGTTGAAAGTAGATAAGCTAAATTTCTTATCGAAAGAAACACAACCACTAGAAAGATATTCACAAGGTTCTATTATCAAAGAATTAGAAAAAAGAAATCTCGGTACAAAAGCTACACGATCAGAAATACTACAGACACTATACGACAGAGGGTATATTAATGGAAACAGTATACAAGTCACAAAATTAGGTGAGGCTGTTGTACAAGCATTGAAAGAATATTGTCCGAAGATAATCAGCGAAGAATTGACAAGATATTTTGAAGATGAGATGGAGCAAGTTTATGAGGGGAAGAAAAAAAGAGAAAAAGTTGTTGAAGAAGCTAAAGGTGTTCTTGTTGATGTATTGAACGAATTCAAAAGGAATGAAAAAGAAATTGGGAAGAAACTTTTGGAAGGTTTGGTAGAAGCTAGAAAAGAAGCCAATAGATTAGGTATATGTCCGAAATGTAAAATTGGTGAATTGAGAATAATGTTTTCCAAGAAAACTGGTAAGAATTTTGTGGGGTGTTCAAACTATGCTACAGAAGTAGGATGCAAAACTATATTTCCTTTGCCAAGAATGGCGAAAATACAAGCTATCGGTAAGGTGTGTGACAAATGCGGAACGCCTTTTATTCAAGTTATAAGGAGAGGTAGAAGATCTTTCAGGATGTGTCTTGACCCAAATTGTCCGACGAAAGATGGGTGGAAAAAGAAGTAAGATTATTTATTTATCAAACGAAATAAATAATTATGAAAAGACAAAGGAAAAAGAATAGTATTCATCATAAATACATTCTACCTTTGTTTATTGCAACATCTTCATTAGTTTTTGCTGTTTTGTTTACTATAGTTATAACTCCTGCTATTGTGACTAAATTTGGGTTTGAGCCGATACTTCTTTTACTGCTTGTTGTTTCTGGCACTACTTCGGCTATGCTTGCAATTCTATTCTATATCTTGCTGAAGAAAGAACTCAGATTATAATCTCATCCACCGAACAAGTCAATTATACCTGAGATGACAAGCATAGCTGCTAGGAAATATACAAGAATATCAGGCAAACCGTTAACTCTAAAAATTAAAAGGAAAGCTACTATTCCCTGGATTATTCCGAAAAATATGTCGAGTGGATTCACCATTAAATTAAATTGTTGTGAAGATATTTAAGATTTTTAATTGTTTCGTTAGAGAACATCAAGCTTTGAATGGCATGACGCCAAGCCAATTTGCGAGAATAGATTTGCAATTGGACAGGAATAGATGGTTAAGTTTATTAAGACAGAGTCTAAAGGGATAGTTATGACTGAAGACGAAACAAAGGATATACCATTTAAACAAAATCCTAACCAAAGAATGTTTGCTTTAGCTATTATATCTGAAAAGGTTAGTGAAAATCAAGAAACCACACAGATTAAAACTAAAGGTAAAGGAATGTCATTACCAGAGGCTATATTCTATATAGAATCTTGGTTAGAAGGGATAAAAGAGAAGATAAAAAAGCCTTTTAGGGACAATCTCAATTTCACACCAGAATAATCAACCTTTAAGGCGACAAAAATGACAAATCTTAAAAACCAACCGAATTTGCGACAATCCCGCTGACCGTTAAATTTAAATAGTTAGTGTTCCACTATTACTAACTATGGAAAGGCGAGGAATACTGATAGCATTCTCAATAAAGACAGAAAAGATAAAGAACAACTCAGAGAAGAGTAGATTTTTCAAAGAACTATATGGCTGGACACAAACTGTACCAAAAGAAAATAAAACATATTCCTATTATAGAG
>Ga0213870_1000878_pt1 | contig 13956 bp, 16 predicted proteins | sample WICALVC2017_Meta_FD_160119 | JGI IMG/M metagenome (GOLD analysis project Ga0213870, IMG submission 160119) | Freshwater microbial communities from subterranean cave lake in Wind Cave National Park, South Dakota, United States - WICALVC2017 | ecosystem: Environmental > Aquatic > Deep subsurface >... | reverse complement strand
GGCTATAAACTAAGTTTCCTATTGTATAAAGATATATAAGAAAATAAATAAATCCGGAAATAAAAACAATAGGTTTATACTTCTTTACCCTTACTATTCCCAAAATGTTTTCAATCGTTCTCATACATATACTTGTGTTTCAGGATAAAATGCATACCAGGCAAACCACATAACATTCATTGAAGCTATCTGTGTTAATTGATTCCCAGAAAGCGTTCCACTAACAGAATTGCCTAAAGCAGTCCATTCAGAATTAGTTAAACTATCAAAAATTCTTCCATTTTCAAACTTGAAATCTAAAGTCTTATTATCAACGACTCTTGAAAAAACTCTAACATCATCTAAGTCTTTATCGTAGATTGCAACTAATTTTTCATTTCCCAAATCTATGTTAGCTATATTTTTCAATTTTACTTCGTCTTTTCCGATTGCTAATGTTAGATTGCTTACTTTAACTCCTATGATAACTTTTTTATCAGAAAATGTATTGTTTGTTCTCATTACAGGAAAAAACGGACCTCCTGAATCATAATAATTCCCGGTAGATAAATAAGAACCATAGGGATCGTTTCCATAAGGTCTTATAAATCCTGTTTCCTGTGACAATACTAAAGAATTTGGGTATCTACCTTTCCATTTTTCCCAAGTTGCCCAAACTAATGAAACCGATTCTAATTCTTCTCCCTTTCTCTGTCCTGCTATTGCTTGACTCAGAACCTGAGGCCACCACGTTTTAGAATTCCTGTCATACATAACAAGATTGCTGTTTACTAAATTCCCTGAAGTCCCAAAAGTCGTTACATTACCATCCTTTAACTCTCCCTTGAATCCTATAACAGAACCAGTCAAAGGACAATATGTCACTGAAATTTTTTCTCCATTAAATTCATCGTTAACGATTTCATGCCAGACAAGTATTTTTTGCGGGTATGCCTTTATCTCATTTCCATAAACTATTCCAAAAACTATGTCATTATTGTTTAAGAAATCGTCCGCATCTTTAACGCTAACAAATTTAGGGTTCTCAATGGGTGGAATTCCATCTGGTGGCGGCCCTCCAGAAATAATATTTTTTGTAAATTCACTAAGTTTCTCATCTAAACTTTTATCAGAAAGTGTTGGAGACGATGTTTCTACTTTTGGAGGAATGTTATATATAAAAAATATAGCAATCACTATTATAGCTAAAAGAATCCATGGAAATATTCTTAAATCGACCATGAATATCTAAACTACATCTCACAGCTACAGTAACATCTTTCATGATGCATAGGGTGACCGCACATTTCACATTTTTCTCCATGTTTTGCTTTTTTGGGCATAACATAAACAAAGGTGAAGAGGTCTATTAAAGCTAATGTTTAATAGTAAAAACAAAGGTTTAATAATTTTAGATTGCATTTAGAATTATGAAAAACATCGTTGTTGCACCTATGGGAAGTAATTTAGATGCTCTCTTTATAGGGATAAGGGAATTTCCAACAGAAAAAATCTACTTAATAGTAGATGAAAATAAGATTAACAATGCAGAAAGAGCAAAAAAAGATATTGAAAGATTTAAAATTCCTGTAGAGATTGTAACATTTAAAGGCGATCTGTGGGAAGAGATTTTTAAGAATATATCGTGGATAAAAGAAAGAGAAAGAAACAAAAATATCTTAATAAATGTTGCAACGGGAGATAGAGATGAGACCTGTGCCGCAATTTCTGCTGCATTTGTTAATGGTATAAGAGCATTCTCTGTTACAGATGGGAAAACAATGCTTTTGCCGGTATTGAAATTTTCCTATTATAAACTCCTGACAGATAAGAAGCTAGGAATTCTACAAATTTTAAGGAAATTTGAAGACTGTTGCTCATCTTTAGAGGAGTTAAGCGAGAAGACTAAGATGAGCTTGCCTTTGATATCATATCACATTAATGGAAATACAAAATCCGAAGGATTAAAACAACTAGGTTTAATTGAGGCTGAAGAGAAAAGAGGAAGAATACAAGTTAAGCTAACAACTTTAGGAAGACTTCTTGTTGATGGCCACATTACTAAGATTTAGTTTTAGCTTTTAACTCCATTTCCCCTAAATCTTAACATTCTCCTGAATGGTTTAGTTGCACTTGGAACATTCTTCTAAAGCAGTCGTTTCCATAGGTTCTGCCATCGCAACCGCATACAGGATCATAAATTTCAATGCATGCTAAGGGTATTGTTTTGCATGTTCCTACAAGATTTGAAACTCCGCATTGTCCTTCTGAAAAATCGCAGAATTCTTCTGCTTTGCAATCTTCATTTGACCGGCATTTTGGATATACTGTGCAATCCGGATCGTTTGTGTAGGGAACACAACATCCATCTTCGCTTGTTAGGCAAGATCCCTTTCCTGTTCCAACGTTACATACTGATTGGCAGAATTTAGTAAGCTCGCTTGAGGCATTGTAAAATTCTGAATTCACTCCCATGCATTGAGCCATGCAGCTGTTTCCTTTTGCCTTTCCCTGCCCTCCAGCTATAGCATAAATGGCAATGGGAGTAAAACAAGCACGATTATTGTAGCTGTTATGAAAAAAGCTTTTTTCATTTTTATCTTACCTTGGTTAGGAGATTAAGGATTTAAGTCTTTTGCTTCTAAGGTTTGCTATTCTATTATTTTCTCTTTGCTATCTGATTCCAGACAACTGCAAAGATCCATCCTATTATAGACCCAACTATAAAGTGGTAAACAATGTTAATAACGGCTGTTAGCGGATCGAATGCATTAACTGTTACTTGAGCAGAAAAACCATGAACATTTATTATCCAATTTGATAAGTTTTGACCTCCTATTGCAAAAGCGATTTCCGATATTATTGTTAGTATTGAAGCAACCAAACCCAAAGTTAATGCAGCAGTTTTTTCATCAATTTGTTGTTTAAACTTTGGCATAAATATATTAATAATTTAATTATTAAAAAGCTATCTATCTTTTTGACTTGACATAAAACAAATTTAACACAATTGCAACTAAAAGTAAAACTAAACTGAAATAGTAAAGTGATTCTAAAAACAAAATATAGATGCTTGGATAAATTAAAACAGAACCTATGAGTGTGAGAAGAAAGGGGATAAACTTGCGTTGCTTTCTATAGGAAAGATAAGATCCAATAACAGTTATTGTCAAAACAAAAATTAGAATTGGTCTTAGGATAGAATCAGGAATAATTGTTAAAAATCCTAATCCGATGGATTGCAAAAATATTCCTACAGAAGATAATTGACCAACAGTCATGCCAACCATAGCAACACTTGAAACACTGCCCATACAAACCACTGAAGTAATAGCAGAAAATAAATTACCCAAAACCGGAAACTTTTCCTTTATTTTTTCTATTAAATCCATGCTATCATCCCGGAAACAATAAAGATACAAACTGACTTAAAAAAATAGAAGATAAAAGCAGATATAAACCAACCAAAAACAAGATTATTCCGCTGTACTTCTTAATTTTTGCGCTGGAAACCTTAAGCCTTTTTATCGAACTTTCCTTTGCAAAACCAACAAGCATTGATAGAAATATCATGGCAGAAGTCATAGTTAGAGAATAAATTAAAAACGCTAAGATTGCAGATGCAAAACCACCAAAACCAAATGCAAAGATTACCAATCCAGAAAGTATTGGCCCAACACAGCCTATTCCAATTATGTTGTAAGCGAAACCATAAGTGTAAGTTGATTTGTATGGACTTGCTTTATTTAAAGAAACGATTCTTTGTCCGATTGGTATCAATTTGTGAAAAGCTTCTAACCCTCTGTATTGAAAAATTCCAAGCAGTATTAAAAGAATGCCAATTATGCCTCTGAAAATTCTTACATAGATGTTTGGATTATTTCCTGACAAAGAAAAGGATTGGGCAAAATTCTGTCCTAGAATTCCAATTAAGGATCCAAAGATTATGTTAAATGTTACTATCCCCAAGGAAGTTGCTATTCCTAAATAAATTGTTTTTTCTACTTTTCCTTTTTCTTTAAAGAAGCTTGTTAGATAAGCTGGCAATGTTGGAAAAGAACATGGTGAGAAGAATGTGGCTAAGCCTGCCACTATAGCTAATAGTATTAAGTTATATGATTCGAATGATTTTGCCACGTTAGTTACAAAGAAAATAAAAATAAAGTAGCCAGAAATAACTATTGCTATCAAAAGCAAAATTATTCCGAAGTAAAATGAATTTTTCATTTTCTTTCACATAAATGTGCGCAATATTTTTGTGTGTGATTATCTATGAGTTTAAGGAGCGGTTTTATAGTTTTTTCATTCAAAGAATAAATACTATTTTTACCTTCCTTTTTATTGTAAACGAAACTACAAGTTTGCAATCTTTTTAAATTCTTCGATATAGTTGTTTGATCAACTCTCAATTCTTTTGTAAGTTCAGTCACATTTTTTGGTTTATCTATTAAAGCATGTAATATTTGGATTCTTATTTCATTTCCTAAGGTTCCAAAAAATAACTTATATGGCGTTTTTATCATATGACATATTTGCCATATAAATATTTAAAGCTACGCTTTTCCTGTTCTTTCTACAGAGCTTTTTGTTCTTTCAATAGAATTTTTAGTTATTTCAGGCGAACAACTGTTATGAGTGGAACAAAATATTTCACACTTTTCAGCTATTTCTTTGTCTAAATAATGAAAACCGCAACTTTCACATACAAAACTTTTCTTTCTATTGAATAAAATTTCTTTTACCGTGAAATCACTTCTTAAAACCATCCGAAAAATAAATTGAAAGTAAAAGCAAACCAATACTTATTAGAAAGAACACAGTGTTAAATTGAACCAAAGCCAAAGTTACGCTCAATGGAATGCCAAATAATGCAACAAAACCTGTGCACGCAGGGCATATTCCAACAAAAAAGCTAAAGATTGTTCCGATAGAACTACCACCCAATACTTTTTTTGTATTATGTTCACAAACTTTTCTATTTCTATTATAAGAAAATAACGAAATGTTGATACCAAAAAGAATGGTAAATATTAAGAAAAGAACAAAGTTAATAGGTGGGATGGAAGCAAACCATATGTCTATGTTTTGTATGTTTTGTGTCGTTGCCAAGATTTGTACAGTTGGATAAAAAAGGAATATAAAAGCTGTTGAAATGACACCCATTGCAAGATATTTCTTTATTCTAAGTATATCAAGTATTTTCATTTAACCACATATATCTGATAAATCATAATATTCTGCTATCTGTTTTGCAGTAAAATCATAATTTATTATCACATATTTTGCTATTCCCTCGTTAACATACCAGTGCCAACATCTGCAACAGCAAGGCCCACCTTCTTCCGATACATATGCCGCTTCGTCTAAAATCTTTTGCTGTTGTTCATTCAATACTGTATTATAATCATAGTCGATCCATTTTTTTGCTATTTCTATAGAAACGTTATAGGGATCTAAGGGTATGTCAGGAATGTATGAGTATTTCTTCAACCCTTCTATCTGCATATAGTATTTGTTCACATCCATGAGAGCCCCGCAACACTGACCTCCAAGATTAGGGCTCTCTAAAGTTATGATGCTACTTGGTCCAACACAACTAGGTCCTGGATTCGAACCTATAGAAAACTGTTCAACTTTTATACCGCCACAAGTTATAGTTTGATTATCAAGTTCTATAAGCTTAGGATCTACAGCTTCTCTTAGGCCGTTGCTTTGCCTATAAAAAAGAGTTTTACCCGTTGGTGAAAGAGAATTGTAGATATTTTGAATTTCTTGTCGAGAAATGTCATCTGGATAATTATTTTGATATATAAACAAATAAAAAATACTAATAAGTGCTATTATGATTGAAAATACAATCAAAGGTAATTTCATTGACATAATATTACTTTTAATTAGTTTAAGCTTGTGCCAAAGCCTGGTCTATAGCAGCCTTAAAGGCTGAATAAGGTTGGGCTCCGACTAAAGGCGTCCAGCCTTTTTGCGGACTACCAATAAAGAAGGTTGGTGTTCCTTGAACACCGGCAGTTGCACCGTCTTGGAAATCTTTTTGAACTTCTTGTGCATATTTTTGCGAATCTAGGCATTGGTTAAACTGTTGAGTGTTCAAGCCGTCTACTTGAGCTGCCCACTGTTTTAGATCGTCAGCATCATATTGTATTGTTCCCGAACCTTGTTTTTGCTGTTCTGCAAAAATTATGTCATGGTATTCCCAGAATTTTCCTTGTTCATCAGCACACTCTGCAGCCAGGGCTGCTGGAATTGCTGCAGGATGTATTTGTTCTAGTGGGAAATCTCTGTAGACGAAATAGACTTTGCCTGTCTTTATGTAATCGTTATCTATCTGTGATAAGGTTTGTTCTCTAAATCTTCTACAGAAAGGACATTGAAAATCCGAAAATTCAATAACATAAACTTTAGCGTTTTTGTTTCCTATGGCAGGATCGTCATCAGCACTAACTTGAACCTGACCAGGTGTTTGTCCCTGGTTTCCAGTATTCCCGCTAGGAGTTACTGTTTGGGAACCTGTGGTTGTTGTTCCACCAAAAAAGCCTGTTATTCCTCCGCCAACAAAGGCATTTGTAAGGAAACCGGCGAAAAATCCTACTATAAAAACAACAGCAACAATCATCTTAATGTAAGTAGACCTTTTCATAGTTATAGTTTCTGGTTGTTTTATTTCCTCAGTCATGCTAAATCAATAAGAAGCAAATCTATTTAAATCTTATCTTTATCTTAGGTATAGGTAGGTTTGTTTTAAATAAGTTAGAACTTTATGTTTTGAAATTAAATTCTTACCAAGAGAGGTTTAATTTAATTTCAAAAAAAAAGGGAAGAAGGAGAATAAAATAAAAACCTCCTTCTAGGGTACAAACCTGGCTACGGGAATTCTTTCCACGTCTAATGAAATACCAGCTGGAGTTAAAGCTCCTGCAGCGTCTATTGTTACTGCTAATGAACTGTATTCTGCCACAACGTTAAGATCTGTTGTAGTGGTGATCAATTCAACAAAGCCCTTTGCAGGTCCAGGTGGAAGGCCAAGTACTTTGTATATTTCCTCACAGTCTATGAAGAAAGCCGCATTGGGTCCAAGTACTGTAGATGAAAAGCCCTTAGGGGTGTGGGGTATGTTTGGTGATTCACGTACTGACAAAATGAACTTCTTCTTTATACCTAAAGTATTGACAGAAAAGCTTGGGTTGTGGACGTTAATATCTGTCTTGTACTCTCCAGGAACCAAGCCTATTTTTTCGGCATCTGCTGGATTGAAGAATACACCCGGGACAGGCACGTGACATATCCATTTTGCTGTGAAAGTGAACAAAGGATCACGGCTTTGTGGTGGCAATTCAGCTGGCTGGGACAAGACTAACTGGAATATTCCTACTGGCAAGACAACACTGAATATAGCTAATGCAATTATAGTTTTCTTTTTCATTTTAATTACTCCTTAATTTTGGGTATTTTATTATAGCGCCCCTCCTCGGCGCTCTTATTCTGTTCTTTTGAGTTATACATATATGTTAGAAAGATTTTTATAGATGTTAGCATCAATAATAATTTAAAAGATAAATTTAAATCTTTAATTATACCTTCATTTCCTGTGGAAATTTAATTTTTATTAAATATAAGTCGGGTTCTTTTCTTTTCCTCCCTCCTTTCTGTTAACATAAACAGATAATACAAAGAGAAGAGATGATAGTCTGTTAAGATATTTTAGTAAGTGTTCATTAACTTTTTCTTTTTTTGAAAATGAAACAACAGTTCTTTCAGTTCTTCTTGTTACAGTTCTTGCAAAATGAAGAAAAATAGAAGAAGTTGTTCCATTAGGTAGTATAAATTTCTTTATTTCACCGATATCAAAACTATCTATTGTTTTTTCTATGTCTTTAACATGCTTTTCAGCAATTCTAGGAATTTTTATTTGTTCTGATTCTGCTGCTAATTCTGCACCAACAGTAAAAAGCTTGTCTTGAACATTCTCTAAAGCTTCTATTATTTTTTTATCTTTCTGAAAAGATAATGCTAGGCCTATGACAGAGTTCAATTCATCAACAGCGCCCATAGCCTCAACTCTAGGACTGTCTTTGCCAGTTCTGCCACCCATTACAGAAGTCTCTCCTTTATCTCCTGAACCTGTATAAAATTTCATTATCTCACTTCATACCTAACGTCTGACATTATTCTTATATTTTATATATTCTTTACCAAATTTTCTTTCTAGATATCGCTCCTCTCGATTGATAACTCCAGATTGTATAACAAGAAGCAGTAAAGGAAGGAGTAAAATAGGCCAGAGTGAATTAAAAGAAATTGCAAGTCCTAGATAAATCGATGTGAATGATAGGTAGATTGGATTACGGGTGAATCGATAAGGTCCGTTGACAACTATTTTGGCAGTAGGCTCATAAACTTTCTCTGTTGCACCACCGCGACGTAGCGTTTTAACAGCCCATATTGATACTAAGAATCCTATACCTATAAGAGGTAAACCAAGTCCAAATTGCAATAAAACATTAGACAACGGGTTAATAGGTAATAACAAATGTAAAATCAAACTCACAATCAAGAATGCTAAATAAATTAGTGGTGGTAATGTAATTACCCCTGAGTTATCTTGCTTATCATCCTTCATCTTTATCATCTGATATCACTCATATCATGTAAATATATATTGAATGACACGCTAATGTGGACAATATGGAAAAGGACATCCTCCTGCATATTCAGACTCCGCTGATACATGCTTTTCATGAGGGCCTATATATAATACCTGCTGAGGTTTAGAGCCGTATCTGAAGACTGTGATTCCTTTGCATTTCAGTTTGTATGCAAGTAGATAAGCTTTCCTTACGTCTTCAACAGTCGCATTATGGGGAAGGTTTATTGTTTTTGAAACGGCATTATCTGTATATTTCTGGAAGGCCGCTTGCATTCTTACATGCCATTCAGGTTTTATGTCCAAGGCTGTTACGAAAAGTTCCCTTATGTCAGCTGGAATTTCTCTTATATTTTGAACGCTTCCAGACTTCGCGATTTTCTCAAGAAGTTCGGCTGAATAAAATCCTCTTTCCTTCGCAATTTTTTCGAAGACAGGATTAACTTCAAACAACGTAGTCCCTTCAAGAACGTTTCTCATAAAAGAAACAGCAAACAATGGTTCTATTCCAGAAGAGCTGCCTGCTATGATTGAGATGGTTCCTGTGGGCGCTATTGTTGTGACTGTTGCGTTTCTCATTTTTCTGTAACCTTTCTTCCACCACAAGCTTCCTTTGAAATTTGGAAAAGAACCTTTCTTTCTTGCTAATTTCATGGATTCTTTGTGGCTTTCAGTTTCGATAAACCTCATAATCCTTTCTGCTAATTTTAAAGCATCTTTAGAATTATATCTGACTCCAAGGAGGATTAACGTCTCAGCCCAACCCATAACACCGAGGCCGATTCTCCTGTTTGATTTTGTCATCCTGTCAATCTCTCTGACAGGATACTTGTTGGCATCAATCACATCATCGAGAAATCGTACTGCAAGTTTTATAGTCTTCTTTAATTTGCTCCAGTCTATGCCATATTTCCTTTTTCTTCTCTTAATCATCTTCGACATGTTTATTGATCCAAGATTGCAAGAGTCGTAAGGATGCAATGGTTGTTCTCCGCAAGGGTTTGTTGATTCTATCTCTCCGATATGTCTTGTAGGATTTCTTCTGTTAATCTCATCAATGAAAACAACTCCAGGGTCTCCAGTCTTCCAAGCGTTTTTAACAATCATATCAAAAACAAACTTCGCGTTTAATTTTCCAACAGTTTTTCCTGTTCTTGGATTTATTAGACTGTAATCCTTGTTTTTAAAAACAGCATTCATAAATTTGTCAGTTACAGCAACAGAAATGTTGAAATTGCTTAGCATGTTGGGATTGTTCTTGACTGTTATAAAATCCAGTATGTCTGGATGATCCACTCTTAGAATTCCCATGTTTGCCCCTCTTCTCTTTCCGCCCTGCTTTATTACATCTGTTTCCTTGTCGAAGATTGTCATAAAGGTAACAGGTCCAGAGGCAACACCTTTGGTAGACTTAACTATGTCTCCTTTCGGTCTTAGCCTAGAAAAAGCAAAGCCTGTTCCGCCCCCGCTTTGATGGACAAGAGCTGAAATTTTTAATGTTTCAAAAATACCTTCTAAAGAATCATCTACTGGCAAAACAAAACAGGCAGAAAGTTGTCCGATTTTTGTTCCCGCATTCATAAGAGTTGGAGTGTTTGGCAGGAATTCTAAATTTGAAAGCATTCTAAAAAATTCTGTTTCTAATTTTTTTCGTTCTCTCTTCTTTTCCTCGACCTTTGCGATAGCATGAGCAACTCTCTTGAAAAGTTTTGCAGGAGTCTCTATAATGTTTCCGTTCTCATCTTTCAACAAATATCTTCTCTTCAGAACCTCAAATGCGTTTACAGTTAGTTTCACATCTTCTTTTATTCCAAGTTTCTTCCTGAGCTTCCTTATTTCATCTTTCTTTTTTCTATAATCTATGTAAGACTCAGCCAACTTTTTTTGTCCAGATTTTTGAAAAACTTCTATTACAGTGTCTTGTATGTTTTCTACAGAAGGAATTTTTCTCTTATACCTCTCATAAAGAATAGAAACTACTTTCTCAGAAAGCCTTTTCGCTAGATTGCCATCTTTTTTCCCTGATGCTATTATAGCCTTTTGAATAGCATCAGTTATTTTTTTCTCTTCGAATTTTTCTAGCTTTCCATTTCTTTTCTTAACTTTAGTTAACATCTTTTTAATATTTGATTTTTCAGTTAAAAAAGCTTAAACTTCTCTATTACCTTGTTTGCAACATCCCAGTTCAGAGTCTTCAAAATATTGTCTATGTAGGTCTTTCTGTCTGTTCCATAGTCTATCATATAAGCGTGCTCGAAGACGTCCATTGCAACTAAGGGTGTGCATCCCCAGACTCCACCGAAATGATGAAAGTCTACTAGATAGTTATGCAACTTACCGTCACTAGGGTCAAAGGCAAGAACTGCCCATCCTCTTGATGCCATAGAGCAAGCTACAAAATCTTCCTTCCATTTGTCAAAGGATCCGAAGTCCTGGTTTATTTTGTTAAGAATGTGTCCATGTGGGGTTCCATTTCCTGCGAATTGTGGGAAGAAAACCTCGTGCAAAATCATTCCGTTTGCGTTAAATGTTTCTTGTCTCTTTAGCTCACCGTATTCGCTATAGGTGGCAGCAGCCTTTGTTTTATCTGCCGTCAAAAGTTTCTGCTCAATTTCATTTCTCTTGTTGACATATCCTACATAGAGTTTGTCTCTATGTATTTCCATCGCTCTCTTAGAAACTATCTTTTCATCTACATTCATTGTATTGGGAAATTGTTTTGGTTTATGATGTTCTGACATTTTTATACCTCCGATTAAAATTACTATAGAAATTTAAAGTTTATAAAGAAAATTAAGGTGGTGGAGGAACTCTCCTCTGTAATGACGAAGAAAGATTGTTGTATAAGAGTAAGAGCCAATTCCTAACGGTCTGAACAATCGATTCAAGTGTAGCAATCCTGTTTTCAAATGTATTAACGGTTGTTTGTAATGTATTTACCAAAGATTCCAAAAATCCGATTCTAGCAGTATTATTAAACGTTGTTGTATTTAGCGATCCGGTTTGATTTTGAAGTTGGTTTAGCGTATTGTTTAAAGACTGAACTATATCACTCAAAATCTGATTTTCGTTTTCTAATTCTCTTATTCTTTCTTCAAGTGCAGAAATTCTTCCTTCTAAAGAAGCATTTATTACAACTAGTGGCAAGAAATCTCCACCATTTATTATATTTCCATTTGAATTGTATGGTAATGAAGTGTCACCTAGAAAATCGCCTGTTAGATCTTGTCCCGCATAATCTGACCAGAAGTTGCCTCCTTGAAACGGTTCTCCAAGTATGTTTATTCCTAGAGTTTTAGTGATGTTCCAAGAATTATTACCTCGATCTCGAGCATTTACAGTATTGTTAAAGAAATTATTGTAGATCAAATTGTTATTAGAATCCAGCTGATTTAAATTTATGCTAATGCCGCTAAAAGTGTTGTTCTTAATTATGTTAGATTTTATTATGTTATTATTAGCTATTGTTGATAAAAGGAAACCTGTAAAACTATTACCATTCGCATTATTAGATTCAAAAGAATTATTTGAAGCCGTGTCTAAGGCGAACCCAACAAAATTGTTGTTGGCCACATCAGAATTAAAAGAGTTAAAGTTAGAAAAAAGTGTTAAATTAAAGCCAGCAAAAATGTAGTTGGCAAGAGCTCTGTTATTTGTAAAAATATTTCTTGAAGCTGTACGCAAAACAAAGCCATCACCATTGTTGCTGGCAGTATTTGATGTAAGATTATTATTAGAAGTCGATTCTAAATAGAAGCCGACATCGTTGTTTACAGCAATGTTACTAGTGATGTTAGTAAAGTTTGCACGATTCAAACTAAAGCCAATAGTATTATTTTGAGCTATGTTTGATGTTAGAGTATTAAAATCAGAAGATGCGGTTAAATTAAATCCTTGAAATCTATTATTAGCCGTGTTATTCGCTATAATGTTAAAGTTTGAAGAAAATTCTAGGTCGAATCCAATGTTATTGTCATTGGCTGTGTTATTCATGAATATATTATTGGAAGATCTTGTTAAATGGAAGCCAAAAACTCCATTATTATTGACTATGTTATTAACTATCTGACTTCGATTTGTTCCAGTCAGTTCTATGCCATGCCAGAAATTCTGAACAAAACAATTCTTTATTTTGATATCTTGCTTATTTGTAGCAAGAATCCCAACATTAGGAAAAGTTCCAGGACCACTTATAGAATGTCCTTGACAATCCAGCGTTATGTTATTTGCTCCAAATGTTATGCCATTGGAGGAACAATTTAAATCGCTATTTAGATTCGTATCAGAAACTATAAAACCGCCACAAGACAAATTCTGAATTATTTCAGGTTCAATCGTGTAAGTGGGCTCAGGATCTGCAAAATCTGTTATGATTAAATAATCAACAGCAGAGTCTCTTCCACCGCCACTAGGATTGAAACCGATAAAACCTCCAGTAGTAAATAAGTTATCTTGGGTTGAAATCAAAACAGAATTATCAAAGTCTTTATATAATTTTATTGAGTTCATGGCTATAGTACTTGTGTTGTTAGAACTAAAGTTAAAAACTGATGTTTCTGTTTTATTCCAAGTTACCTTTAATCTTGCAAATGAGCCAACGCTATAAGTGTCTGAAAAGTTTAGTGTTACCCACTCTATGCCGGTTCTTCTGTTAAAAGAGATTCTTCCGTCAACGTTCCCAGTAGGCGGAGTTGTACCATCGCCATTTAATCGCACTTCATAAATATCACCTGAAGCAGTAGAAGAGCTATCTCTAAATCTAAGTGGAATATGTAAACCTGAAACAGTGCGCATTCTCACAACAAAAGTTCTTGGTGGATCAAATGTTGATACTATATAATGTGATTGTCCCCAACTTGCTCCACTTATGCTATAATTAGAAAGGCCGTCCTGAGTCATTGGATTAGCTCCGTCATTATTCCACCCTACGGGAACTGTTTCGACAGCACCGTTGAAATGTTCAAAGTAATGGAAAATAGAAGGATCTGAAACATCAGCTGTAGCAATAGGGTTGCTATAGTAAACATGGATATCATTCGTCTTGGAGTTTTCCGGAATATTTGGAACTTGAACCCAGAAGTAAGCGTAATTACCTGAAGAATAACTTTCTTTATAAAACTGCAATGTCGTATTAGAAGTTTCGTTTACGAATCTAATATCTGTGAAATTATTAAACATGCCAGAAGAAAAAGAAACATTGACTAATATCGTATAATTAAATAAATTTACAGAAGATGAACTAAAATTTATTTGTCTTTTTGAATTCCAGTTTGAATCCCACCAAGCATAACCAGGAGAAATATTTATAAGAAAAAACA
>Ga0213870_1000877_pt1 | contig 13961 bp, 10 predicted proteins | sample WICALVC2017_Meta_FD_160119 | JGI IMG/M metagenome (GOLD analysis project Ga0213870, IMG submission 160119) | Freshwater microbial communities from subterranean cave lake in Wind Cave National Park, South Dakota, United States - WICALVC2017 | ecosystem: Environmental > Aquatic > Deep subsurface >... | reverse complement strand
AAAAAGTAGAAAAGTCCCCTTGGCTATTGGGTTTCAGGCGAGTACAATACTCACCCAGTAGGTGAAACCATAACAACCAAGGAGACCAAGGGAATGATACGACAAACGGTATTGGGATTCAAGATAGAAAGGACCGATGAGGAATTAACTGCCCACGGAGGGCTTGCGCTGATGGCGGAGTACAATCATGGAATAGGATTAAAGGCGTTGGTTGATGAGTATCTTCCGAAGTCAGGGAGCAATCGTGGGTATGCGCCTTCTGTGTTTGTGGATAGCCTCGTATTGATGTTGCAGGGAGGCGGACGGACGTTGGAAGATTTGCGAGAGTTAAAGTGTGAAGGTGGGTTGATGAAGATGATTGGCCGAGAGCAGATACCGGATTCTGACAGTGTTGGAGATTGGTTAAGAAGGATGGGAGATGCAGAGAGAGGGCAATCTGGGCTGATTGGGCTAGGGGCTGTGCGGGATTTATTGAATAGGCGTATTTTGGAGAAAGATGAAGTGAAGGAGTACACGCTGGATGCGGATGCGACGCAGGTTGTGGCTGAGAAGCGAGATGCGCGGTTTACGTATCAGGGGTTGAAAGGATATATGCCGATGTTGGGATTTTTGTTTGAGGCGGGCGTTTGTGTGTATGATGAATTTCGAGAGGGCAATGTGCCGCCGCAAGCGTCGCAGTTGGCCTTTTATCGTGCGTGTCAGGAGAGGATACCTGTGGGGAAGAAGATAGGGCGGTATCGTGCGGATAGTGCGTCGTATCAGGCTGATTTGATCAATGCGTTGGAGACGGATGGGGTATTGTGGGCGATCACGGCGAACAAAGACAAAGCGGTGAAGGCGGCGATTGCGATTGTTTCTGATCATGAGTGGAAGGAGCCTGTTGTGGGGTGTGGGTATCAGGTTGCGGAGACGGTGCACACGATGAATAGGACGAATAAGGCTTTTCGATTGATTATCAAGCGGTGGGTTTTGCCTCGGTTGGATTTATTTGATGAGCCTAAATAGGGTCAGGCTTGCGTTATTGCATTATAAAATAGGAAATAGGGTCAGGCTTGCGTTATTGCATTATAAAATAGGGTCAGGCTATATAGATATATAGATTTACAAAGTCGGTGTGCGACATAAAAAAGGCAAGAGCAATTCTGTGAACTTTTAGCGCACACCCTTACAAAGTCATCCTGAACGTAAGCACAGCATCATTGACACAATCCGTATAATAACATTAAATTAGCGTCATGAAGATTGCTGTTATAGGCGGAGGAAGCTGGGGAACTGCATTGGCGCAGTTATTGGCAAATAAAAGCGAGCAAGTCTCGCTTTGGGCTTACGAAGAAGAAGTCGTCCGCGCCATTACACGTAAGCATGAAAACACCCGTTATCTCCCCGGCATTTCTCTTTCAAAAAATCTGACCGCATCGTCTGATCTGCAGAAAATTTTAGAAGGCGCGAAGGTCGTGCTTTTCGTTGTGCCATCCCAACACGCTCGGCCTATTCTAAGCGCAATGGCTCCCTTTATAAAAAAGGAAACCCCCGTCGTTTCCGCGACAAAAGGAATCGAGATAAAAACGCTTCTGATGATCTCGGAAGTCATCCGCGAGGGACTCAACCGCGATGACAATGATAAAATTGCCGTTCTTTCGGGGCCTTCTTTTGCGCAAGAGGTTACACAAAATCATCCCACGGCGGTGACATTGGCGGCGATCAACCCGCGTCTGGCACTCAGGCTTTTGCATCTCTTAGAAACACCGACCTTTAGGCTGCTTATCTCTTCCGATACCCTCGGCGTTCAAGTGGGAGGGGCACTGAAAAATGTGATCGCGATTGCGGCCGGGATCTCTGACGGATTGGGATTTGGGTTTAATACAAAGGCTATTTTAATGACCAGAGGTTTATCCGAAATAACATCTTTAGGAACTGCAATGGGGGCATGCATGGATACTTTTTATGGCCTCTCTGGATTAGGAGATCTCTTTCTAACCTGTAGCGGCGCGCTCTCCCGAAATCGAAAAGTGGGAGAACTGCTGGGACAAGGCGTGTCTTTAGAATCCATTTTAAATAAAATGCAGACGGTTGCAGAAGGTGTAAAGACAACGCAATCGGCTATTTTGTTATCAAAAAAATATAAGGTGCAAATGCCGATTGTGCAGGAGGTGTATCGGGTTTTATTTGAGGGAAAACCGCCCAAACAGGCCGTATCTGATCTGATGGCACAGGCGTATGGAAAGGAGTTTTGTTGAAAATAAAAGAGACCTATCCATGACCCCTTTTCTAACCGTCGCCTCTTTCATCGGGGGGTTGGTGCTTCTATTGTATGGCCTTTCATTATCAGGCCGCGGATTGGAAGAAGTCGTCGGCATTCGCCTAAAAAGTCTTCTATCGAAGGTCACGCAAACGAGGCTATTGGGCGCGACGTTCGGCGCATTACTCACCGCGGTGATTCAAAGCAGTAGTGCCACAACGGTTCTTTTGGTTAGACTCGCAAACGCGGGGATTCTTTCTCTCTCACAGGCGATTCCTATTTTGTTGGGCGCTGATCTTGGCACCACCTTCACAGTACAGTTGATTGCCTTGCCGATCCATGCCTTATCGCCGTTTATCATGGCGCTCGGATTTTTAATCTATGCCAGCGCAAAAAGAAAGATCAAAAAATCAATTGGAACGGCTATATTGGGATTTGGGTTTATCTTCTTTGGTCTTCATATTATGACCATAGCCATACGCGATATTCCCGTTTCATCACAACTCTTTGCGGGATTTGCTATTCTTTCCAAATGGCCTATTCTTCTGCTTTTTTTTGCGGCGATGCTCACCGCCATCTTTCACAGCAGTGCGGCAACGCTTTGCATTGCATTGGTTATGGGCGGAGAAAATCTGCTCGATTTAGAAACCGCGCTTCCGATCATATTAGGAGCCAATATCGGCACATGCGCCCCCGCCTATCTGGCCAGTGTGAGGGGTTCTATTGAGGCCAAACGGGTTGCCGTCGCGCATACCCTCTCAAAAGTATTCGGCGTGCTTTTGTTCTTTCCATTCATGACCCCTTTTGCAGGATACATTGGCGGAACAGCCGAAACCCTTGCAAGACAGATCGCCAATGCGCACACTTTTTTTAATCTACTGCTTTTGCTGATCTTCCTGCCCCTCTTGACCCCGTTTTCGCGTCTTGTCACACGTTTAATGGCCGCACCCCCTCCTACTTTGGACCCAACACAACCGCACTATCTGGATTCAAAATTGTTGACTTCTCCTCCGTTTGCATTAGAAGCGGCCGCTCTTGAGTCGCTCAGAATGGCGACTATTGTGCTGGCCATGTTAAAAGATGTGAAAGAGGTTTTTATCAAAAAGAACAGTCTTTCAATCATAGATACCATCAGACAAAGGGAAGAGGTTGTAGATCATTTGAATCGGGAGATTAAATTGTATTTGATTGGTCTTTCCGCCAAAGGATTGTCTGAAAAGGATTCTGAGCGCGAGATGACGATGTTGAACGTCATCAGCCATCTTGAAAATATCGGTGACATTATCCATAGCAATCTGTTAGAGTTGGGCGAGAAGAGAATGGATGAGGGTGTCCGTTTTTCAGACGCGGGATTACAAGAGATTCATCTTTTTCATCACACGGTCTGCGAAGATTTTAGTGCGGTTATTTTGGCATTTGAGTCCGACGAAAAAGAGCAAGCGCAAAGGGTTATTGATCAGAGGGGGCAGTTTCATCAACAAGCACAGGCCATGCGCACGGCCCATATAGAAAGGCTCCATCAGGGAATTTCTCACACCATTGAGTCCAGTGCGATACATTTGGACTTAATCACGCATTTTTCAAGGATTAAATCACATATTACAGCCATTGCGCATACGATTGTAGAGCAGGGCTTACGAAAGGATGAGCGATGATAGAGTGGATTGTTTTTGGTTTTTTGGTTTTTATTCTGCTAGGCATTGATTTGGGATTAAGCCAAAAGAGCCACACCGTTGCTTTTAAAGAAGCGATTGTCTGGTCTGTCATTTGGGTTGGAACTGCCCTGCTGTTTAATCTTTACATCTATTACGCAAAAGGCCCGGAAGCGGGCTTCTCGTTTTTAGCGGCCTACTTAATTGAAAAATCGCTGAGTGTGGACAACATCTTTGTATTCCTATTGGTTTTTAAATATTTTCAGGTTCCTTCACGCTATCTCCATAAGATTCTTTTTTGGGGTATTTTCGGCGCAATCATCATGAGGGCGATTTTTATTATAGCAGGGATTGCCATCGTCACCCGTTTCCACTGGGTAATCTATCTCTTTGGTGCGTTCTTGGTTTTTACCGGCATTAAAATGATGCTTCAAAAAGACAAGGAACTTCAGCCTGAAAATAATCCTGTGTTAAAACTTTTTAAACGTTTCGTCCCTGTGACTGATTCTTATGAAAGCGGCAAGTTTTTCGAAAAACAGACTGGACGTCTTGTCGCGACCCCTCTGTTTATTGTGCTTCTTTTTATTGAAACAACGGACGTTATCTTTGCTGTAGATTCCATTCCGGCTGTCTTTGCCATCACACTTGATCCGTTTATTGCCTTTACCTCCAACATCTTTGCGATTCTTGGATTGCGCGCCCTTTTTTTTGTGCTGGCCGGCATGATGGACAAGTTCCATCTCTTAAATTATGGACTCTCGGCCATATTGATTTTTGTCGGCATTAAAATGCTCATTGCAGATATCTATCACATTCCAATGCCCATCACACTAGGCGGCCTCGCCGTGATTCTCATGATGTCTATTGTGGGATCCATTCTCTGGCCTAAAGACCCTGAACATGCCTGACCATCGCCATACAAGCGTTAAAAAAGTCCTGCTGGTCACGCTTTGCTTCAACCTGCTGGCATGGGGATTAAAATTTATTTTTGGATCATTGACACATTCAATCAGTATGCAGGCCGACAGTCTGCATTCCCTTCTGGATGCCTTTTCTTCTGTCTTAGGATTTGTGGGGGTCGCGCTTGCGGCCAAGCCCCCTGACGCGAAACATCCGTATGGCCATAGCAAATTTGAAAGTATGTCTGCAATCGGCATTGCAATATTGATTTTTATCGGTTGCTTTGAAATTGCAAACGACAGTTTAAAGCGATTTGACAATGGTGAAATCCCAACAGTCACACCGTCTAGTTTTATGATTATGGTTTTTGCCATGATCGGCAATGGGGTGTTAAGCCGCTGGGAAGGACAGATGGGGCATACCTTTAAAAGTGAGGTCCTCATCGCCGACGCGTTGCATACAAAAAGTGATTTCTATGCCTCTCTTGTGGTGATTGTGAGTATGCTTGCAACAAAGATGGGGTATCCCCTCATAGATCCTGTGGCGGCCTTCTGTATAGCGTGTGTTATTGGCACTGCTGGGGTTCGCATTTTAATGACCAGCATTAGATCCTGCGTGAAGCAGGAATGAAATAGGTGGCCTAGGTGGCCGTGCACATTGAGCCGCACCTGAAAAATTCAGAAAATGATTAAAAATTGCAAATTCCTTTGCCTAAAATAATCTTCCGCCGCTGATATAATAATGCGGTTTGTTTTCTTCTGGTGAAGGCGCGTTCATCGGCCACGCGACATCTAGACCAAACGTCATCGGCAGTACCCCTAAGAAATCCACAAACCAACGCATCCCCGCGCCCACATCTGATTTATACGCGCTCACGTTAAAAAGTTCGTCCCGATTTGCGACCGTACCCGAATCCAAAAAAATAACCCCTTGAAGCGTGTGTGTCAATGCCAGCCCCAAGAGATTGATATCGGTTTCATACGCAATCGGGAAATGGTATCCCAAAGAAATTAAATTAATATTTTCTCCTCCAAAAAGCAGTTGTGTGTATCCGCGTAAGCCATTCTCCCCACCCAAGAAAAAACGATTGTTTTTTAAAAGATCCCCGGTAGAAACACCCGTCAACAGCCGGACACGCATTTGATGATAATTTGAAAAAACAAACGATCGCCTAAAATCAAATACACCACTGATGGAATAATCATTGCGATCCCCAGTCAGGCTTTTGTCAAATCCAAACGTAATTCCCCATTGCGGATACCGGCCCGCAAGCCACGCCATCTGTTTTTCTATAAACAGAATATCAGGAGCAGTCAAAGCGTAAGACAGACTGAAGGTCTTGGCATCCTCCTCCAAAACAAAGCCGGGAATAGGATGGGGCAATTGATAGGAAATACCCGCCGTGACTCTATGTTGATTCAAAAGTAGGTGGCTGTATTGGATGACCCCAACGTCTTTTGGCTCACTGCGGGCAAAAGCAATGTTGATAATATTTTTGGTGCTGTAGACTGGTTGAAATTGAAAGTTAACGTCGTAATTAATAAAATCTGTTGTGAGATCATAGCCGATGTTAAACCGTCTTAACAAGAATTTCCATTTCTCAGGATCGCGGTTATTGCCGCGATAGATATCGCTCGTGCGTTCCTCAGGATCAAGATCAACAACCGTAATAGGAGAGTTTGTCGTCACGATTGTCTTATAGGATATTTCCTCTCCATTCCACTCCAACGGCATCTTCGTTCCATCTTCCTTGTGCAGTAAAATCTCAAGCGGTTCAACCCCGACCCCTTCTTTTTTGATATCAATGGTGGTCTCATAAGTCTCCCCTGTCCTCCTGCGTAATATGCGATCAATGCCAAAATCTACAGTCCCCAAAGACAAAAACTCCTTTTCAAAAAATTGCGAAATTGCGGGCAAATCCTCTTGATTGCGTAAGAGCGTTTTTAAAAGCGGCATTTCTCCTTGTTGAACCCGTTGCTTGTAGTCTGTCACGATTGACTCCAATCGTTCATCAGACAAAATCTTTTTGAGTCTTCTGTAATGCGGTAAGGTGGGCCGATGAAACGAGGATATCGTTTCGTTTTCAGAAGCCCCATGTTTGAAGTAAACCTTGCGTAAGAGCGGATCATTCGCATAGAGTACCTGATCTATCAACGGAAGAAAGGCTATCGGTTTCAGCGATGTTTTTAATCCAGACGCATCAGGATAGTGCTCTTTTGCAAATTTTTCCGCAGTGATAGACGCCATCAATTCAATCACCCAAGGTTCTTCCCAAGGAAGATTCTCCTGCCAAAGTAAAGAGAAAACCCCTTTCGCAATACGCATTTCATGGTATTTTTTAAGCAATGGAAAGACCTTAAAAAGCCTTGGATCTACATAAAGTAATTGACTCCCTGTCATCACGATGTCTTTGTGTAAGGAAGCGTGCGTTAGGTGTACCGTCATGGACGGAAGCGTCGCCGCGTCTGATAAGAAAAATAAAAGTGCCACCTCCGCGCTTTTAAAAACCTGCTCCCCATAGCGTTTATTCCGCTTTGAATAGGTATATATGAGGTCAACGCCGTCCACTTTTTTCTCCTGTAAAATCATGTCGCGCCCAATGGAAAGAGAGAAAAAAGGCATGGGTGTCGTGTTTGTCATGAGAGGAGCGGAGCTCATCACACGCATATCATCAGGCACTGTGAGGTCCACATAAAATTGACTGGGAGGAGGCAGACCATGCAGATCCCATTTCCCGTTTATCAGCGGCGGCAGATAAGGATGCCACCCTCCCTGTAAGGTGACCCAATCCCGAAAATATCCAAATACACCGTACCGTTCTGGAATCTGTGTGACAAATTGAATGACGAGGCGATACGTCGCCCCCGGAGGAATCGGTGCGCTTAATCTAATTTCAGTGAGTGTCGTAACACCAAAAAAATCAGCCGCAGTCAGTTTATGGCCTTCTCCGTTTCGCACCGATACGATCTCAATTGCGCCGGGATTAAATGCGACGGGATACGCCTGCGATGGATTATTTTTTGTATTTTTTTCTTTGTAGAAATTCGGGTAGAGAAATAAATAGATTTCTGAAAGCGCGTGCTCTCCAACATTTCTAAACGTAACCGTTTCCGTCCCTTCAATCGTATGATTCTTCTCGTTATAGACCGCTGTAATATGATATTCCGTCTGTTGAGAGAGACCCATAGAAGGAACCCCTATCAGCAACAAACAGGTCAGAAGCAGAGAACGCCCTATAGGCTTGCGGTGATTACGAAGTGACGATTTCATCAGATGACACAGGGGTTTTGACGGCTTCTGTTGCAAAAAAACGAAATACCAAAACGCTCACAAACAAGAAGAGACCGACATTGAGTAAAACCATGCCAAGGCCATAAAACATGGATGCGGTTTGTGCCCACGGGGTAACGTCTTCCATGATCTCCGTGATATGCCAATTCAATCGCACAGAAGATCGAATATATCCCATGAGGGACATTGTGGTCGCAATCAAAAAGGCCAGCACAAAAAGGGCAATCGCTCCGGACTTTGGCAGTTTTCCCCATTGTATCGGGCCAACTGTTTTAGCCCCATTCAGCATACGGTAATTTAAGAAAAAACCAATAAACAATGCGCACATTGCGACCATAAATTGCGGAAAGGCCAATGCAACACGGGCATTGGCCGGAAGCATTATCCCATAAATACCTATAAATAGAATCACGGCAAAAGAGACGGAAAATATAGAAATAATGGCAATATTACCCCATCGTGCCCACGAGACGGTTATGACTTTGTTGCATCTTTTGAAGATCATAAAACAAAGAGAAAGGATAAGAATCATCGTATTGATAGCGGTATTTTTCGCGCTCATCGTGCCGTAATAGCCCACAATGGGATGTTGTGTCCCGCCCATCCCCTGAAACTCCCCGCCCGTTGCGGGCAAGGTGTGCGGCGTCGTCCATATAAGAAACGATATTAACAAGAGCAAAAATAAATATTTCATGTAGGGACGGTATCGTATAGACCCCTCCATACGCGCCATGCCCTGCCAAAGATAATAGATCACCGTCATAAAGATAAATCCAACCAACATCGCCTGTACCACAAAAAGCCAGCTAAGCGCTCCTCCCATCAAGGTCATCCCCATTCTTTGCCGAAAAATAAAAATCTCTTTGGCAAACCAATAGCCGGCAAAAGGAAGCAAGCAAAGGTTGATAATCGCAAGCATAATCGTGATATGTCCCATCTTATCATAATGCGCGGCCACGGCAGGATCGGATGTCGTCCTCATTCGGAAGGCCGCATAAGCGGAAATAAATGCGCCGCTAAACATCATACTGGCCAGTACCCGATGCAGATTCAGAGGATTCCAAAATGGGGTATGAACAATCGCCCACAGATCGCCAAGATAACGCCCCGCAGAATCAACGCCGCGCGGAGACATCATAAAAGACATGAGGGCATTGGCAAGGCAGATAATCAAGATGCCGTTTAGGCAAAGCAGAAAACCAATCCCCAAATGAATGCGCTTTTCTCTATCGTCTTGGCCGACTTTCCATTGATAAGCATAAAGATAAAACAGCAGGCTTTCCATGAAAAACGCAACGGCGTACAAAATAAAAATCGGACGGAAAAGTTGTGTCATGTAGTCAAAAAATACAGGGTACAAAAGCATAAATCCAGCAAGCAGGAGTAACCCCAGAATGATTGTGAACGAAAAAAAAGGAAGCCCAATTTTCATAACATGGGAGGCCATAAAATCAAGATTGGCACTTTTTTGAATCGCTCTTTTTCTTTTCAGATAAGCGAACAACTCTATCAGCCAAGCAAGCATCGGCGTGCCTAAGACAAGGCTTCCCAGATAAAAATGTTGCTGAATTAAAATCCAAAGGACGGAACGATTGTTCAGGGAATCGCTGTTGCCATAGCTCTTAGGGTAGGTCATGCGAGGCGCTACGGAAGACGACGTCTGTTCTGTCTGTTCATAAGGATCGGATAAGGGCGCGCCCATCGCAGGAAGCGGTATATAGAAAACCGCAAAAAACAAAAAGAGTGCTAAAAGTTGCGAAGGATTTTTTTTATGACTATGCCGCATCTGTGTATCGTTCGTGTACTTTATCAGATGTTTATTCTCTATTCAATATAAGCGTATAATTGGGACATGGATAAAAATATTCCGTTATTTGGCGATTTAGTGGTGGATCGGCTGATCGAAGATTTCTTCATGGAAAACAGCGCGGGGCGTCTTTATATTGATGCGTGCGAACAACACAAATGGCCTTTCGTGATTGATCATATTACCCTTCGCTGTATGAATATCGAAAGGCGCGCTGATCTGTTTTTAAAAAAAGGGTATCTCTATCAGGACGAGATCGTGGAATATAAAGATCAAGGATGGTGGGCCAAGATATACCGTAAGCCTGACTTTCCCGTGTTGTTTATTGATCAGGCTTACGACGATGCGCGTGACGCGATTATTCCTGCGTGGGTCAAAAAATTTGGCGAGGACGTTCTGCATCATGTCGCTGTACGCGTCGCAGATATTGATACAGTCATTTTGGCGCTTGCAAAAAATGGTGTTTCATTTTCAGGAGAAGTGGTTGGGGGAAAAGGGTCTCGTCTTCGCCAGATTTTTACCATTGCAGAACAACGCGATGGTAAGGCATTCACGGTGTTGGAACTCACAGAACGCAATGGCTATAACGGCTTTTACCCGGACCAGGCCAATCGCCTCATGGAAGCGTCGGTGCAGACACAAGGAGAAAGTGCCGAAGGGGGGATTTGAACCCCCACGAAGTTGCCCTCACTAGACCCTGAACCTAGCGTGTCTACCGTTCCACCACTTCGGCTTTCTAAAACCGCATCATAGTAACATTTTCAGGATGTCATTTGCATCCTTGCGTGATCCATTTTGCGATTGCATGATTTACTAACAATAGATTACACTCAAAAAAATGGGACAGGATCGGTATGAAAAACTGGCATTGGTGGCGGATCCTATTCACCATTATATTCCGTTTACCGTGCCGTATGGAGATGATGACGAGCTAACAGAAAAAGATATTATAGACTCTCCGTGGGTACAAAGACTTCGTTATATCAATCAGCTTCAATCCGCGCGATGGGTTTATCCGTCCGCGGAACATTCACGATTTGTTCATTCATTAGGAACACTCCATGTTGCGGGGCGTTTTGCGCATCAAATATACCCTTCTCTAAAAGAACAAAATCCCGACTGCCCTTCTTTTTGTTTCATTGAATCGCTCTTACGGCTAACAGGATTATTGCATGATATTGGGCATGGCCCATTTTGCCATTTTTTTGATGACCACTTTCTCAAACAATACAATCTTACACATGAAAAATTAGGCCAGACGATTGTTCAGAAGGCATTGTCCCCGCTCTTAAAGAAGATCAAAAGAAGCCCGACCGGCGCATTTCAAAAAGGAGAGACGATTTCTTCCGACCATATTGCCTTTTTAATCGGTAAATACGACAACCCGAGTCTGCAGGCATTTCCGCGCTGGCTCGTTATGCTGAAACCTCTTTTTTCCGGAGTCTTTACCGTGGACAATCTCGACTATGTTTTGAGAGATGCCTATATGTGCGGCGTTGCGGAAGGGCCTATTGATTTAGACCGCTTAATTTATTATACATTTTACACAAAGTTGGGTTTAACCATTCACAGAGCGGGTCTTCCTGCATTAAGAATGTTTTTGAATGCGCGGTCTTATCTGTACTCGAATATTTATTTTCATCGGACAACGCGCGCATTGGATATTCATTTACGCGACATTTTTCCTGATACAATGCAAGAAATATTTCCGTATCATCCCATCCAAAAACTAGACCGCTATTTAGAATTGACCGACTGGTCTCTCATTTCAACGGTTCGGTTATGGAAAACATCCAAACTCGCAAAACGGCGTGCGATTTTCAAAGAATGGCAGAAGATATTTCTGCGTGAGATCAAATGGAAAATGGCGTTTGATACCACCTTCTCATCTGTAAAGAGATTTGATTTCGAGAAGGCCATTAGACAGCATCTTCCTGAAAAACTAAAACGCCTTACCTTTCGAACAGACATGGCTATTTTTGACCCGCGCCCATTTAACACCGCCATGATGGAGGATCGGCAGATGTATGTCTACAATCCGCACGATCAGACAATTTCTACACAGGCACTCACTGAATTTATTGATTCGCTTCCTTCAACACTTACACAATGCCGTATTTTCACCCTCAATCACGACCACGACTTGCCACTTTCTATCTCCGCAGAGAAAGCATTAAAAATTTTATTAAAATGAAAGGATCAGCATGCAAAATAAATTTTATGGTTTTATACTCTCTATCTTTTTTTCCCTAGCCATAACGACAGGGGTCGTTCCGCTTTTTGCTCAAACTGATCCGCCGATCATGAAATTTATAAGTCCCAAGCATGCCAGTCTGTTTGAAGAGTTAGTAGAAAAGCACAGATTTGACAGTGAATATTTGAGGCCTCTTTTTGAGGCGATTGTTATTCGTCCCGACATTATAGAGAAACTGGATCGTCCGGCGGAAAAACAACTGGCTTATTATGATTACAAAAAACGTTTTCTGGAAGAAAAATTGGTTGCAAAGGGAATTGCATACTATCGAGAAAATCAGGTACTTCTCACGGCAGTGGAAAAGGAGTATGAAGTCTCCAAAGAAGTCATTACTGCTATTTTAGGGATCGAAACGCGTTTTGGCGAACCGGGCATAGAAAAATATCGCGCATGGGATGTCTACAATACGGGCTACGCCCTGTATCCAAGACGAGAGGCTTTTTTTAAGTCGGAACTGATTGCCTTTCTTGCCCTTTGCAAGGAGGAGAACTTAGACCCGCTTTCTATTAAGAGTTCTTATGCTGGGGCGTTGGGTGTGCCTCAATTTATGCCGAGCAGTTTTTTGAAATTTGCCATGGATGGGGATGGCGATCAGAAGCGTAATTTGTGGTCGTCTAAAGCAGATATTTATGCGAGTGTCGCCCATTATTTAAAACGTGCTGGTTGGAAAATGGGCGGGATCGTTCGTCTTCCTGCGAAATTTTCAGGCAATCCAATGGATATTCAGAAGGTCATTGACGCAGGTGTACGAGACACAATGACGGTAACACGCGCCACAGAAATTGGTATTGAGATTTCAGAGTCTATTGATAAAAAGGAGTTGGTTTCGTTTGCCTTGTATAAACCAGAAGAGGGCAAAGACCTGTTTGTAGGACTGTTTAATAATTTTCGGGCGATTATCAGTTATAACGCGTCAGTCAATTACGCGATGGTGGTCACAGAATTGTCTGAAATTTTAGGCAAATCAAAAAAATAGCATAGAACAAGGCCGAGCATTGGACAATGTTTTTGTCGAGCGACTTTGGAGGACTGTAAAACAAGAAGAAGTTTATTTGAAAGGATATCAAAAGCGAGGAGCGGGCTTTGCCCGTCCGAGCGCGGGGCGTGGGGGCAATTGGAGTTTCGCATCCAAAGCCCCCACATCTAATGTCTCAGAGTGCCGAGAAGGATTGAGCTCCTATTTTGATTGGTACAACAATATAAGAGAACATCAGTCACTGGATTATAATTATCCAGCAGAAATATATTTTGGAAATATTCTATATAAAGGCAGCAGCATGATAAAAGAAGAAGTAACTTTAAAATGCCAAAAAACTGTTTAACTTTCCCGACCACTATAGTTTGGCAAGATGGCACGCACGTTCCTTAGGCACATTCGTGTTAAATCATGGGAGGATCTGAGGGCTCGCATTCTCCAAGGCGTTGCCGAGATAAACGCGGCCCCCGTGGTTCACCGCTGGAAAAAATTTGACGGTCTGAGGGTCTAAATAGATATGTTTCAATGAAACGATTAGTATACACCCCCCTGATTATGTATCCTTGGTTTTCTAGTCATAGATCAATTTAACACCCTATTTTTAATAATGCAATAACGCAAGCCTGACCCTGTTTCTGTTTTTTCCGTTCTTTAAAGTCTGTTTATAGGACGGGATATAAAGACTTTGGAAACGTTTACATCCTAAAAATATTTAGGAAATATTTTATCTCTTCTAGCAATGGGTGTCAGCAGTACGGATTTTCGGTTGAGAACCAAAAAACAGATTAAATGCCGAGCGTTGCCTGTATGTAATAGATTGGTTCTTCCAAGGGACGCGGTGC
>Ga0213870_1000876_pt1 | contig 13963 bp, 20 predicted proteins | sample WICALVC2017_Meta_FD_160119 | JGI IMG/M metagenome (GOLD analysis project Ga0213870, IMG submission 160119) | Freshwater microbial communities from subterranean cave lake in Wind Cave National Park, South Dakota, United States - WICALVC2017 | ecosystem: Environmental > Aquatic > Deep subsurface >... | reverse complement strand
ACCTAGAAAAGAGACTGCAATAAAAACCAAAACTACAACTATAATCCACTTAACAGGCAACCTAAATTTCCTCTTATCCATTTATCAAATATTTAAATCCTACTTAAAGAAATAATGGTATACGATTGGCATGGTAGGCTTTCAGAAGAAACTTGCAGCAAAAGTACTCAAGGCAGGCGTATCCAGGGTCTGGTTGGATCCGAATAAAATGAAAGACATAGATAAAGCCATAACAAGGATTGACATCAAGAAATTGATAAAACAAAATGCCATCAAAGCACTTCCTCAAAAACTAAATTTACCCAAAGAAAAAAGAGGTAGGAAAGGAATAGGCAGCAGGAAGGGTTCCAAGTTCGCCGTATGGCCTCGAAAAAGAAGGTGGATACATACTGTCAGGCCCTTGAGGAAGATGTTGAGTGAATTGAAGGCATCAACCCAGATAGACAATCCTACTTACAATAAAATGCGGCTGATGGTGAAAGGCGGTATGTTCAGGAGCAAGCACCACTTGAGAATTTATCTGGAGCAGCACGATTTGCTGAAGGTGAAAAAATGAAGTTATCACCCAGATATAAAATGCCGTTCAAGCGCACTAGGGAAGGCAAGACGGATTATCAAAGGCGTTTGAAGTTATTAAAATCCAGGAAACCTAGGCTAGTCGTAAGGCGCAGTTTAAACTACATCACAGCACAGATAGTTGGATTCGACAAGCAGGGCGACAAGACACTTATATCGGCATACAGCAGGCAGTTGAAGAAATTGGGATGGAAGTTTGCCTGCGATAACATGCCTGCAGCCTACTTGACTGGTCTGGCTATAGGAACGCAAGCAGTAAAAAGCAACATCAAGGAAGTTGTCCTGGATTCTGGATTATACCAATCGACCAAAGGCAATAGAATTTATGCTGTCGTCAAGGGAGCTTTAGATGGGGGGTTGGATGTTCATGTATCAAAAGAAATTCTCCCGTCAGATGACAGGATATCCGGAAAGCATATAGCCGTTAACGAGAAATTCAAAGAACTGCCTTCGACGTTTGAAAAGGTAAAGCAATTGATTGCGAGTGGATAGATATGGAAGAAAAGAAAGAACCGGTAATTCAAAAACCAAATGAAACAAATAAAACTCCATTAATCGGGGAAGTTCCAGTGGCTGAACAAGTGCCGGTTGTAGAAGAAGTGCCGGGAAGTAAAGCCGAGGCTGCGTTGTATAAATGGAAGCCGAAAACCAGTTTGGGGCAGGAAGTTTTTGAGGGGAAGATAACAAGCATCGATGAAGTTTTCAAATCAGGAAGGAGGATTGCTGAACCGGAAATCATAGACAAACTCGTCCCAGCTCTGAAGAATGAATTGATACTTATAGGAGGCAGGACCGGTAAGGGCGGCGGCATAGAGAGGATACCTGTTAGGATAACCGCTGCAATGCATAAATCAGGAAGGAGATTCACCATGTCTTCTTTCGCAGTCGTCGGGAATGAGGACGGCTTGGTCGGGGTAGGGCAGGGCAAAGCACCGGAAACAAGGGATGCTGTAGCAAAGGCAATCCAGCGGGCGAAGTTGAATCTAATTAGAATTAAAATCGGATGCGGCAGCTGGGAGTGCGACTGCGGAACCAATCATAGTGTGCCGTTTAAAATAACTGGAAAAACCGGGTCTGTTAGAGTGGTTTTGCAGCCAGCACCCAAAGGTGTTGGTCTTGTAGCTGATAACGAGAGCAAGAAGATTTTGAAAATCGCTGGTATCAAGGATGTCTGGGTCAAAACTTTTGGGAACACAGGAATGAGGATAAACTTGATCTCAGCAACCTACGATGCTTTTAAAAAATTGTACGTGTACGAAAGGGGTGATTGAATGTATGCGGTCATCAGAATTCGTGGTACTGTGAATATTACTAGGGGAGTTAAGGACACGTTAGAGATGTTGAGACTTGATAAAGTTAATGCATGCTCATTGGTGCTGGAAAATTCTACGTACAAAGGGATGTTGAATGCGGCTAAGGATTGGATTACTTGGGGCGAGGTTGAAAAGAATAATTTGGTTGAAATGTTGAAGAAAAGATTGCGATTAAATGGGAACAAGAGAGTTGATGAAACGATTTTGAAGCAAATTGGCATTGATTCTTATGACGCATTGGCTGATGGATTGATGGCTGGGAAGACCAAGCTGAAAGACTTTAATCAATTGCAGCCGTTATTTCGTTTGACGCCACCTTCCAAAGGGTTTAAATCGGTGAAGGAAAGCTTTCCAAAGGGAGATTTGGGTTACAGGGGAAAAGAGATTAATCAACTGTTGATGAGGATGATTTAGGAAAAGTTTTCAAATATTTTTATTTGACTTTATTGAATAGTTGCGCCGAAATTATATAATTCGACCCGCGAGCGTAGAGGGATTATCTTACTAATTCATATGCTCGATAAACCCTTCGTTCATCTCTTCTACTAGCTAGTCTTCCAAGCATTTTGTGCATGTAGCCAAATTGTTGAAACGTCTTTTCCACTTGTGATAAATCTTCCCATTCAGCTGTGCTAATTAATATTCTGCCATTATTGTTAAGATAGTCTCTAGATTGATCCAAAAAATTAGGCAGCACTTTTCCTGTAGGGTCGGAAAATCCTAGTTCAACCGCATGCTCCATTCTTTTACCATCATAACTATCCCAAAACGGTCTGTTAAAAGTTATCAAATCAAAAGTTTCTGGAGGGATGTTTGAAAACAAGTCACTTTCAATAGTTTGTATACCGGAAATACCGTATTTGTCCAGGTTTAATCTAGCGTTTTTTACAGCGTTAGAATTTATGTCGGTAGCATAACCAACTCCACCTTTTAATCCAGCAATCAAGGCTAATATGCCAGTACCAGTCCCAACGTCTATTATTCTAGTACCATTTTTAATTTGCATAAATTTTTCTATTACCTCAGAGGGTGTACTTGGAAGGAAAACTTGCGGAAGAACAACTATATCGTAACCTAAAAAGTTTATTGTATAAGGTTCTGGTTTCAACATTCGTTTCAAAAATTCTTCTCTATCACCGCCAACATAATCTGGAGTTTTCATAAGTATAGTTTTATCAATGAATTTAAAAATACTTGTAATCTGGGGGTAGCGAGCGGGTCGAAAATAATATATGGCAACGATTTCACTTAACTAGAAAATAAATCTCTCTTCTAGTATTCTCGCTTGCCCTCCTTCTTTCTTTATATCCAATGCAAGCTTCATCAGAAAATCCAAATCTCCACTTTCCCAAACAGAGAATTGTATCATCTTCGCTTGTTTACTTAATGCTCTAAACATTCTTACTGATAAAGCCTTCTTCTCTCTTGGTATATCAAAAATCATTATACTTTTCATTTTCGTCACAAATCCATATGTAGTACGTACTACATTTAAACTTTTCTATACTCAAACCCTTAATTCTAAAATAGCAATAAACAAACAATAAATACACTCAAAACAAATTTTTGGAAGATACTTATGGTTGTTAGAATAAGAAAAAAACGCAGACGTGGAGAAAGAAGCTACCATGGCAGCCATAAGAAATGGAGAGGCGGAGGTAGCAGAGGTGGTAGAGGTGAGGCAGGCAAGCACAAGCACAAATGGAGTTATATTGTCAAGTATGAGCCTGAACACTTCGGCAAACATGGCTTCAAACGTCCGGAGGATGTTGTCAAAGATATCAGGATAATCAATGTCGGTAATCTGAACAGGATACTGGAAAATCTCTTGCAAAAAAATCTCGCTGCAAAAGAGGGCAATTCAATAAAAGTCAATCTGCAAAAAATCGGTTATGATAAATTATTGGGTTCCGGCATGTTGAATAAATCCTTGATTGTTGAATCCAAATACTTTTCAAAATCCGCGATTAAAAAACTGGAAGAAGCCGGCGGAAAGGCTGTAGTTTTGCAATAAAGGCGATAATTTGGAAGAGCAACCACAAGTGGAAAAAACACCGTTGATTGCAAAGATAGCGAAATTCCTGCCGTCGGTCGAAAAGCCCTTATACAAGCAGGGCTTCAATGAAAGGCTGAAGTGGACTGGCGTAGCGCTACTTCTTTATTTGGCAATGTCTTTTATCACAGTCTACGGCTTGGCCCCAACTTCATTCGAACAGTTCAGGTTCTTTGAAATAGTCCTGGGTTCGAAGTTCGGAAGCCTGATGACTTTAGGTATTGGTCCGATAGTTACCGCAGGAATTATTCTGCAATTGTTGGTTGGTTCCAAGATAATCAATTGGGACATGACAAAGCCCGATTCAAGGAAGAAATTCCAGACATGGAACAAAACTTTAGCGATAGCATTCGCTTTCATAGAGGCAACCGCGTTTGTGCTGGCTGGGGCAATACCTGTGGTCGGTGGTGCAGCGACAATTGCAATAGTGATACTTCAATTAGCAGCGGGTGGTGTACTCGTAATTTTGTTGGATGAATTGGTTTCCAAGTGGGGATTCGGCTCTGGTGTAAGCCTGTTCATAGCCGCAGGTGTCGGTTCACAGATTCTTGTTAGAGCCATATCTCCTTTGACCGCAACCTGTCTGCCTCTCCAATTAAGCACATGCATACCAACCGAAGGCAACCCACCAACAGGTTTGTTCTGGGGATTCTTGTTCAACCTCCTGGGCGGCAATTTTGTTGAATCCTTGGTGAATCTAATGCCGTTGGTAGCTACCGTCTTTGTGTTCTTGCTGGTAATCTACATACAGGGAGTAAAAGTCGAGGTGCCGTTAGCATTTTCAGCATTAAGAGGCTTCGGCAGGTCATGGGCATTGAAACTTCTGTACACAAGCAACATACCCGTAATACTTACTGCTGCTTTGCTAGCCAACGTGCAGTTGACAGCAAGGATGGGCACTACACCAGCTCTGGATGGTTTATCATGCGGCTTTCTAGGATGTTTCGATGGGCAAGGCAATCCTGTCAATGGGTTTGCTTACTACCTGTCAGCGCCCAGGAATCTTTTGATAGATATAGTAACTTTTTCATTAGTACCATCCGAACTCCTGCGGGCTTTTGCATATATGGCATTCCTTGTTATAGGTTCGATGACTTTCTCGGTATTTTGGGTGAATACAGCGGGCATGGATGCAAAAACCATAGCCGGGCAGATAGAGGGCATTGGAATGCAGATACCTGGATACAGAAGGGATCCGAGGATTGTTGAATCTGTCCTGAACAGGTATATCCCGCCTTTGGCTGTTCTGGGTGGTTTGACCATAGGCCTTCTAGCCGCATTCGGTGACTTCGTAGGGGCCATAGGCAGCGGGACAGGAATCCTTTTAACTGTTATGATCATCTATAATTACTACGAGGAGTTGAGCAATCAGCCTCTGGAAGATGCGCATCCGTTCGTAAGAAAATTGCTAGGTGGTAAATAAAATGGTAATAGAGCCTTTGTATCCTGTATTGGACGCGCTTTTTTCACCCATAACAATATTTCCGTATTATGTGTCAGTCTTGATCATATCCGCGCTTCTGACTTTTGTTGTTCTTATGATAAACAGACTTTTGGTGAACAAGAATCTCGTCAAAGAAATAAAAACCAAGATGGAGGAGATAAAGGAGAATTTGAACCAGGCGCAGAAGCTTGGGAACAAGGAGCATGCAAACAAGTTGATAGACGAGATGATGAGGACAAACAACCAGTACATGAAGCTTACTTTCAAGGCATTGATAGTTTCAATGATAGTCATTTCATTGTTTCTGCCGTGGGTGGGGGAGAAATACAAGGGATTAACGGTTGCGCTATTGCCGTTTAACCTGCCATTTGTAGGGGCATCAATGGAGTGGCTGTATTGGTATATACTTGTTTCAATCACCTTGGGATGGATTGCGAATAAATTGCTAGGTGCGAGTTTATGAAGAAAGTTAAAGTAAGGATACCTTCTGGTAAAATAGTTATTAGAAACAAAAGGAGACAAGTAGGGATTGGCAGGTGTGCTAATTGCCAAGGGGAATTGCACGGCACTCCGACAGCGCATCCAATCGAAATCAGAAAGTTGGCTAAGAGTGACAAAAGACCGAGCAGAGCATACGGTGGATACTTCTGCAGCAATTGCACCAAAGAATTGTTTAGGGAAAAGGCGAGGCTGATCTGATGGCATTGGATGTTGGAAGGATTTGCATGAAGGTTGTTGGCAGGGAAGCTGGGAAGGTTTGTGTTGTCTTGAAAAATATCACGGATGAAAAGAAAAAGTCCAACTCATTTGTCATGGTTACAGGCCCCAAACTCCTCACAGGCGTTAAAAGAAGGAAGGCTAACATCAACCATTTGGAAGCAACCAAGCACAACCTAGAAATAAAGGAAGACGCAACCGATGAAGAGGTTTATCAGGCTTGGGAAAAATCTACCCTGGTGAAAAAATTCAACTTGAAAAAACCATCGGCGGCAGAAATAAAATCAGAAAAGGCTAAACCGGAAAAATTTGAGAAGAAATCTGAAAATAAGTAAAATTTCATTCTTCTGGCTTCTTTCTTCCTGAATAGAATCTAACCAGCTTTGTAATAAACCAAATGACTATGACAAGGATCAGCACAAGAATCGCCAAGAATATCGGGCTTAAGTTGCGGAGAAATTCTACTAGTGCGGCGAGGCCTGTCGGCTTTTTAACTTCTTCTTTTGGCTCCTCTATAATTTGTGTTATGCTAGGGCCTATCTTACTTAACGCGAAAATCTGCTTCTTGAATGGATAAACTACGTCAGCAGAAATGTTTCCGCTCGAATTGGTAGGTATGACTGTAAAGCTAGCAGCTGTATCGTTCTGGGGCTCTAAAATATATGTCTTCTTGCCCTCAACCGCAACCCAGTCTGGTGGTATTGCCAACACTAGATCTACACGCTGCCTTGACGGAAGTGTATTTTTAAGTGAAAAGTTTATGTGGAAAGGTTCGTTTTCCATGATAAAATCAGGAACCACAACTTTTGAAACTGAGATATTCTGCTCTATTGAAACTGCCGGGATTACTTTCAAAATAAAAGTGCCACTCTTTGAAGTTCTGCGCCAGGAGAAATTCTCCATTCCAGTCACATTGACTAGATGAACGTCGGTTGCATTCGCAGGAACGTTTATTGTTATCTTATAATCCTTTTTCCCTCGCATCAACCCATTGACAGAATCCCAATCTCCCCATACCAGTACATCTGTTTTTCCGGAGGGTGTTATTTCATATGGGTATTCGATGCCGGACAAGCTCAGACTGAATTCACGCAATGCGTAAGACCCTATGTTTACAACTGAAATGTCCAGAGTTACATTCTCGCCCGCCTTTACCTCCACTTCATCTGGTAAGAATAGGATATCGAAGTTATAATAACTGGCTTTAATTAAAGCTAGATCACGTTCTATCTGGTCTGGAGGGAAAGTTATGTCTGAACCGATTGGATGATCTGAGTAAACGAAATAGGAAAAGCTGAACAGTGTTGCGATTAAAAACATTAAAGCTAATTTCTTTAGCATGAGCCTCTTTTATTCTCTTGCATACCAAATCTTTTATCCTACATGTAGAAAGCCTTTTCAATCTTTGCCAAATTTTGGGCATAAGAATTTAAAGATGTGTGATTTTTCAGATACAGGTTAAGTTTTTTATTAAAATGCTATTTAAGTATATGTGGTTGGTTAAATCTGAGGAAACGAGCAATCGGAATTTTGGCAAGAGTCCTGGCGAAAGAACTATAGAAGAATTGTCCAATTCCAGTGTGATAATCTTAGACAAGCACTCAGGTCCTACATCGCATCAATGCACGGCATGGGTTAGGGATATTTTCAACATAAGAAAATCCGGACATAGCGGAACACTAGACCCAGCAGTTACAGGTGTGCTGCCAATCGTATTGGGGGATGCAACCAAAGTCGCTGCAGTCCTGACTGGTTTGGACAAAGAATATGTGGGTGTGATGCATCTGCACAAGGAAATGCCAGAGGATGCGGTAAGAAATATGATTGCTGATAAGTTTGTTGGAAAGATAAGGCAACTGCCGCCAATTAAATCTGCTGTCGCAAGAAAGGAGAGGGAAAGGACCGTCTATTTTTTTGATGTCATGGAAATGGATGGCAAGGATGTTCTGTTTAAGGTCGGCTGTGAGGCTGGGACTTACATAAGAAAACTTGTGCATGATACCGGGCAAGCTCTCGGCATTGGAGCGCACATGTCGGAATTGCGCAGGACCAAGGTCGGCAGTTTTACAGAAGAGCAATCGCATTCGTTATTGGAGGTCAGGGATGCATACGAAATTTGGAAGAATGGTGGGGATGGAAAATTGCTGAGAGAAATTTTAATTCCAGTTGAAAATGCAATCCCGCATGTAAAAAAGATTTTTGTAAAAGATACGGCGATAGAAAATATTTGCAATGGTGCGCCTGTTTATGTTAATGGAATTTCTAGGATTCAAAAGGAAATTGTAAAAGGCGAAACTGTTGCTGTATTAAGTTTGAGGGAAGAGTTGGTTGCGTTGGGTATATCTAAAATGACAAGTGAGGAGATGGTTAGAAGAGTCAAAGGTGTAGCCATTAGGAATGACAAGGTCCTTATGAGGAGAGGAAATAAAATGCCTCAAAATGCTTAAATACTAAAAACAATTTAGTGAGATATATGAAAATTGCAGACGTCAAAGTTGGGATGAGCAGCATATCCTTGACAGTAAAGGTGGTAGAGATATCCGAGGTTAGGGATGTGCAGACTAAATACGGCCCGCGCTCTGTGGCGGATGCTATAATTGAAGACGATACTGGACAGATATCGCTGTCTTTATGGGAAGGCCAGATTAAATCCGTATCTGTTGGGAATACTATCAATATTGCTGGTGGTTATTCTACTCAATTCAGGGAGAAGTTGCAGTTGAGCATACCCAAGAATGGCAAACTTGAAGTTGTTTAATAACTTCTTTTGGTCAAAAGTGAAAATTTTATAAACAGAAGCGTATTTTAATTAAGTGACATCAAGAGCTGACTCTCAAGATGATGAGATATTAATAATGCCGAGGTCGCCTAATCCGGTATGGCACTGGTCTTGAGTCTTTGGAAGCAAACCAGCGAGCGAAAGCTCTTGGGAGTTCAAATCTCCCTCTCGGCGCTAAGCGTCAATGATCCAATCTGGTTAAGATACGAGCTTCCCAACTTTTAGAAAAAGCTCGGTATGCGGGTTCAAATCCCGCTTGACGCATAAAAACTAATTTAAAAACATCCAAATCCTACATTATGTAATCGATAGATATGGCTAAAAGAACCGGCCCAACGAATCTGTATTTGCAACAATTAGCAGAAACTCTAAAAAAACAGTCATACGAATCAAATGCACCTATATGGAGAGATGTTGCCGAAAGGCTGAATAAGCCAAGAAGGCAAAAGGTAGAAGTTAACTTGTCAGATATAAACAAGCATGCGCAGGATGGTGGAGCTATAGTTGTTCCTGGGATAGTTCTTGGCAATGGTGAATTGACGAAATCCGTCAGCATAGCCGCTTGGAGATTCTCCACATCAGCAATGGAAAAAATAAAGAAAGCCAAATGCAAGCCAATAACTATTGAAGAACTGATGAAAATAAACCCTAAAGGGACTGGAGTTAGAATATTGGTATAATTTATGAAAATTTATGATGCCGAAAACCAGATACTTGGAAGGTTTGCCTCAGTCGTAGCCAAGCGATTGTTGAAAGGGGAGAGTATAGCTGTTGTGAATAGTGAGAAGGTTGTTTTGTCAGGCAATCCTGAATCAAAAGTAGAATTCTATTTCCAAAGAATGAGACGCGGTGACCCTATACACGGCCCGTTCTTCCCCAAACAGCCGAATGAAATTCTAAGGAGGACTGTAAGAGGGATGCTGCCGTGGGATAGAACTAAAGGCAGGGAAGCTTTCAAAAATCTAAAAGTTTTTGTCGGTGTGCCTGAAGAATTCAAGGATAAAACTTTTGAAAAAGTAGCAGTAGCGGATGCAAACAGACTAAAGACAAAATACATTACATTAGAAGAGATATCTGCTGCAATTGGTGGATGAAATGAAGAAAAGTGATAAGCCGAAGATTTTGTTTACAACTGGGAAGAGAAGGTTGGCTGTGGCTAGGGCCAAAGTTATTTCTGGGACTGGCATGGTTAAAATCAATTCAACACCCTTGGATATATGGGGCAATGATGTGCTTAGACTTTGGGTTAAAGAACCTTTGATATTAGCAGATGATTTGGCGAATAAAGTCAATGTTGATGTTAATGTTAGATCAGGTGGTGTGATTGGTCAGGCCGAGGCTGCTAGGATGGCTATTGCCAAAGGTTTAGTAGAATTTTATAAAAGTAAGGAATTGAGGAATACTTTTATGCAATATGACAGGAATATGCTTGTTTATGACCCAAGGAGAAATGAACCTCATCATGCAGGTGGAGCAAGTCGTCGTGGTTCTCGTAGGCACAAACAACGAAGCAAGCGATAGACAAATTAGTATAAAGTTTTAAATACTCGAAATTTGTAATGAATTAAATTAGTCGGTGATAAAAGTCATAGTTCCGGTTCGTTGCATCACATGCGGCAAAGTCATAGGCCATTTATGGCAGAAGTACAAGGAAAGTATGGAGAAAGGTGAGGATGGCAAGAAGGTTTTGGACAGTTTGGGATTAGCTCGTTATTGCTGCAGACAGACTTTCATGGGCAACATAGATTTGTTGAAAGAAGTAAGCCAGTTTAAGCCATAAATTGCTATTTATACTTGCTGTTAAACCAAGCAAAAGCTATTGGATAAAGCAGCCTTTGATAAAATAATTTAAAATTGTAAATTTTACCTAAATGGTTTAACGGATTTTTTGTTTTAGAACCTATTTCCAAGAAATAAAATATTCTGTCGCCTAATAGGCTCCATATAAAACGATTTACTATAGACGCTTTAAATTGATTGTCAAATTTTTCTTTAATTGACTGAGAATAAGAACTCCCATTAACAATACTTTTCGCGGCCAAATAACCGGAAGTAATTGCATACCGCATTCCAAACCCTGCCAGTGCTTCCTGTAAGCCTCCTGCCTCACCAACAAACAAACTATCATCTTTTTCAATTTTTGGCGGGTAGATAAAATTACCAAATCCGCCAACTCCTTTTTCATTTTCGATTTTAAGATCAAACATATTAGTTAAAATTTCTTTAGTTTTTTCTAAACATTTGTTGACTAAATAGAATTTATCTAACACAACAGTTGCTATGCAACCATATCCTTTTGATACTAAAAGATAAGAATAAGCCTTATAGCCGGCTTCTTCATTAACAATTGCTACAGCGATATCGTCTAAATCTGTATCAAATACTATACCTTTGTCTATTCCCCAATATTTGCGTTGCATGTTAGGGCCAGTAGCAATTACATCTGATTTACCTTCAAATTTCAAATCATAGTTTATTTCTACACCAGCGTCTAATGCCTGTCTCTTAAGTCCTTGGTCTATGCTGTCTTTCATAGTACCTCGTTTAACTAAATAAAACAATGGTCTTGAATATTCAGTTTCAAATGATTTCTTGCCATTAGTTGTTATAACTCTTCTGAAAGGGTTACAATGAAAATTTACTTTGACATTCATTTCTTTCAAGTCCTCCAAAATGTCTTTTTCTATAGTCCAATTCTCTAAACCTTGTAAATCTCCTTCGAATCTTGCTCCGCTATCTTTTCTAATATCGTGGCATTTTACTTCAAAACCAGCTTTAGCTAAATTGATAGCAGCCGATAATCCCGATAAACCTGCACCTAGAATGTTAACGGATTGCATAAATAATACCAGTCTTTTGTATTTAATCACTACTCTTTTCTAAACCATAAACTGCCAATCGGCTGCCTTTTCCAACCCAGCCTTGATAAAATTCTTAATATCATTTTCATCCCTTTTAGGCTCTTTGTTTTTTGTTGCTTCCTGGAATTTCCACAAAGGCTCGTAAATCCTTTTAATATCATCTAGCGACAAGGATGGTTTTTTGCCGTTTATCATCTCTATAATCTCATTCAACATGAATTGGTAGGATATAGGGCCTGTCGGTGAGCCAAAACTTACCACATTTCTTTTCCCATTATTTATTTCAATCAATTCCCATGTTCCTCTCAATTCAGAGTTGAACTCTTGCTCAGAGCTTATATAATTCAGATCCAAAAATGCATTTTTCTCAAACACCAACCTCAACGTCTTATGCGTTATACCATGAGGAAATCCTTTGCCAACCCTTACGTATGCCAAGGCATCCTGCGTGAAATTACTTCCACCGATCTTAAACTTTGCATACGCCCCTGTGGGATTGATGTAATCGTAATCTTTGTTTATCACGTATGAATCAGCCTCAAGACAATCGACAAAATCTGCCTTGCAGGTATATGATAAAATTTCCAGAGGATGAATCCAGTCCATTAGAATTCCGCCATTTTCAGGCCTGAACAGCCAATTTCTTCTCACGTCTTCCGGGTTTATTTCCTCGAAGAATGTGCCGATGGCATGCGTTATTTTCCCGTATTCCTTGGTTGCAAATGATAAAATCTTTGGCAATTCAAGCGTTAGAATTTTTCCCAAATAGTGCAGATGAACAGTGACTTTTTTTTCGTGATTGTTGCTTTTGATAAAATCTATAGCTTCAGTAAAGTTTTCGCGATCGGTTGCAAAAGTTTTCTCTGTTACTGTAACCTTTTCGTGCTCTAAAGATTGGATGGTCTGTTCTTTATGGAATTTGTTGTGGCTTGCAATTTGTACGACATCCAAACCATCAAAGAATTCTTCCGGCAAAGATTTTTGAGGCTCGATCCTAAAATAATTTTCTCTGGTTATTCCGAACTTGTCCAGAATTTCTTTCTTGTCTTCATACCATGTCACTCCAACTGCCTTGTTTATGTTCATTCTTCCGTCAGTATCCATGGTTCGCTTCAGTCGCATTACCCAATGCCCTACGCCGACAGCACCCAGTTTATACATCACTTATGCCCCCCGAAAGCTTTCCTGAGTGCACCGAGTGTTTTGAAACCGTATTCAAATTTTTCTTCGTCTCTCAGCTTTCTTAATTCACTGCTAATCGCTTTGACAGCCTCTTCAATTATCTTTTCTCTTTCTTCTTTAGAAGCTCTGGATATCAGTCTCATCCAATAGCTAACTGCGCCATCCGGCAATGGTTCTCGTGAAATTTCCAAAGCCATCCTAGAATAATCCCCGCCCTCTACCTTCGGTTCTCTTGAAAATATCTCATCATCAGGGACATTGGTGTACAAATCGCCTAAATGTGATTGAACTAATCCTTCGCGAATTGTCTTAAATACCTTTTTGGGATCTAAATTCAAACTGACAGCAAGATTCGCAACTTCTGCGATGGCCTGCATCTCCTCCTGTTCCAACAAATTATGCAGCATCTTAACTTTATGGCCGTTTCCTGATTGCCCCATATACTGTGGCTTGCCTATTGCATTCAGAACTTTCAGTAATTTTTCATAAGCTTCTTTGTCTCCGCCAACCCAAACCGCTAGAGTTCCTTTTTGTGCTCTATCAGGTCCTCCGCTAACACCAACATCTACAAAAAATATCCCCTTTGCTTTCAGTTTTTCAGCAATTCTCATTGATTGTCGAGGATCGCAGTTTCCTGTATCTGCTACAATACTCGTAGGCTTCAATCCATTTGCCAAACCGCTTTTTCCAAAAACCAATTCTTCAACAGCTTCGTTTGGTATTGACAGAAATACATAGTCTACCTTGCTTGCCAAGTCTTCAGGTGATTTTGCAATGTAAACTCCTAGTTTTTCTAATTTTTTTATTTCTTCATCAATCTTCCTTTTATAGACAACCTTTAGATAGCCAGCCTTCAGAAGATTTTCCGCAATCCCCAACCCCATTTTCCCCAAACCGACTAAACCAACTGTCTCCATAATAGTCTAATTAATCTTACAAATCAACGCTTTAAAGGTTTTTAATCCAAAAAATGCGCCAACCGTAAACATTTTAAGCTAGCATAAGAAATAGAGATATTACTCTAAGGGGCAGAACTGC
>Ga0213870_1000875_pt1 | contig 13964 bp, 15 predicted proteins | sample WICALVC2017_Meta_FD_160119 | JGI IMG/M metagenome (GOLD analysis project Ga0213870, IMG submission 160119) | Freshwater microbial communities from subterranean cave lake in Wind Cave National Park, South Dakota, United States - WICALVC2017 | ecosystem: Environmental > Aquatic > Deep subsurface >... | reverse complement strand
GAGTATCGACCCTCGGAGGGGCGTAGCTAACGCGTTAAGTCGGCCGCCTGGGAAGTACGGCCGCAAGGCTAAAACTCAAAGGAATAGACGGGGACTCGCACAAGCGGTGGAACATGAGGTTCAATTCGATAGTAAGCGAGGAACCTTACCAGGGCTTGAAATGCTTAGGAAGATCGTCCGAAAGGATGGTCGTCTCTCAAGGACCTAAGCACAGGTGCTGCATGGTTGTCGTCAGCATGTGACTTGAGTCGCTCCCTTAAATGGGGTAACATGCGCAACCCCTGTTCTGTGTTATACGTGTCACAGAAGACCGCCCTGCCCTTTGGCTGTAAGCCAAAGGGCCGCGGACTGTCGCGGACTGGACGCAGAAGGTCGCGGAAAATTTCCGCGTAATTCCGCGTGAAGTCAGCGTAATTCTGCGGCCCTTTGTTTGCTTGCAAACAAAGGGCAGGGAGGAAGGTGGGGATGACGTCAAATCCGCATGGCCCTTTGATGCCCTGGGCTACACTCGTGTTACAATGGCCGTTACAACGGGCTTGCCAAGCCGTAAGGCGGAGCTAATCCCATAAAAACGGCCCCAGTTCGGATTGGGGGCTGCAACTCGCCCCCATGAAGCCGGAATCGCTAGTAATCGCGGATCAGCCACGCCGCGGTGAATACGTTCTCGAGTCCTGTACTCACAAAAACTGCGCTCGGCAGCTTAAAAGACCAAAAAGTTGAAATCTTTTCCTCCGATTTCGTTATCGGAGCGTAGCCGAATCTCAGTCGGTTGTCGCGAGACAATTGGCAGAAGGGAGAAGAAGCAAACTACAGCCCGAATATAAAAATCGGCGCTCGAGCTATGAATGGCGGTGAGCATAGCGAAGAGCATAGATAAGCCGAATTCGGGATGTAAGGAATAGTTTTTTAAGTGACCCGAGGAGATCTGACAAGGAATAGGAATCATTGCCTTATCAGAAGTCAGCTAGTCCATAGTAGGCTTAAAACCGAAGGGACTACTCACTAGTCGCTAGTGGCTGAACCCCTAGTGGCTAGCTTGAGCTCGCGTAGTGCGGGAAATCCGCTCGCTACGTGGGAACGTCAACTCTAAATTTCATAGAGGACATTCGCCCGTCAACTCAGGGGAGCTGGGAGCTAGAGAAGCCCCGCCTTTTGCGCGGAAGCGCAAAAGGCAGTTGCTTGGTGAATTGGTGGTTAGTTAATTGGTCAATCCCAATTAACTAATTAACTAAGTAACCAATTAACTCCTTTTGTTCGCTTGCGAACAAAAGGCGGGGTCATCTAGAACTCGGTGACAAAGAGTAAGTCGTCGGTGCAAACTGCACTTGTTGCGACCTTCTCCAGTAATGGAGAAGAAAAATCTTACTGTATCGGTGAACCCTAATTGTTTTGTAAAACTAGACAGATGGGAATACCGAGGGAAGTTGTCCGTCAGTTGGTGGATTAACCCCGTAGAGACTACACGTAGGCCCCGCCAAAGTTTTTGCAGAGCGAAAATTTAAGCGGGTGAAGATATAGTCCATGCCTTTACGAAAGTAAAGGGTATTCGCAAATTCGCATCATTCGCATGCCATTAGTAGATTGGCATCGCATTGTGAGCGGAGCGAACATGAACAAGGCACGGGTAGCGGAAGCTGCTCGTGGACCAATTAAATTAAAATCTTTCGATGTGCTTAAGATAAAAAGATTTTATCCTGAGCCGTGTCGAAGGATCTGTGTCGGTTTTAAAGGTGTTGGCCGATGAACCTAAAGTCTCGGCATAGGAATCCGATATCCGTAATCTGATATCTGATATCCGAAGCTTGGGACAACTATAAAGTTTTCAACCAGGTAGTGAAAATTCGACTGCCCCGCCTTGGGCGGAGCTTTTTTAACTGTCAAATTTCTACTACCTGGTTCAACTCCTTTATGGTATAATTTCTTGCATATGGCAAAAATCCTATTGGTGGAAGACGATCCATTTCTCTCCTCGCTTTTAAAAAATCGGCTGGAGAAAGAAAAATTTGAGGTAACTCCGGCTCACGACGGTCCGGAGGCCTTAAAGATTTTAAAAGCCCAAACTTTTGATTTAATCCTTCTCGATATCATCTTGCCGGGCAAATCCGGTTTTGACGTGCTTGAAGAAATTCAGGCTGATCCGCAAATGCAGGATAAACGCTCAATTCCGGTTATTGTGATATCGAACCTCGGTCAGGAATCCGACCTTGAAAGAGGCCGGGAATTGGGCGTAATTGACTATTTTGTGAAAGCCAGGATTTCGATAGATGATTTAGTTAAAAAAGTGAATGGTTACATTAATAAAAAGTAATAGTTTCCGTTATCCACAGCCCCCTTGACTGACATCTGCTATAATAAAGGGTATAAAATAATCAACAAAATGGTCGATATACATAATTTCTCGAATCCTTCTCGAATAGAATCGAATACATCTCAAATACGGAATAAATATTCGAGATATATTAGAGATAATTCGAGGGTTATTCGAGAGAAAAATAATGAAAAAAGGTTTTACCCCGTTAGAAATTCGAGCTAATAGGGTAAGATCTGAAAAGTTAAATTATATGAAAACTATTATGAATGATGTAAACACAGTATCAGAAAGAATTTCTAGACGGGGTTTTACATTGATTGAGCTATTAATCGTCATCGGCATTTTGGCGATTTTGGCGACCACGGTCGTCTTGGTCTTGAACCCGGCGCAGTTATTGGCGGAGACAAGGGATGTTCAGAGATTGAGTGATTTGGATACGATTAGAACTGCTCTTAATCTGTATTTAGCTACTGCAAGTGGGCCGACTTTTCCCGGCGGTCGAAGGTGTACAGGCCCAGCTGTGGCAGCCGCGCCGTGTGCTGAGGTTGGGGCAGTTATTAGCATAGACAGAACTACGGCAGGATTAGGCTGGGTAAATGTTAACCTTGGAGCTATTTCTGGAGGCTCACCTATTCCGCTGTTGCCTTTAGATCCAAATGGAATAACTGCAGCCTCTCAAACCGCTGCCTTGCATTATTCCTTCAAAACCACCCCTGGTACCACTCTCACATATGAGTTAACCGCCCAGATGGAAAGTGCCAAGTATAGCAACCCAACAGTTGGCAATAAGGAAAGCAACGATGGAGGAAATAATGACAATTGTTATGAAGTCGGCAATGACCTCTTCTTGATAGCTTTAGCCGAATGTTAAGAAATTAAGAGATTTTCAAAAACAGTCCCGAGCTTGTCGAGGGGCTGTTTTTGTTTATGTGTTATAATTTATTTAATGCCTTTTCACCCCGTTACAATCTTGCTGAATTGAATTTAGCCAGTCCTTCATGCTATTATTAACTCATGAAATTTCCAGATTTAACTTACGACATCAAAGAGAAACTCAACTCGGTGCTTAAAAAGCACCGCCTTAAATTTATTATTCTTCACGGATCATACGCGAAAGGCACCGCGCATAAAGAAAGCGACGTGGATATCGCTCTTTTCGCAGGCAGACTGGTAGACGCCCCGAAAATTTTTGATATTTACGGCGAAATTGATGAGGTGTTGCGCGGCTTGAATCTTGGAGAGTTGGACATAAAATTCATAGATCGAGCTGATCCGTTATTCCGGTATCTAGTGGTGCGTTCAAGTATCCTTTTAGCCGGCAACGAAAGCGATTATAACGAATTTAAAGCTTATGCTTTTAGAGATTATTTAGATAGCGCTGATTTACGGATGCTCGAAAGGAAGATGATTGATTATAAGATAAAAGAATTAAGCAAACATTATACTCATGCTCGATAGAGATTTTATACAAAGAAAAATAGCTTTAATTCAGGATGACTTAAAGCATCTTGCTCCTTTTGAAAAGCTGACAATCAAGGAAATTTTTGATGATTTTAAAACCCAAGCGATTATTGAAAGAGTGCTTGAGAGAGTTATCGGCCGGGCTTTAGACATAAATCAGCATATTATTGCCGAGCAAGGCGGCGAGCTGGAGCGCGTCGCAACCTACCGCGATACTTTCATTCGTTTGGCTGATTTAGGAATTTATTCACGAGAGTTCGCCGAAGATATTTCTAAAAGCGCCGGCTTGAGAAACATATTAGTGCATGAATACAATAACATTAAACCTGATTTGCTTAAAAAAAGCATCGGCGCCGCCATAAAAGAGTTTAATGAATATTCAAAGTTTATACTTTCTTTTATTGACCGGACTAGCCAATAAAATGTGCTATAATATCTTTAATGCCTTTTAGTGAAGCGTTTTTTTATGTCATTTTAGGGATTTTTACGCTAGTCTTGGGAATCCAGATTTTTTGGAAAAAGATTTCGGCAAAAATTGTGAAGCCGGTTTTTTGGATTGCCGCGGCTTTGGTTTTGGTTTATATCGTTTATATTTCTTATCTTCAGTATCAAGCGTTTAAGGAAGGGCCTTTAGGATTGACCCTTGGAAGTTTGGAGGGCCTCAAATGGTTTTTCGGTTACGCGCGTCTGCATTTCTGGAATGAGTATTTAATTTCTTTTGTCGCGGCTTTGGGAATTTTCGCGTTTGCCAAGTACATCAATAAAAAACGCGGCGAAATATTTTTTGAGAAGGAAGAAATTTATCTCGGCGGCCTCGGCACATTCCTCGTCGGCTACCCGGGATTTTTCTTTTACATCATATTAGTCCTTATCTTCTCATCTCTCATATCTTTTCTTTTTCTTCCTCGCGGCGAACGCTTGCCGCTTTACTACTTTTGGATGCCGACGGCCATAGTGGTGCTTCTGGTAATACACTTCTGGGCAGAGAATCAAGGATGGTGGGCATCATTTAGGTTTTAATCTCAAATTTCAAAAATCAAATCTCAAATCTTTTTATGACGGAATTTAGTAAAGAAGAATTCTATAAACGTCTATATAGCTACGCTTTAAAAATAATTATGTTTGTAGAAAAATTACCCAATGATGCGACTTGCAGGGTTCTGGGTAATCAATTATTAAGGAGTGGAACATCTATCACCAGTAACATTATTGAAGCGAAATCAGCCAGTTCTAGAAAGGATTATATTAATTTCTACACATACTCGCTTAAATCGGCTAACGAGTCTAAATTATGGATTTCCTTATTAAAGGACGCTGGGAAATGTGATTTGGCTGAAGTTGAGTTATTATTAAATAAAACTCAAGAGATATCGAGAATCTTAGGTTCAAGCATAGTGACAATGAAAAAGTCCAAGATTTGAGATTTGACTTTTGAGATTTGAGATTATGTTGCAGATTCCCGAGAACAAATTTAAAGAAATACTTTTAGCCGACGGCGTGGTTACGGCCGAGCAGTTTCAAGAGGCCACTGTCGAAGCCAAAAGGATGAATAGGGGTGTCGCCGATATTCTTTTGGAGCAGAATTTTATCACCGAAGAATACTACCAAAATACGCTCTCGAAGTTCTACGGCGTCGAGCGGGCCCGCCTTGGCCAGCGCCCAGTTGATGAAAATGTTTTACGTTTCTTATCCGAAGATCTGGCCAGACAGAAACGCATTATTGTCTTCAAACGGGAGAGCGACGGCACTCTTAATGTGGCTATGGAAGATCCAAGCGACCTGGTGAGTATAGAATTTCTCGAAAACCGGCTCAAAGCGAAAATTCGGCCCTTCCTGGCTTCGAAAGACGATCTAAACCGCGGCCTAGCCTTTTACGGCCAGCGCGTGGCCGAGGATTTCCGGAAAATTATAGAGGAAAATATTCAAACCTCGATCAAAAGCCGGATTAAAGAAAAAAAAGTTCAGGAAGCGGCTACTGATTTGCCCATAGTGTCATTGACTGACAATCTTTTATCATACGCTCTCGCGCTTAAGGCCTCTGACGTTCATATGGAAATTTTGGAAGATGAGGTTTTGGTGCGTTTCAGGATTGACGGCATCTTGCATGAAATCATTCGCATCAATAAAGAAGTGCATCCGGCGGTCGTGGCCAGGCTGAAACTTTTATCAGGACTTAAATTGGATGAACACTATAAGCCGCAGGACGGCCGCTTTCGTTACAAGATCGGCTCGGATATGATGGATATTCGCGTCTCGGTAATTCCGACCTTTTACGGCGAAAAAGTTGAGATGCGGCTTTTATCCGCCACCGAGCGGCCCATGTCTTTTGAGGAATTAGGAATTTTGCCGGACATGGTGGTGACTCTCAAAGAGAATATCAAAAAGACCTACGGCATGCTTTTGGTTACCGGCCCAACCGGTTCCGGCAAAACCACGACGCTTTATTCGGTCATGAATGCCTTAAACAAGACGGAAGTTAATGTGGTGAGCATTGAGGATCCGATTGAATATTACATGAAATACGTGAATCAGATTCAGGTGAATCCGGCTGCCGGCATAACTTTTGCGAACGGCTTACGTTCAATTTTAAGGCAGGATCCGAATATCATCATGGTCGGCGAGATCAGGGATGAAGAAACCGCTGAGATCGCGGTACACTCGGCTTTAACCGGCCACCTCATCCTTTCAAGCTTGCATACCAATGACGCGCCAACCACCGTGCCCAGGCTCATCGATTTAAAAATCGCTCCGTTTTTGGCGGCCGCGGTTTTAAATATGATCATGGCCCAAAGGTTGGTAAGAAGAATCTGTCTTGTCTGCGTCGCATCTTATAAAATAACTTCGCAGATGTCGGCGGCCATGCATAATCAAGTCAAAGATTTGGATCTCAAAACCAATTTTGAAATTCCTAAAACTATGTTCAAGGGCCGGGGCTGTCCGGCTTGCAACCACACGGGGTACAAGGGCCGCATCGGCATTTTTGAAATTTTAAACGTAAGCGAAGATTTGCGCAGGTACATCATTGAACCGGGATTCAATATGGACGGTTTGCGGGCGCTCGCGAGAAAAGAGGGCTATCTCACCATGTTTGAGGATGGACTGCGTAAAGTAGAAAGGGGCATGACAACGCTTGAGGAAGTATTGAGAGTTATTCGTGAATAATCTCAAAAGTCAAATCTAAAATTTCAAATCTGAATTAGAGATTGAATTAGTGTATAATAAGATTTGAGATTTGATTTTTAAGATTTGAGATATTATGAGGTATCACTACATCGCTTTTGAACCCTCCGGGAAAGTAAACGAGGGCAATATAGAGGCCAAAGATCCGGCCGAGGTGCTTACTTTTCTCGCGCGGCGCGGACTCCGGCCGATTACGGTCAAACCCATAACTTTGGCGGTGTCCAAATCCGGCGGCAGGATTATTGGAGAAAAAATCACCATTACCGACAAGATTTTTTTGACCAAGTATCTCGCCTTGATGCTTAAGGTGGGCACCGATCTGTTCCACGCCATTGATATTTTGATTGCCGATTTTGATAAGCGCATCATTAAAGCCCTTTTGGTTGAGATTCGGGGTTCACTCGAGCGCGGCCAACCGTTTTATTCAACTTTTGCACGTTACCCCCAGTATTTTTCCCTGGTTTTCGTTAACTTGGTAAAGGCCGGGGAGTCCTCCGGCAATCTCGATAAAGCCTTTGAGGATTTATCAGTTGCGCTTACTCGGGAGAATGAGCTGCGCACGCGCATCCGTGCCGCTCTAATTTATCCGGTACTGCTTTTGATTCTAGCGGTAATCATTTTGACATTTTTAGTAACCTTTGCTTTGCCTCGGATTGCCGACGTTTTTTCGGGCGGCGGCATAGAGCCGCCGGGATTTTCTCGCGTTGTTTTTGCCGTTGGTTTATTTTTGGGCAAGTATATCTGGGGAATTTTACTGGTCGGTGCGTCATTACTCATCACGGCCGGCTTTTTCTTTTTTAAAACCAAGCCGGGCAAAAAGATTTTTAGCCAAGTGCTGAACTTTATCCCCTTGGTCAAGGGAATTATTAAGAAAATCGCTATGCAGCGCTTTGCCGCAACTTTATCCTCGCTTCTTAGATCCGGTTTGCCGATTATTGTGTCTTTGGAAATTACCGCCGATGCCGTGGGCCACGAGCAATTGGCATCGAGCCTAAGGAGAATCGCGCGCGAAGGCGTGGCCCGAGGCGTAACCATCGGCGATGCTTTTAAGCGTGAGCCGGTTTTTCCCAATGTTGTTGCCAATCTGGTGGCTGTTTCGGAAAAAGCCGGCCATCTTGATGAAATTTTGCAAACCTTAGGCAATTTCTATGAATTAGAAATAGACAATGCGCTTAAAACCTTGGTGTCTTTCTTGGAGCCTGCGCTCTTATTAGTTATCGGGTTGGTGGTGGCGGTGATTGCCCTGGCCATTATCGTGCCAATCTATCAGCTAGTTGGACAGTTTTAATCTATAGAAGCAGATTAACGCAGATAACAACGCGGATTAACGCGGAAAAGAATTTATGAATTCTAAAGGATTAAGTTTAGTAGAACTTTTAATAGCTATGAGTATCATCGTTATTATTGGACTACTCATCGTGCCCAATCTTTTAAACTATCGCCGAGCCCAAGATTTGGATTTTGATGCCAAGGCAATCGTGGCGGCGCTCCGCGATGCCCAACAGCGGGCTATTACTCAAGAGGATTTAGCGCCAGGCGAACAATGGGGCGTCCGTTTCGACAATACAATTTCCGGACAACATTTCTATGCGGTTTTTAAGGGCACGGTTTATCCCGGCACGACCGTTCTTCGTAAGCCGTTAAAATCTTCCATTGAATTTTATAGTATTCCAATTCCGCCTCATGTTTTTTTGGAAAATTTAACAGGACTGCCGGTATCGGTATCTTCAGCGTCAGTTACAATTAGGATTAAAAACGCGAGTTGTCCATCTCCAGAGTGCAAAACAATCAATATTAATTCTAATGGCACATTCATCATCACCATTGAATAAAAAAATGGTATTTAAGAGACAAGGCCAATCGCTTATTGAGATTATGATCGGCGTGGCTGTGAGTGTGATTTTGATTACGAGCGCGGCAACCTTGATCAGCGTAACTCTTAAGAGCAGCACTCAAAATAAATTTATTCAAGCTGCCTCATTTTTAAGCCAGGATTTAATTGATAAGGTAACAATTTTTGCCGAAAAACAATGGAACTGTGCTTCAGGGGCCAGCTGCGGGATTTATAATTTAAATAAAGGGTCCAGCAATCACTATCGATTAATCACAAGCGGTGGAGCTTTTGTCTCGGCTCCGAATGATGAGACAGTCACTTTGGACGGCGTCGATTATACACGCTACTTTTATGCTGAAAATGTCAATCGAGTAAATTGCGGTGTTGGCGATATTACTCCCAATGCGATAAGCGCTCCAGCTTGTTCGACGCCTGGCGGTTTTGGGATTGCCGAAGATCCATCCACGCAAAAATTAACCGTGGTCACTTCTTGGACTTATAGCGGCACAACCTCTGATATCAGAATTGTCAAATACGTAACGCGCAGCCGCAACCAAGTTTTTCTCCAGACTGACTGGAGCGGCGGACCCGATCCGGCAGCTGCGCCGCTCACAGTCCCAAACAATAAATTCTATTCTTCTTCTAATATTAATTTCATCGGCATACCGGGTTCAATAAAACTTCAATAAGCAATTATGGATCACAAATTCCCAAACCGATTATTACTGTTACTGCTCATTGTTTTTCTCACGTCATCATGGTCTTTGACTTTGGCTCAATCTTTAGTGCAGAAAGGCAAGGCGTCTCGGCCAACGGTTACTCCGCCAGGCCAAGCACAAGCAAGCACCAATATCATTGCCGATCAGGATCTGGGGGGATCAGGCGAAAACGATCCGAATTGCGCCACTACAGGAACGGTATTTTGCCATTGGGCCTGGAATGATGTAATTGGCTGGATTGATTTTCGACCCACTTTGCTGCCAGCAAACCCTGTCGTAAATGTGAGCGATACCGAGATAATTGGTTATGCTTCCTCGTCAGTTGGTTTTATTTCGTTAAATTGTGACACCGCGATTCCCGGCGGACCAGCGCCAATGCCAGGCTGCCCTGGAGCCGCTGGATCTTGGAAAGTGACTAATAATCCGACTACTGGTCAGCTTGCCGGCTGGGCTTGGAGTGATCAAATCGGCTGGATTAGTTTCAGTTGCGATCACACCGCAGACGGCACGCCATCCCCTTACAATACCAGTACCTGTCCTACTTCTAATTACGGCGTAAGTATCACTATTTCCGAAAGCGGCACTCATTGTGCTAGTATTCCGTCCTTACCGCCAACCACCTGCGGCGATTTTAACGGCTGGGCCTGGAATGATGTTATCGGTTGGATTAGTTTTAACTGCGTAAATCCCGTGCCCGGATTTCCGAGCGGCACCTGCGGCACGATCCAATATAAAGTCAAAACTTCTTGGGAGCCGCCGCCGCCCAGTCTACCGGACGGTTCGCTAACCTCAAGCATTTTTGATACTCAAGCAGTCCAAGGAGCGGCTATTAATACTATTATGTGGCGAGGTGATTTACCAACGAACACGGCTGTTAAATTCCAGATCGCCTCCAGCAATTGTGACAATGGCTCTTTAAATCCACCACCAACTTGTACGATTACTCTACCAGCTGTGGGTTGGAATTTTGATGATACCGGCGCCTGCAATCTCACTGTTGACAGTTGTTTCGTTGGTCCAGGCGGTTCGTCTGATAAGTTGAATGATTTTTACGCGCCACCCCCACCTTTTAACATTATAAGTGGCAATACCGGCTACAGTAATCCGGCGCCGATTAACCAGCTGCATCATAACAATAAACGCTATGTTCGCTACCGAATTCTGTTCCAAGCCTGCAATTCGCCTACTTGCACGCCGCCCCAGAGTCCAAAAGTTGATGATATTATTATTAACTGGAGTCCATGAAAAAACTTATAACTTATAACTTACAACTTACAACTTCGGAACGGGGGGTGGCCTCTTTAGGAGCAATGTTGCTTTTTGGCGCCGTGATTGTTGAGATTGCTTTAGTTACGGCCTTGCTTTCGTATTTATTAGGCACGGCTAATTTAGGCGGGCGACTCGCTGCCGAAGCCCTGGCTGCGGCCCGAGCTGGTGTAGATGACGCCTTGATAAAAATTATCAGGGGTACTGACAGTACTGGCGGCACTTACCCGCTTACCGTTGGCTCGGCAACCGCTGATATAAGAATTTGCAAGGATGTTATCGGCGGCACATCTTCGGGTTGCGGGACCACTTCCGCTACCGGCAAGCGCGAGATTATCGCTTTAGGCAAGACCTTAGCTAGAAGGCGTCTAATGGTTGCGGTTGTTGAAGTCGATTTAACCACCCGATTAATGAAAATAGAGTCATTGATAGAAAAACCTTTATGAGATTTACTGACTTAGTCAAAAAATTCTTAAAACTCTTGAATCCCTTGCCGCCGATCGGAGGCTTGGCAATCACCGATACCTCTTTACGTTTTTTGCTTATTAACGATGACCACAAACTTAAAGCGGCGTTCTTGAAACTTCCGCCGGATATAATCCTAAACGGCAAAATCAAAGACGTCCAGAATCTTAAGCTTGCACTCAAGAATCTTCATGCGCAGATTGCGCCTACAGCCAAGCCCATTCACGTAATAGTTACTTTACCGGGCTCTCTGGTTTACACCCAATCATTTTCCATACCGCTTTTAGCCGAGGAGAAACTAGGAGAAGCGGCGGCATTGAATTTGCAGATGATTTCGCCCATTGATTTTGCCTCCGCCTATTCGGGCTGGCAGAAGGTTGGCGAGAGTTTTGCGGCGGGCGGCGAGCTTGAACTCCTGGGCGCCTTTGCCGAGGGCGCGAGCGTTGATGAATTTTCCAGCGTCCTGGCAGAGGCTGGTTTTATCGTCACCGCTGTTGAGTTCCCGGCGCTCGCCCTCGCGCGAGCCGTCGGCGCAAATCGCGAAACCGGGAACACAGAGTCCGTGATTTTAGTTGACGTATCCCACGACGGTACCACGCTCATGATTTTAAAAAGCGGCAATCTGTATTTTAACCATTTCCATTCCTGGAGTTCGATTCAGGAAGAAATCGGCGGCAAAAAAATCTCTGCATACGATTTCCGTGATTTTCTTACTCGGGAGCTCCAAAAAGTCTTAAATTTCTATGCCAGCCATTGGGGCGGTTCGATTAACACGCTCATTCTTATTAATCCCGCGATCGGCCGAGAACTGATTGAACATCTCGAGAAAAATTTTCCCCTCAAGACTAGAACCCTATCAATAAAGGATTTTCCGGCGCTCACGCCCGAATGGGTTTCGGTATTTGGTTCTGCCCTAAGAGGACTTTTGCCCCGAAGCCGCGATACTTATTTAAGCTTGACCACGGCGCCGGTCCAGGTTCAATATCGCGAAACGCGGATTCTAAATTTCGTAAGCCTGTGGAGAAAAATCGCGATCACTGTCCTAGTCTTTATTTTAGTGCTCTTGGGAGTGCTGGATATTATTTTCTTAAACCGCGAGCGTGGACTAGAGAAACAGATTGGAACTGGTTTAAGTTCGCAAGAACTCACCGAAGTTCGGGAATTAGAGACCCGGGCCAGCGCCTTCAACCAATTAGTTAATGTCGTTTTTGAGGTTAAATCCGAGACCGCCAATTGGTCAGTATTTTTGACGCGGCTTAATAACCTGGCCAGGAGCGAAATTCTTCTCCGTCGGGTCAATATCCTGGGCCTGGAAGTTGCGGTAAGCGGCGCCTCCGAAGACGAGTCGGCAGTTTTGTCTTTTAAAGACCGCTTGCTCGAGGAGAAAAATTTTGAAGGCGTATCATTGCCTTTAGCCAATATTAACGCCAATCCGGACGGCACCGTGAGTTTTAATCTCACTTTTCGGTTAAAAACTCTGAAATTTTAGCCAAGGCTTGGCTAAAGACGCGTTCGAGTACGGCGGCATCGCTTTTGGCTATTTTTTTTAAGACAAAATCTCCCGCCTTCGCCCTCCGAAGCCTTTGGCGAAGGAGGGCTTCGTTCGGGCTACGGCGGACAAGCCCGCCTGCGTTTCTCACGCCGATGCGCAGGCGCCAAAAATTCTTTGTTTTTAGGGCGTCGATTATGCTTTGTACACCTTTATGCCCGGCCGAGCCGCGGCCAAAGGAAAGCTTAAATTCGCCCAATTCAAGATCGCTGTCATCATGGATAGTGAGCAGTTCTTCTGGTTTTACGCCCTCTCTCTTTAATTCTTGAACGACAAAGCGGCCGGATTCGTTCATATAGACTGGGCTTTTTAGCAAATCGCGAAGCGCGCATCGCTTAGCGTTCAAGAAATCTATAAAACTATGCCCAACATTATGATAGGTATGAACGTATTCTCGGCCGGGGTTGCCAAGGCCGATGAATAACTTAAGTTGCATATTTGGCTTAATTATAGTAAAATATCGGATATTGCACCATGAATGGCTTTAGAAAATTTCTACTTAGCGTTTGGGAAATATTGGAGGTGGTATTTATCGCCGTGGTAACAGTTTTTTTGATCAGGAGTTTTTTAGTTCAGCCGTTTCTTGTCTCGGGCGCCAGCATGGAGCCGAACTTTTCCGATGGCAATTACCTCCTAGTTGACGAGATAACCTATCGATTTCGAGAACCCAGCCGCGGCGAAGTAGTGGTGTTTCGTTATCCCCTGGATCCCAAGACGTTTTTTATCAAACGGATTGTCGGGCTGCCCGGCGAGCGCATAGTTTCCCAAAACGGCCAAATCAGAATTTTCCGAGATGACACAGAGATTTCTCTTGAGGAAAATTATCTTGTGGGCGAGCTCAAGTCAACGGACAATTTTGATTACAAATTAGGGGACGACAAGTATTTTGTTTTAGGGGACAACCGCAATCACAGTTTTGACTCCCGTAACTGGGGCGCCGTGAGCCGCAAGGATATTATTGGCGTAGCAAGACTGCGTATCTTGCCGATTCAGGATTTCGGCTTATTTGAAGCACCCGTATATTAATATTTCGATGTAGCGATATTTCGAAGTTTCGATTTCAGACACTAATGAATTTTTATGCCCAAACCAGCTAAAAAAGAAAAAATCGTCATTGTCCAGAGCCCGAAGGGTATGCATGATATATTGCCTCAAGATCAGCCACTTTGGGAGAAAGTC
>Ga0213870_1000874_pt1 | contig 13975 bp, 12 predicted proteins | sample WICALVC2017_Meta_FD_160119 | JGI IMG/M metagenome (GOLD analysis project Ga0213870, IMG submission 160119) | Freshwater microbial communities from subterranean cave lake in Wind Cave National Park, South Dakota, United States - WICALVC2017 | ecosystem: Environmental > Aquatic > Deep subsurface >... | reverse complement strand
GGATCAAGTACTCCGTCGACGTGAGCAAGGCGATTGCGGCCGGCGCGTCCGTGGTGATGATCGGAGGGTTATTTGCCGGGACGGAAGAAAGCCCCGGCGAGACGGTCCTCTTTCAAGGCCGGACCTATAAGGTGTATCGGGGCATGGGGTCGCTGGGCGCCATGGAGCGCGGGGGACGGGACCGCTACGCGCAAAAAGATCGGCCGCCTCAAAAACTGGTGCCGGAAGGCATTGAGGGCCGCGTGCCCTATCGGGGCACCATGTCCGGCGTGGTGTATCAGTTGGTCGGCGGGCTCCGCTCAGGGATGGGGTACTGCGGCTGCCGCACCATTGCCGACATGCAGAAACGGGCCCGCTTCATTCAAGTGACACAGGCGGGGTTGCGCGAGAGTCATGTCCACGATGTCATTATCACCAAAGAAGCCCCCAATTATCGGGTCGAGGTTGAGTTTTAGTTTCTCTCTGAATTGCGATGGCGCCCCCGCACCGGACAATCCTGGTTCTTGACTTTGGTTCCCAGTACACCCAACTGATCGCCCGCCGTATCCGCGAGTCCCACGTCCATTCGGAGATCCTGCCCTACAACACATCGCTTGCGCGTATCCTGGAATCCCGCCCGGCCGGTCTCGTGCTGTCCGGAGGTCCCGCCAGTGTCTACGACCGAAAGGCCCCGACCATCCCCAAGCCGTTGTTGGAGTCGGGCATCCCGATTCTGGGGATCTGCTACGGCATGCAGGTGATGACGCACGTGTTGGGAGGGACGGTGGCGCGGTCGTCGCATCGTGAGTATGGTCCCGCTACGCTGCAGATTGACGATTGTACGGACCTGTTCAATGGATTCAGCGGAGGCCAAGGCACGCCGATGGCCTGGATGTCGCATGGAGACCGCATCGAGCGGATGCCGCCTGGGTTCCGCGCCATGGCGCGCACCTCGAACTCACCGGTGGCGGCCATGAAAGCGACGGATCGCGGCCGACGGCTCTATGGCCTCCAGTTTCATCCTGAAGTCGCCCATACCGAGGGCGGGACGGCCATCCTGAGGAATTTCGTCCATCACGTCTGCGGGGTGAAGCCGGATTGGACCATGCGCTCGTTCAAGGCGGAGGCCATTGCCGCCATCCGGGTCCAGGCGGGAACCGGGAAGGTCCTCTGCGCGCTCAGCGGAGGTGTGGACTCCTCGGTCGCGGCCATGCTGGCCCATGAAGCGGTCGGCGACCGGCTCACGTGCCTGTTCGTGGACCATGGTCTCTTGCGGGCAGGCGAGGCGAAACTGGTACGCGCGACGTTCGTCGGACAGTTCAAGTTAAAGGTGAAGGTCATTTCTGCATCAGCACGGTTTATCAGCGCGCTTGAATCTGTCAGTGATCCTGAGAGTAAGCGAAAAATCATTGGGCGGGCCTTTATCAAGGAGTTTGAAGCGTTCGCGCGTAGAGCGGGGAAGACCGACTGGCTTGTGCAGGGCACGCTCTACCCCGACGTCATTGAAAGCGTGAGCGTGAACGGACCCTCGGCGACGATCAAGACGCACCATAATGTCGGCGGGCTGCCTGCGCGGATGCGGTTTCGGTTGATCGAGCCCTTGCGGGACTTGTTCAAAGACGAAGTTAGAGAATTGGGCAGGGAACTGGGGCTTCCGGAGGATATCATCGGGCGGCAGCCCTTTCCCGGCCCAGGTCTGGCGATTCGCATTCTGGGGCCGGTTACGACAGAGCGGCTGGGGATCGTGCGTCAAGCCGATGCGATTGTGGAACAGGAAATTCGCAGGGCGGGATACTATGACAAGGTCTGGCAGGCGTTTGCCGTGCTGTTGCCGATCCGAACGGTGGGGGTCATGGGCGATCAACGCACGTATGACAACGTGGTGGCCGTCCGGGCGGTGACCAGCGTGGACGGGATGACGGCCGATTGGGCGCGGCTGCCTGCCGATGTGCTGGGAGCAATGTCGACGCGGATCATTAATGAGGTCAAAGGCGTGAACCGGGTGGTCTTCGACATCAGTTCCAAGCCGCCGAGCACCATCGAATGGGAATGAGCGCCGTCCGGTTGCAGAAGGTGATCGCGGACGCCGGGGTCGCCTCACGCCGCAGGGCGGAGGACCTGATCCGACAAGGCCGTGTCACCGTCAATGGCGCGGTGGCGATGGACATGGGCCTCAAGGTGGATCCGGCTCACGATCATGTGAAAGTGGATGGCTGCCACCTGAAGCCGCCGGCGCCCAAAGCCTATGTGATGCTCAACAAACCCAAAGGGGTCTTGACCACTCTGGAAGGGCCTGGTCAAGACGACCGCCCGACGGTCCAGTCCTTGCTGCGGGGGATCAAGCACCGGGTGTTTCCGGTCGGCCGCCTGGATTACGATACCGAGGGTTTGTTGGTGCTCACCAATGATGGAGATCTGGCTCAGCGGTTGCTGCATCCCCGGTACCATGTGCCGAAAACCTATCTGGTCAAGGTCAAGGGGGTTCTGGAAGATGCGCATATGAGGGCGCTGGAGAAGGGCGTGCGGCTCAGCGATGGGATGACGGGTCGGGCGCACGTCAAGAAAGTCCGCAAGACCGAGGATAACTCCTGGATCGAGCTGACCATCTTTGAAGGCCGCACCCACCAGGTGAAGCGGATGCTCGAGGCGGTGGCGCATCCGGTGTTGAAGCTCAAACGGGTGCGATTCGGTCCGCTCACGCTCGGCACGCTGCCCATCGGCGAGTATCGGTTTTTGACCGACCCGGAGATTCATCGCCTGAAGGATGCGGCGGCGGAGAGAACGAAGGTGGCCTCATGACGCCCCGGACGCAGACCTGCGGGCAGCTTCGCGCATCCGACGTCGGCCGGTCCGTCCGCCTGATGGGGTGGGTACAACGGCGTCGGGATCACGGGACTCTGATCTTCATTGACGTGCGGGATCGCACCGGCCTCACGCAGGTGGTGTTCAATGCGGAACGGAACGCCGATGCCCATCACTCGGCGCATGGGCTTCGTCCTGAGTACGTCGTGGCGGTGGACGGGGTGGTGATCGCGCGACCGGCGGAGTCCGTCAACGCGGCTCTGCCGACGGGCGCCATTGAAGTGCTGGTTGATGCCGTCGAGGTGCTCAATGAGGCCAAGACGCCGCCCTTCCAGATCGAGGACGATGCCGACGTAACGGAGGCGCTGCGCTTGCAGTACCGCTATCTCGACCTGCGGCGGCCCAAGATGCAGCGGTTGCTGGGCCTGCGCCATGCCGTGGCACAGCACGCGCGGGCCTTTCTCAACGCCGAAGGATTTCTTGAAGTGGACACGCCGGTGCTGACCAAGAGCACCCCCGAGGGGGCCCGTGATTATCTCGTGCCCAGCCGGGTGAATCCGGGCAGCTTTTACGCGCTGCCGCAGTCGCCGCAGTTGTTCAAGCAGGTTCTGATGGTTGCCGGAGTAGACCGCTACTATCAGATTGCGCGCTGCTTTCGGGATGAAGACCTGCGGAACGACCGGCAGCCCGAGTTCACGCAGATTGACGTGGAACTGTCGTTCGTGGATCGCGAGCAGGTCATGGCCGTGATGGAGCGGATGATCGTGGGGCTCTTTCGTGAGGCGGCCGGCATTGACCTCGCCCCGCCGTTTCCGAGGATGACCTATGCGGAGGCGATGGGCCGCTATGGTTCCGACAAGCCCGACCTTCGGTTTGGAATGCCGCTCCATGACCTGAGCGACGTGGCGGCCACGAGCGATTTCACAGTGTTCAAAGACGCCGTCGCCAAGGGCGGCATGGTGAAGGCCCTGGTCGTCACAGGCGGGGCGACGATGACCCGCAGCCGGATTGACGCGCTCGGGGAGGTGGCCAAGAGCTTTGGGGCCAAGGGCCTTGCGTGGGCCAAGATCACCGGCGAGGGGAAGCTCGAATCCGTCATCGCGAAATTCCTGGACGCGCGCCGTCTTCTGGCAGCATTGCCTGAGGCAGCGGCCGGCGACCTGCTGCTCTTCGGCGCCGATACGTCCGCAGTCGTGCATGAGGTGTTGGGCCGTCTGCGCTTACAGCTTGGCGAGGAGCTCACGCTGATTGACCGGCACGCCTGGCGGCCGCTCTGGGTGATTGACTTCCCATTGTTGGAGTACGATCCGGAGCAGAAGCGATATATCTTCATGCACAATCCATTCGCCGCGCCGGTGGACGAGGATGTCGCCTTTCTGGACACGGACCCACTGAAGGCGCGAGCCCAAGCCTACGACCTGGTCTTGAACGGGAGTGAAATCGGCGGCGGCAGCATTCGCAATCATCGCCGTGACCGGCAGTTGAAAATCCTCAATCTGCTTGGCTTCAACAAAGAGCAGGCGCAGGAGAAGTTTGGGTTTCTCCTGGACGCCCTTGAGTACGGCGCGCCGCCGCATGGCGGCATCGCCTTCGGCCTGGATCGCCTGATTATGCTGCTCGGCGGCGCCGACTCCATCCGCGACGTGATCGCCTTCCCCAAAACCCAGAAAGGCCACTGTCCCCTGACCGACGCCCCCTCCCCCGTGGATCCCGAGCAACTGAAAGAACTCCGCATTCAGATCCGCGATCCAGAGTGGGACGTATGACTTGACAGTTCATGCGTCGGAGGAGATGGCTGAGGACGAGCTAGACATCCTCGACGTTGAATCCTCGATTTTGAATGGAAAGGTCGTGAGGTCTGAGAAGGATGATCCGCGTGGAGCGAGATATACGATTCACGGAACGGGAAGTGATGGTGCAACAAGGTTAGGAACCGTCGGCCGTTTCACCGGGACGGGACGCTACCTTATTATCACAGTGTACAGGCTTATGGAGAGCGAGAACTAATGAAGAAACAATTCGGGTATCGATGCGAGTATTGTGAGGGGACCGTGAAGGCTAGGCGGGTTGAGCGCGAGGCCTTCAAACATAAGGCTGGCTTTGTCATTCTGGAGAAGGTGAGGATTGGCGTCTGCGATCAGTGTGGCAATCGCTACTATCAGGCTGAAGTGCTGAAGCGAGTCCACGCAATTGCGACGGGCAAACTCAAACCGGAACGCACCCAGCGGGTTCCGGTTGCTCAGGCCGTCTAAGCCGTTAGCGTTTGGGCGGCGCCGACTCCATCCTCCAAGCTCGACAAGATCGAGTAGCGGACAAGGGCTCCTCTGAGCCCTCGCCCTCGAAGGGAGAGGGCAGGGTGAGGGTGTCATTGCGAGCGCAGCGAAGCAATCTGACCGGATTCCATCCGATGTAGGGGCGTATGGCGATACGCCCTCCGTGGTCCAACATTCCATCGTAGGGGCGACCCGATGTGGTCGCCCGTCTTGACAATTCGATGTAGGGGCGGGCAACCCGGCCGTAAGGCCGGGCCTAAAAATACCCGCCCTCTCCTGTATCTTTTTAGATTCACGCGCCGCCCGCCTCCATTTTCTCCTGCATGACTTTACGGAGGAGGAATGGTAGGATTCCGGGGCGATGAGTGGTGGTCCTCCCAGCGCAAAGGCCAGTGAAGAAAGACGACATCCTTGATGCTATTAGCTGTGCCAAGGGAGTAAGCTAGGGTGCGGCTCAAGCTTTACCTAGACACGTCGGTCCTTGGTGCGGTGTGTGATCCTGGACCCGAAGACCGGGTGTCGGCTACTCGCCGCATCCTGGACGGATTGAAAGCGGGATCATGGGAGGGGTATATCTCGGCACTCGTTCTCGATGAGGTTTCAAGGGCACATGAGTCTATGCGACGGAAGATCGTTCAGGAACTTGAGACGAGTTCTTTAACGGTGTTGGAAGAGTCGCCGGAGAGCGTGGCTTTGGCCCAAGCGTACGTCCACGCGAATGCCATTCCATCCGATTACGAGGATGACGCCCGGCATATCGCCATTGCTACGTTGAACGATATCAATGTGATCGTGTCGTGGAATTTTCGCCATATGGTAAACGTTGAGCGGAAGCGGAGAATTAACAGCGTGAACGTGCGAGAAGGGTTCCCGCTGATTGACATTGTGTCACCCTGGGAGGTCGGCGATGAAGAAGCATAAACAAGAAGAGGAAAAGGGGGAAACGCCTTCCCTGGAATGGATTCATCGTGTACGGCGTGAGAGCCAAGCGGAACGGGGAGGACGCCCGATCCTCCCGCTGTCCAAGAAGGAAACGGAACAACTGGCTAAGCAGTACGGGCTGAAGCTGGCGAAACCAGTCACGGCAAATCGATAGCAGCGCGGAGTCCTCTGCCACTACTTTCTTGTGCCGCCCTGTATCCCAACGGATACAACCCCCGGGCACGGGGCTTGGCTCCGTTTCGGGGCGCCCGTTGCTCTTCCCCATGCAATGGGCCATGTGCCTGATCCCCTCCTGCGACGGTGTATCTTTTTAGATTCACGCGCTGGCCGCCCCTTTTTTCTCCTGCATGACATTACGGAGGAGGAGTGGTAGGATTCCAGGCTGATGCTGAGCGCCTACCTCAAGCGAATCTTCGAAGTTGCCAAGCACGGCGATGCACGAGAAGAAAGCTACTACTCCGGGCTGGAAGAACTCATCAAAAACTATGCGGCGTCGGCAGGCAAGAAAAAGGTTCATCCTACAACCCTTCCCAAAAAGACCGAGGCCGGAAACCCTGACTTCCGAATCTGGGATGGTCAGCAGCACATCATCGGTTATATCGAAGCAAAGCCTCCTACCGAAGACAACCTCGATCACATTGAAGAGACGGAGCAACTCAAGCGCTACCGCCACACCTTTCCGAATCTGATCCTCACCAACTTCTTTGAATTCAGGCTCTACCGTGACGGTCAGCTCGTTGAACGAGTCCAGATTGCCAGACCGTTCATCGTGCATAAGCTCAAAACAATTCCTCCGGTCGAGAAGGCGCCGGAGTTTCTGAATCTCTTAGAGCAATTCTTTGCCTTCTCCCTGCCCAAATCTTATTCGGCCAAGACATTGGCCATTGAGCTGGCCAAGCGGACGCGCTTCCTCAGAGACCAGGTGATTGCCGAGGAGCTGAAGGAAGAAACAGAAAAGGGAAGCGGTCACATCTTAGGCTTTTACGAAGCCTTCCAGAAACATCTTATCAGCGGTCTGACGAAGGAGGACTTTGCCGATCTGTACGCGCAGACGATCACGTATGGCCTCTTTGCCGCAAGAACCCGATCGGAAAACGGGTTCAGCCGCAAGCTGGCGTTCGACTTTATCCCGCCGACCATCGGCATCTTGCGGGACGTCTTCCGTTTCATCTCGATGGGCGATCTGCCCCAGCGGATGGAATGGATCGTGGACGACATCTCGCAAGTCCTGGCGGTAGCCGATGTCAAACAAATCCTGCACAAATACTTCCACGAAGGGGAAGGCAAAGACCCCATCATCCATTTCTACGAGACTTTTCTGGCCGAATACGATCCTGCAGAGCGGGAGCGACGCGGTGTTTACTACACGCCGGAGCCGGTGGTCTCCTACATTACCCGGTCACTACACATCATTCTGAAAGAGTATTTCAACCGAGCAGACGGCTTTGCGACCAAGTCGGTCACTGTCCTGGACCCGGCTGGTGGAACCCTGACCTTTCCGGCAGAAGCTTCGAAGCTGGCCGTCGCTGAATTTGTCGAGAAGTATGGAAGCGGCGGACGATCCTCGCTTATCGAGAATCACATTCTGAAGAATTTCTACGCCTTCGAGCTGATGATGGCCTCCTATGCCGTCGGGCATCTCAAGATGTCGTTTCTCCTGGAAGAGTTGGGCTATTGCCTCAAGAAGGAAGACCGTTTCAAGCTTTACCTGACCAATACCTTGGAGATGGAAGAACTGGCCCAGTCCAAGCTTCCAGGCATGTCTTCCCTGGCTGAAGAATCAAAGCTGGCGGGCAAGGTGAAAAAGGAAACGCCGATCCTGGTGGTCTTTGGCAACCCGCCATACTCCGGACACTCCTCGAACATCGGCGATTGGATTTCAAAAGAGATCAAGGCCTACTACCAAGTGGACGGTAAGCCGTTGGGCGAGAAGAACCCCAAGTGGCTCCAGGACGATTACGTCAAGTTCATCCGATTCGCCCAGTGGAAGATTGACCAGGCCGGTGAAGGCGTGCTCGGATTCATTACCAACCACAGCTACCTGGACAACCCGACGTTCCGCGGGATGCGGCAATCGTTGATGACCAGCTTCGATCATATTTATCTGCTCGACCTGCACGGCAACAGTTTGAAGAAAGAGAAATGCCCGGACGGCAGTGAGGATAAGAACGTCTTCGACATCCGGCAAGGCGTCGCCATCGGCCTCTTCATCAAGCAGAAAGGCCTCAAGAAAAAAGTGGTCCACGCTGAGCGCTGGGGCCTGCGCGAAGAAAAGTACGAGTGGCTGCTCAAGAACGACCTAAATACAACAAAGTGGAAGCCGATCAAGCCGAAGCCAGAACTTTACCTCTTTGTGCCGAGAGATGAAGCGACCTTGGATCAGTACAACCAGTATCCCAGAGTTACCGAGATATTTCCGCTCAACGGCGTTGGAATGACTACCGCACGAGACGAATTTGTCATCGACTTAGACAAGGGAAAACTTTTGAACCGAATCCGGCTCTTTAAACACAGCAAACAAACTGACGATGAGTTGCACACTACTTTCGACATCAACAAAAAGAAAGGCTGGTCAATTCGAAAAGCCTGGAACATGCTCCAGGATATCTCTGACAGCGAGTTGGAACAGTTGATCCTTCCCGTTCTCTATAGGCCATTTGATGTGCGATGGATTTTCTATCATGATGCCGTTGTCTGGAGAACAGTGAAAAAAGTTATGCGCCACAGGATACGAGAAAATCTTGGCCTTATAAGCCCACGGATGGTTGAAATACCCTCTGTGTCAATATCAGTGAGACACTTTGCCTCTCTTCAATTAGAGTAGCGGGCGGGGAGGAGCACCCATCATGAATGCTGACAAGATGAACGCCAGTCGAGGACTCGGAGGAGCCCGGCGGGCGACTGCGATGCCCTTGGACGAGTCCCCCCAAGGAGCCGCCTCAACCCGACCAGCCGTGATCGTCCCGCCGGACCCCGAGGTGGCCGCAAAGCCGACACGGCGACGCTTCACGGCGGAGGACAAGCTGCGCATCCTGAAGTTGGCCGATGCCTGTACCGCTGTGGGCAGCCTGGGGGCGCTGCTTCGCACCGAGGGACTCTACGTCTCGAACCTCATGACGTGGCGACGCCAACGAACGTGTGGCGTGCTCTCGGCCTTGACGCCCCACAAGCGAGGCCGAAAGGAATCGGCCCGTCATCCGCTGCGGGCGGAGAATGAGACACTCCGCAAGGAGAACGCCCGGCTGACCACGCGGCTCAAACAGGCCGAGATCATCATCGACGTTCAAAAAAAAGTCTCACAGATCCTGGGCATCCCGCTGGAGACTCCCGTGGAAGGAGGGCGCACCTGATGGCCGCCACGCGGTCTCTTTCCACTGCGATCGGGATCAAGCCGGCCTGTGACGCCCTCGGCATCGTCCGTTCCGGGTTCTATCGCGGGCAGGGACCCGCGAAGGAGCCCCCACCGCGTCCGAGCCCGCCGCGCGCCTTGTCGTCCGAGGAGCGGCAGGCGGTCCTCGCGACCCTGCACGCCGACCGCTTCGTCGACAAAGCCCCTGCCGCGGTCTACGCCACCCTGCTCGATGAAGGCCACGACCACTGTTCCATCCGGACCCTGTACCGCATCCTCGATGAGCGGGCGGAGGTCAAGGAGCGCAGGAACCAGCTCCGCCACCCGGTCTATCAGAAGCCGGAACTCCTGGCGACTGCCCCGAACCAGGTGTGGTCGTGGGACATTACCAAGCTCCTGGGCCCCGTGAAGTGGTCGCACTGCTACCGCTCTGTCATTCTGGACATCTTCAGCCGGTACGTGGTCGGCTGGATGATCGCCACGGCGGAGTCGGCGGTGCTGGCCCAGCGGCTCATCAAAGAAACCTGCGAGAAGCAGCAGATCGGGACGGGGCAGTTGACCATTCATGCGGACCGGGGCTCCTCCATGAAATCCAAGCCGGTGGCGTTGCTGCTCGCCGACCTGGGGGTCACCAAAACTCACAGCCGACCCTATACCAGCGACGAGAACCCCTTCTCGGAGGCCCAGTTCAAGACGCTGAAGTACCGCCCGGACTTCCCGGAACGCTTCGGCAGCATCGAGGACGCCCGCGTCTTCTGCCAGACGTTTTTCTCCTGGTACAACGGCGAGCATCACCACTCCGGAATTGGGCTGATGACGCCTGCAGCCGTGCACGACGGGCGTGCCTCGGCGGTTCGTGACGCCCGGCAGCGGGTGCTCATGGCCGCCTACGCCGCGCACCCGGAGCGCTTCGTGAGGAAGCCGCCCCAACCACCCGTTCTGCCTCACGCGGTCTGGATCAACCCGCCGAAGGACCAAACGGCCTCACAGGATCGCGCAGGTGCCACGATCGTGACCTCGGACGACCTGAGGGTCGCCCCGAAAATCGAGGCTCACGGGGTTCCGCCGGAGGTCGTGGTCGTCTCGCCTCACGCCATCACGACTTCGACAGGCGAGGTTCTACAGTAAATGCCAACGGCAAGTGTCTCAAACTCATTGACACGCTCCGATAGCTGGTGGATGGCAGCATGCGCTTGCTACGAATCTTCTTGTTGACCATGTGACTGTATCGCTGAAAACAATTGACTGCGTGTTCCCGCTCTACTGCAATCCTGACACCGACAAGAAAGACCTGTTTAGTGCCACGGGAAGCCACCATAAGAAACCGAATCTTAATCCTGGATTGCTCGCGGCGCTGTCCAAGGCTTACGGCAAGAAGCCAACGCCGGAAGAGATTTTCTATTACATCTATGCGGTCCTGTACTCCGATACCTACCGAACACGATACGCCGAATTCTTGAAGACCGATTTCCCGCGTGTACCTTTCACCAAAAGCCACAAATTGTTCATTGAGATGGGCAAGCTCGGAAAACAGTTGGTAGAGTTACACCTTCTTAAATCTCCCGCCCTTGAGAAGCCCGCTGCACGGTTCCAAGGCAAGGGCGATAACCGCATGGAGAAGCAGCGGTATGTCGAAGAAGAGAAGCGGGTCTGGATCAACGCCTCCCAATACTTTGAGGGGATAGAGAAGGATGTTCGGGACTACCAGATCGGCGGCTATCAGGTAATGGACAAATGGCTGAAGGACCGAAAGGACCGAGTGCTCAGCCTGGACGAGATCAAACACTACTGCCGCATCGCCACGGCACTCAAGAAGACGATTGAGAGTCAAGATGCAGTTGATAACCTCTACACTGGGATTGAACAGGATACTATCCCAATTAATCTCGCTCATTAACGATGGCCACTCAACGATATACGGTCACGCCGCATCCGATTGAGACCTTGCTCACGTGGGTAAAGTCGGAGGAGATCGCCATCCCTGAAATTCAGCGTCCCTTTGTGTGGGAAGCGACGAAGGTGCGTAACCTCCTCGATTCGCTCTACCGAGGGTATCCGATCGGTTACCTGATCGCGTGGCGGAATCCGACAGTGAAGCTGAAGGATGGCTCACCCTCGGTCGGTAAGCGCATACTCATTGATGGACAGCAGCGGGTCACGGCTCTGATGGCGGCGCTGCTCGGCCGGCAGGTGTTGACGCAGGACTACGAGAAGGTGCGCATCCGTATCGCCTTCCACCCGCTGGAGGAGAAATTCGAAGTATCGAACCCGGCCATTGCCAGGAATGCGGTCTGGATCACGGATGTGGCGGAGGTATTCGATCCGGGCTCCAGCCTGTTTGCTATAGTCAACACCTACTGCGAGCGGAACCCCGATGCGAAACAGGACACTATCTTCCAGATCCTCGAAAAGCTACGGACGATCATCAACAACCACGTAGGTGTGATCGAATTGGACTCCGAGCTGTCCATCGAAACAGTGACGGAAATTTTCATCCGGGTGAACTCGGCGGGGGCGGAGTTGAGCCAGGCTGACTTCGCTATGTCGAAGATCGCCAGCAACGAGACCTATGGCGGAAACGTGCTGCGGAAGGCGATCGATTATTTCTGCCACTTGGCTGTGGCGCATGACTTCTACGAAAAGATCAAGGAAAACGATGCCGCATTTTCCGGCACAGAGTTTTTTGCAAAGATGGCATGGCTGAAGAATGAGAGCGACGACATCTATGATCCCGCCTACACTGACATGTTACGCGTGGCCTTCACGTCGGAGTTCAAGCGTGGGAAGCTGGCGGACTTGGTAGCGCTGCTCTCCGGCCGCAATTTCGAAACGAAACAATACGAGGACAAAATTGCGGAAGAATCGTTCGGACGGCTGAAGGAAGGAGTGTTGCATTTCATTAACGAGACGCACTTTAAACGGTTTGTGATGATTATCCGCTCGGCAGGGTTCGTGGATGCATCACTCATTGGGTCAAAGAACGCGCTCAACTTCGCCTACATCCTCTATCTGATGCTGCGGGCACAGGGGAAGCCACCTGCGGAGATCGAATCGGCGGTGCGGCGGTGGTTCGTCATGGCTATGCTGACGGGGCGCTACTCGGCTTCTCCAGAGAGCGCCTTCGACTTCGATATCCACCAGATGCACGAGCAGGGATTTGATGTCTACGGTACAGCAACCTTCGCGGGAGAAATGTCAGATACCTACTGGGACACGCTGCTACCGCAGGAGATGAACACCTCCAGCTCCATTAGCCCATATTTCCGTGTATTTCAGGCGGCACAGGTGAAGCTAACCGACAAAGGGTTTCTGTCTCGGGACATTACCGTTCAAGACCTAATCCTAAACAAGTGTGACGTTCATCATGTGTTTCCGAAGAAACACCTCAAGAGCTTAGGCCTGGCCAAAGGCCGCTACAATCAAATAGCCAACTACGCCCTCGCGCAGAGTGAGATCAACATCGCAATCGGTGACAAGGCTCCGACGGTGTATTTTCCGGAACTGACCGCCCAGTGTCAGGGTGGGAAGAAGAAATACGGAGGAATCACCGACACGGAGGAACTAAAGGATAATCTGCGAATGAACTGCATCCCCGATGCAATGCTCGACGGCCAGGCGATGGATTACGACGCATTCTTAGAGAAGCGCCGGAAGCTGATGGCCGCCAAGATTAAGGCATATTTCAAAACACTATAACGGTCCTTCCCCCCTGCGGCCCGGCCTAGGAATGTAGAAAAGGTGTCATCGAGTCTCCGAACGTCAAAGGACCTCCAATGATTCTCCAATACCCGCACGTTTTCAGCCCCATCGAGGTGCTGCCTCATCTCGGCTGGCCGGTTGTCGTTCTCATAGTAGTCGGGATTGTTGTTGTCGCGCTCCGGTGGTGGATGAATCAGCGTACTGTGGACTCAGCCGGCGTGACCATGCAGCTGAATCAGCATGCTGTGGACTTCACTGGCGTGACCATGCAGCGCCGTCCGTTAATGACTCGGGGCGAGCTTGCCTTCTTCGCGGCGTTGGAGACGGCGGTGTCTAGCCACAGCCGTGTCTTTGTGCAGGTGCCGTTGGCCGCTCTCATCGACGTGCGGGCAAGCGATCGGAGCGCGCAGGCAACTGCCTTCAACCAAATCGATCGCAAGCGAGTGGATTTTGTCCTGGCGGACCCGAAGAGTCTGGAAGTCCAAGCTGTCGTCGAGCTCGATGACAGCTCTCATTTATTAGAGGGCCGGCGCTCACGCGACGAAATCGTCGAGGACGCTCTGAAAAAGGCGGGGATCAAAATTATCCGTTTCCCGGTCCAGGCGAGCTACAACTCGGATCAGATTTGGGAGAAAATCAGCAAGGCGCTCGCTTGACAGGTTCCTCGCGGGTGGCCCAGCATCGGGATCAATCCATACGGGGCCTCGCCGTGAAACCAGGGTACCGCTTGATCCTGGCGGACAAAGACGGGGTGCTCCGGGTGGACAGTTGACGCGGATGCTGTTTTGGTGGCAGCCATGAAAAGGGGACAGCAACTGTCTTGAAAGTCAAGCCTGAATCCGGTCATTTTCTGGGATGGCCTCAAAATATTCCTCACACAATGGGCCTAGGAGCGACGTGCGTCGCCTAGTCCTAGTCCTACTGGCCCCCC